>VOFI01003576.1_pt1 | contig 24907 bp, 42 predicted proteins | sample 5384131 | NCBI WGS metagenome assembly VOFI01 (sample SAMN12384728, study PRJNA508395) | human gut metagenome | isolation source: healthy gut H | host: Homo sapiens | reverse complement strand
AACCAGAACATCACCGGCTCACCCACCCCACCTTCGGCCTGGGGTGTACTTACGTGGGGTTCGACCAATAATATTCTGGTCTATCTCGGCGTCGTCATCGCCCTGGTCATGTGGTGGTATCTCAGCCGAAGCGGCCCCTGGACTGCGCCTGCGGGCGGTAGGAGAGAATCCCGGGCAGCAGCAACGTGGGTGTGAATGTAAAGCGGTATAAGTATATCCATATATGCATTGGCCGCGGCATGGGCATCGGCGGCTATTATATGGCCTGAATATGTCCGGCTCTTTCAATAGCAGCTGCTGGATCAACGGCTATGGCTGGATCGCGGTGGCCCTGGTCATCTTCGCCAACTGGAATCCTGCTCTGGCGGTGCTGGGTACCTTTGTGTTCGGCTTTTTTCAATACCCTGCGGGTGTCGGGTTCCAGCCTGGCTGCCGCTTTTCCGGAGGCTTGGCTGGCTGGCTGCTGTCCCCCCTCAGCTGCCAGGCGCTCCCCTTCCTGATCACCGCCATTGTACTGGTGGTTTCCTCTATTCGGCAGAAGGGCAATGGGCAGCCCGCCGCCCTGGGCCCTGAACTACTTCCGGGAGGAGCGGTGAGTATCCTTTTCCTCAGATTTCATAACCCCGTCCGCCTGTACGGACGGGGGGTTGTTTTCCGCTCTGAAATGGGGCCAAGCGGGAGTCCATGGCGAGAAGGGCGTCAAGGTATATTAGCAAAGGACGGTACCGTCGCTCCATCGAGCTGCATATCATCGTGGAGAACGGGGTCAACATTGACGGTCTGCCGCTTTCTATTATGAGCGAGGTCCGCTATGGTCAGCCAGACCACAGGGTGAAGATATCGCCTCGGTGGACGTCTGTGTGATTCCGCACGCTTTTAACCATTCATAGAAAGGAAAATAGCCACTATGGTACACAATATTGACGTGGCGGCTTTCCAACGAATGGTGATTCATGGAGCCGCTGCCATCAGCGCGCAGAAACAGCCCATCAATGATCTAAATGTATTTCCTGTCCCGGACGGCGACACAGGCACCAATATGTCCCTGACCATCGGCGCGGCCGCCGCGGAGATGAAAAGAACCGCTATCAGGCTGTGGGTCAGGCCGCCCGGGGACCGCTTCGGCCCTGCTGCGGGGCCGGGGCAACTCCCGGCGTCATCCTGTCTCTGTTGTTCCGCGGCTTTGCCAAGGCGATCAGGAGAAGGAAACCATGGACGGCCGGGATCTGGCTATCGCTCTGGATTTCGGCGTGGCCGCCGCCTATAAGGCGGTTATGAAGCCCGCCGGGGCACCCATCCTCACGGTGTCCCGTCTGGCCGCCGCCCGGGCCGCCGGCTGTGCCCGAGGAGAACAATGACGTCGAGGCCGTGCTGGAGGCCGCCATTCCAGGAGGAGCCATGTGGCTCTGGCCGACACGGTCAACCTGAACCCGTGCTGAAGAAAGCCGGGGTAGTGGACGCCGGCGGCAGGGGGCTCCTGCTGATCCTTCAGGGGATGCTGGAGCAGCCTGCGGGGCGGGCCCATGCCGCGGATGGGGGGAGGCGTCCAGGCGGACAAGGCCGATTTCCACCATCGGAGACGAGGACATCACCTTCGCCTTCGACACCGTGTTCATCGTCCGCAAAAACGATCCCAACGTGGATCTGGCCCCCTTCCGGGCCTATCTGGACAGCATCGGTGACAGTCTGGTCATCGGCGAGGACGACGAATCCTTCAAGGTCCATGTTCACACCGACACTGTGCCCCGGCGAGGCCCTGACGGCGGCCCAGCGATACGGTACGCTGGAGTTGGCCAAGATCGAGAATATGCGGACCCAGGCCGCCGATCTGGCAGCGGGCCGCAAGGCCTGAAACGCGACGATCTGGACGCGGCGCAGGCCGTGTCGGCAGGCTGGAGGCCGTGTTCAGGACCTGGGCGTGGACGGAGGACTCCGGCGGACAAACCATGAACCCCTCACCGAGGATATTTTGAAAGAGATCGACCACCCCGGCGGAGACGTCTTTGTCCTGCCTAACAACAAGAACATTATCATGGCAGCAGCAAAGTGCGTCCCGGCCTTTTGTGACAAGTAGTGGTCCGCCCTCCAAAGCACCGTGCCCCAGGGGCATCGCCGCCGCTGATGGCGCGGATCCTGAGATGGAGCAGGAGAAAGTTTCTGACCGAGATGATGACCGGAGGTTTCCCGCCGGCCCACCTGCTTCCGCGCCCACCTGACTTCTTGGCGGCTTCGCTATCAAGGAGGGATTACCTGGCCCCGCTTCGAGCACCAGCTCTTTGCACCGGGAATCTGACGGCCTGGCTGGACCGCCCGGGCTAAGCCGGAGGCCCTCCAGGCAAGTGGTTCATCTCCCAGTTTTTCGGAATTTTTTCGGTCAACGCTGGGGTTTCGCCCTTTGAGGCGGCGCGCCGCACCTGAAGGTCCACATCCACGACAACCACAGCCGCCGCGGCCTGCTGAAGATGGTCGGTAAGCGCCGCAAGATGCTGGACTACCTGGCCAAGAAGGACATCGAGCGGTATCGTGCCATTATCGCCAAGCTGGGCATCAGAAAATAATATCCAGCGCGGAACCGTCGTGAGCAGCGGGCTAAGACCGGAGCGCAGGCGGAAGCCCAAGCGAGGGCCCACAGGCCCGGATGGGTTTCGCCGGTCGGAGGGCTTAGAGCCGCGTCGCGAACCGGTGTCCAGCGTGACGGCCAGCGCGGAACCTGCGCAGTGTACCGTATTTTTCCGTCAATGCAAGGGGCGGTGGGCAAAACCGCACCGCCCCTCTTTCGCCCCACCCCCCCTTCTCCCGGAGAGCGCCGCCCTTGTTTAGCGTTTGAAGCTGTGCCCGAGGCGCCCCTGCCCCAGGGTCGGACACGCCTTCAAGTGCTAAATCAGGCAGCAGGACCCATTCCCAATCCATTGTCCATGAAAGGAGTCTGCACCTATGTCAACCATTATCACCCATAAGCAATTCAACAACCACATCTACCGGACCGAGATCGCCGGCCGCCCCTTCTCCCTGGAGTTCGGCAAGGTGGCCGAGCTGGCCAACGCCTCTGCCATGGTCCGCTACGGGGACACCTCCGTCCTGGTGGCCGTCACCGCCTCCCCCCCCCCGGGACGGCATCGACTTCTTCCCCTGTCTGTCGACTTTGAGGAGAAGCTCTACGCCGTGGGCCGCATCCCCGGCTCCTTCCTCCGGAGAGAGGGGCAGCCCTCCCTCCCCGCCGTCCTGGCCAGCCGGGTGATTGACCGGTCCATCCGCCCCCTCTTCCCCGGGACTTCCGCAACGACGTGGTGGTCACCTGCACCGTCATGAGCGTGGACCGGGACTGCTCCCCTGAGGCCGCCGCCATGGTGGGCGTGTCTGCCCTGCCTGAGCCGTGTCCAACATCCCCCTGGGGCGGCCCCATCGGCTGCCTGGAGGTGGGCTATGTGGACGGCGAAATCGTCCTGAACCCCAACCAGGCCCAGAAGCATGCCTCCAAGCTGGACCTCACCGTGGCCGCCTCCAAGGAGAAGGTGGTCATGATCGAGGCCGGGGCGGACCAGATCCCCGACGACGACGTCATGTACCAGGCCATCGTGAAGGCCCACGAGGCCATCGCCGCCCAGGTGGACTTCATCCACGGCATTGTCGCCGAGATCGGCCGGGAGAAGATGACCTACGACCACGCCGACTTCGATCAGGAGCTGTTCGACAAGATCGTGGCCGCCACCATGGACGAGCCAAGGCCGCCATGGATACCGACGACAAGAACGTCCGGGAGGAGCGGTGGAACGCCCTCATCGACCATTGGCACGAGCTCTTCCTGGCCGACTACCCCGACATGGACCAGTACCTGGAAGAGATCACCTATAAGTTCCAGAAGAAGATCGTCAAGGCATGGCTCCTCCAGGGCCACCGGTGGACGGGCGCCAGAAAACCCGAGATCCGTCCCCTGGCCGCCGAGGTGGGGGTCCTGCCCCAGGGTCCACGGCTCCGCCCTCTTCACCCGGGGCCAGACCCAGGTGCTGTCCGTGGCCACGCTGAACACCCTCCGCCTGCCAGAAGCTGGACACCATCTGGGAGGAAGAGCGAGAAGCGCTACATGCACCACTACAACTTCCACATGACAAACATCCTTCTCACGGGTATCATCGTCTGGCAAACGATGTGTTTCAGGAAACTGGCTGGGTGTTTTCACACCATCTGGCACACCAGTGCTGTAAAGCCGCTGGAATACGCTCTAAAGCCAGAAAATACAGGTATAAGCCGCCCGGAGAGGAAAGCGTTCAGTTTCCTAACGAAGTTCGAGGCCGCTGGAATACAGCGGCGCCTTTGCAGATCGTTGTGTCTGATATGACCGAATTTCGGGTAAACGGTGTGGAGTGGGAATGGACCATTCTGTTGGATACCTTCAATAATGAGATCCTGGCTCATAGCGTAACATCTACGAAAGGAAGCAACAAACCTTACTATCATTGTCTCGATGTGCTCAAACAGCTTATGGACAAAAGAGAAGAGCAGACGTCCCAGGTAGTCTTCCACACCGACCAGGGAGCTGTCTACTCTTCAGAAGTGCTGAACCTGATTTGCTGAATCGGTTCCCGCCCCTGCGGTAACGCAGGGGCGGGTTTTTCTGTCTTCTGAGCGGCGCTTTGGGAAAATATCCACAAACTCTGCCGGAGTTGTGGAAAACTTCCGGCCTGTCCTTCTAAGCCGCCCCGCCGCCGCATACGGTGGGGGAGAGGCACACAGGATAAGGAGGGACCGGCATGAGGGAGAGACGGCGGAGACGGGACAGGCTCAGGTGGTCCGGCAGGGGGCGTGGGACTGGGTCTGGCACTGGTGACCGTATGGGGCGTGGGGCTGACGGCGGACCTGTCCGGCGTGGGGGAGGCGGTGCGGGCGTGGTCCGCCGACTCCCAGGCGGTGGTAGGCCTGCTGGCGGAGCAGCTGGGCCAGGTCCCGGAGGAGACCGCCCTGGCGGGGATGGACGGCCTGGGCCGGATGATGGTGGAGCAGTCCGCCCTGCTGTCCGCCGGGCTGGAGGCGGTGGAGGGGCTCCGGCAGGAGCAGATAGCGGAGGAGGACCTTCCCCCCCGCGGAGGAGCCCCCGAGGTGGAGGATGACGATGACCAGACGGTCCCCAGCTCCAGCCGCCGGCGGAGCCGGACGACGTCCGGGAGATGACCGGCGTGGGCCGGGAGGGTGGACAGTATTTCAGCCGGAACGGGGTCTATCTGTATGACCGACCAACAAGGGCTGGACCCCTCGGTGTTTGACGCGGGGGCGGTCCACTTCGGCCTGGGGGGGGCCCCAGATCCTGATCGTGCACAGCCACGGCAGTGAGGCATACTCCCAAAACGACGGGGACCTCTATCAGGAGGCGATGCCTACCGGACCACCGACTGCACCCACAACGTGGTCCGGGTGGGGAGGCCATGGCGGAGGTGTTCCGAAGCCAGGGCTTTCAGGTGATCCACGACACCAATTTGTACGACTATCCCGCCTATAACGGCTCGTATGACAGGTCTAAGGCGGCGGTGCGGGACTGGCTGGCCAAGTATCCCACCATCCGGATCATCCTGGACGTCCACCGGGACGCCCTGGTGGGCAGCGACGGATCTATCTATAAGCTGGTCACCCAGGAGAATGGGAAAAAAGACCGCCCAGGTCATGCTGGTGGTGGGTACCGACGGCGGCGGGGCGCAGCATCCGTACTGGATCGACAATCTGGCCCTGGCCGTCCGGTTCCAGGAGGAGCTGATCTCCGACTATGTGAGCCTGGCCCGGCCCATCGTACTGCGCAACAGCAGCTATAACCAACAGCTCTCCCCAGGCTATCTGCTGGTGGAGGTGGGGGCCACGGGAACACCCTCACCGAGGCGGTGGACGGGGGCCCGCCTCTTTGCCCAGAGCGTCAGCCAGGTGCTGAACACCATGTGGGTCACATAATGCAGAAAAGTGACAGGTCCCGGGACGCCGCTCCAAAGCGCCCGGAACCTGTCACTGAAAAAGAGGATTAAAATGAAACGAACTTGTCTCTTGCAGGATTCATCCTATCAAAGAGTTATACAAAAGAGACGAAAAAGTATTACATAACCTTTAAATTTTCCCGGGACTGGACTGATATTCCGCCGGAGGCTGGAGGCGCCCTTGACGGGGAGGAGAAAACCGGGTAAACTGAGAAACGATCCAACCAGCGCCCACCCCCTATCCCTCGGGACAGGGGCATTGGTGCTTTTGATTTCCATATCATGGGATATATTGGTACGAGGTGATATTTGATGGAATACTCCGCTCTGTTTTGAAAAGAGCTGCCGGAATTTCAACAGCTGCTGGCAGCGTTGGACGGCGGACAGTCCCCGGTGGCGGTGTCGGACTGGCGGCGGTCCACCGGGCCCACTTCGCCGCCTGCCTGGGGCAGGAAGGCGGCCGCCCGGTGGTGATGGTGTGCGCCGACGAGGGGAGGCGGAGCGGATGGCTCGAGACCTGTCCTTCCTCACAGGCGGGGAGGTCCCTGTGCTGGCCGCCCGGTCCTTTCTGTTCCACAACATCGCCACGGTCTCCCGACAGTGGGAGCACCGGCGTCTCCGCCTCCTCTACCGTCTGACCCGGGGGGAGATCCCTGTCTGGTGGCCACTGTGGAGGCCCTGCTCCAGCGCACCCTCCCGCCGGAGGCGTCTGGACGCGCCTGCGCGGTTTTGGAGGTGGGACAGACCGCTGATCTGGAGGAGCTGACCGCCCACCTGACGCAGGCGGGCTATGTCCGCTGCGAGCAGGTGGAGGGCCGGGCCAGTTGCCCTCCCGGGGCGGCATCCTGGATGTGTACTCCCCAGCTATGGAGGCCCCGGTGCGGGCTGAGTTTTTCGGGGATGAGGTGGACGCTCTGGGGATCTTTGATCCGGGGACCCAGCGGCGGACGGCCAATGTGGAGAAGGCCGTGCTGCTCCCTGCGGCGGAGACCCTGCTCCATCTGGCCCCCGGCGGCCTGGCCGGCCTGTTGAAGCAGCTGGACCGGCGCTCCGCCGCCGCCGTCAGGACGGCCTGGAGGAACTGGCGGCCACCCTCCGGCAGGGACCGGGAGGCCCTGGAGGAGGGGCGCTCCTTCCCGTGGCCGACCGGTATCTTCCCCTAATCTATCCGGAGCTTGCCACCGCAGTGGACTATCTCCCCCCTATGACGCCTGCGTCCTCTTCTCGGAGAGACAACCGGGTGGGGGGAACGGGCCAAGACCTGGCAGTGGCAGCTGGAGGAGGACGTCAAGACCCTGCTGGGCGGGGAGGCTGGATGGGACCTGCGGGGCGCTGTCCCGCTCCTATGAGCAGCTGTGCCGCAGGCTGGAGGGACTTCCCCTTCGCCTATCTGGACTCCTTCGCCCTGTCCGCTTATCCGGCGGCCCCCGGTGTGTGCTGTCCCTGATGGCCAAGCAGCTGCCCTCCTTCGGGGCCAGCCTGGAGACCGCGGTGCAGGACCTGAGCCACTACCAGAGCGCCGGATTTTCCGTCCTGGTGCTGGTGTCCAGCGAGCAGCGGGCCCTGAACCTCCAGACCCTCCTCCGGGAGCAGAAGGTGAAGTCCGGGGTGGACTTCACCCTAAAAGGCCCCCTGCCGCGGCCGGGACAGATCCTCCTCACTGTGGGCGGGCTGTCCGGGGGATGGAGTATCCCGGGCTGAAGCTGGCGGTCATCACCGAGGGGGCCAGTCCGGCGGAGCCAAAAGCGCCCCCGCCCGGTCAAAAAGGAGGCCACCAACCGGCAGAAGCTGAAGTCCTATGCGGATCTGTCCCCGGGGATCTGGTGGTCCACGAGCACCACGGGGTAGGCCGGTATGTGGGCATGGTGAAGATGCCTGCCGACGGTATCGAGAAGGACTATGTGAAGATCGCCTACGCCGGGACGGACGTGCTGTATGTCCCCGCCACCCAGCTGGACCTGGTCTCCAAGTATATCGGGGGAGGAGAAGACGCCCAGGAGACGAAGAAGCTGTCAAGCTGGGAGGCACGGACTGGGGAGCGGGCCAAGACCAAGGCAAAGAAGGCGGTGGCCGACCTGGCCAAGGGGCTGATCCAGCTGTACGCCCAGCGCCAGCGCCAGCCCGGCTTTGCCTTCTCTCCGGACTCCCCGTGGCAGCGGGAGTTTGAGGAGCAGTTCAGTACTCGAGACCGATGACCAGCTGCGGTGCATTGGGGAGATCAAGCGGGACATGGAGCGCCCTGTGCCCATGGACCGGCTGCTGTGCGGCGACGTGGGTTACGGAAAGACGGAGGTGGCCTTCCGGGCCATGATGAAGTGCGTGCTGGACGGTAAGCAGGCCGCCATCCTGGTGCCCACCACCGTCCTGGCCCGGCAGCACTATCTCACCGCCCTGCGCCGTTTTTGCCAAGTATCCGGTGAACATCGACGTAGTTTCCCGCTTCCCGCACTCCCGCCCAGATGAAGGAGACCCTGCGCCGGGTGGAGGAGGGGCGGGTGGACATCCTCATTGGCACGCACCGGCTGTTCAACAAGGATGTGCGCTTCAAGGACCTGGGACTGCTGGTGGTGGACGAGGAGCAGCGCTTCGGCGTCCAGCATAAGGAGAAAGCTGAAGGAGCGCTTTGCCCAGGTGGACGTGCTCACCCTGTCCGCCACCCCCATCCCCCGCACCCTGAACATGGCCATGTCGGGCATCCGGACATGTCCACCCTGGAGGAGCCCCCCGCTGACCGCCTGCCGGTGCAGACCTATGTGCTGGAGCACAACTGGCCGGTGGTGGCCGACGCCATGCGCCGGGAGCTGGAGCGCGGCGGCCAGGTATAATACCTCCACAACCGGGTGGAGACCATCGACCGCACCGCTGCCCGCATCCAGCAGATGCTGGGCGAGACGGCGGCGGTGGGCGTGGCCCACGGCAAGATGAGCCAGGAGGCCATTGACGACGTGATGAGCCGCATGACCGACGGGAGCTCAACGTGCTGGTGTGCACCACCATCATCGAAACCGGCATCGACCTGCCCAACGCCAACACCCTCATCATCGAGGACGCCGACCACCTGGGACTGGCCCAGCTCCACCAGCTCCGCGGCCGCGTGGGCCGCTCCAACCGCCGGGCCTATGCCTACCTCACCTACCGCCGGGGCAAAGTGCTCACCGAGGTGGCCGCCAAACGCCTGGCCGCCATCCGGGAGTTTGCCGAGTTTGGCTCCGGCTTCAAAATCGCCATGCGGGACCTGGAGATCCGGGGCGCGGGCAACGTGCTGGGCCCCGAGCAGAGCGGCTTTATGCTCTCCGTGGGCTACGATATGTACCTGAAGCTGCTGGAGGAGGCCGTTTTGACCGAGCAGGGCCAGACGCCCCCCAAGCGCACCGAGTGCTCCGCCGACCTCAGCGTGGCCGCCTCCATCCCCGACCGGTATGTTCCCTCCCCGAACAGCGCATGGACCTCTGCCGCCACATCGCCGCCATCCGGGACGGAGCGAGGCCGACGATCTGGTGGATGAGCTCATCGACCGCTACGGTGAGCCGCCCCGCACGGTGAACAACCTGATCTCCGTGGCCCTGCTCCGGGCCGCCGCGGCGGAGGCGGACATCACCGACATCGCGCAGAAAAACGGACAGCTGATCTTTACCCTGGAGCAGTTCCGGCTGGAGCCCTTCTCCCTGCTGTGTGATGGGGAGCGCTACCGGAACCGTCTGCTCCTGATCCCGGGGATGTGCCCCGGTTCACCCTCCGCCTGCGGAAGGGGATGACCCGCTCCCGCTGTGCCCAAAGTCTGGTGGAGGACTATGCCCGGGTCTGCGGAGAGGCGTGAGAAAAATTTTCCACCATTTCGGGGCGAGAAAAATCAGGGAGGCTTTTCCATGGATTTCAAGGGCGGCGTGTGGAAAAGCGCCGCCCGCCCAGGCCAGGGCGGAGGCTGTGCCCATGGATCATCGTCCGGACTATATGGGGGGAGGGGCGCAACCGCCGGGAGAACGGGACGCCACCGCCCATGCGGAACTGGAGGCCATCCGGGACGCCTGCCCCGCCTGGGCTGCGGCTCACCGTCAGGACCATGGACGTCACCGTGGGGCCATGGCGCAACCGCCGGGAGGATCATCAACGCCCGACGGACACCGCCCACCGGCCCCATATCCCCCGGCCAGGCCGCACAGGGCGGCAGGGATGCCTACGGCCCAAACCACCTCGCCCGCCAGGGCGAAGGTGACCAGGGAGGCGGCGTTGGAGGCGGCGTTGGCCGCCTTTGTGTTGCCGGAGGCGGTGAGCAGATCGAATTTGCAGAGGCTGGTATAGGCCAGCATGAGGAAGGTGCCCGCTCCGGGGCCGAAAAATCCGTCGTAGCACCCCACCGCAAGGCCGATGGCCAGGGAGAGGGAGAGGCGGAGCAGGGGAGACCTGGCCGGAGCGGTCCTCCGTCCCGAAGTCCCGCTTCAAAAGGAGAAAGACGGCCATCACCGGAACGATGGCCAGCATGATGTAATAGAGGAATTGATCCGGCAGGATGAGGTTCAAACGCGGCTCCCGCCCAGGCCCCCGCCAGGGCTCCGGCCGCGCCCCAGGCGGCGCTGGGCATCCGGATCTCCCCCGGCGCCAGAAGCGGTAGGCGGAGAGCAGGGTGCCCCACACATTGCCGCACTTGTTGGTGGCGGAGGCGGCGTGGGGGTCCAGTCCGGCCAGCAGATAAGGCGGGCAGGGTGATCAGCCCCGCCGCCGGCCACCACGTCGTCCAGATGCCCCCCAGGAACACCAGGGGACACACAATGATCAGCAGGATGTGCAACAGGTCATTCCATTCCATTGACAACGCCCTCCTAGTTTCCTGGGCCGCCGTATCGCCCAGTTCGGGGGCAAGCTGTACCTGGAATTTGGAGGCAAGCTGTTTGATGACTTTCACGCCAGCCGGGTGCTGCCCGGGTTTGAGCCGGACAGCAAGATCCGCATGCTGGCCCAGATGAAGGATAGCGCGGAGATCATCATCGCCATTAATGCCAACGATATCGAGAAGAATAAGGTGCGCGGCGATTTGGGCATCACCTACGACAGCGACGTCCTCCGCCTCATCGACGCGTTCCGCTCCAAGGAGTTGTATGTGGGCAGCGTGGTGGTCACCCAGTATTCCGGGCAGCCCGCCGCCGATTCCTGCCTTCCGCCTGCGGCTGGAGCAGCTGGGGGTGCGGGTCTACCGCCACTACTCCATCGCAGGGCTACCCCCACAACATCGCCCACATCGTCAGCGAGGAGGGGTACGGTAAGAATGAATATGTGGAGACCTCCCGCTCCCTGGTGGTGGTCACCGCACCCGGCCCCGGCAGCGGCAAAATGGCCACCTGCCTGAGCCAGCTCTACCACGAACACAATCGGGGCGTCACCGCGGGCTATGCCAAGTTCGAGACCTTCCCCATCTGGAACCTCCCCCTGAAGCACCCGGTCAATCTGGCCTATGAGGCAGCCACCGCCGACCTGGATGACGTGAATATGATCGATCCCTTCCACCTCCAGGCCTACGGCGACACCACGGTGAACTACAACCGGGATGTGGAGGTATTCCCCGTTCTGGCGGCTACCTTTGAGAAGATCACCGGCGTCTGCCCCTATAAGTCCCCCACCGACATGGGGGTGAATGCCTGCCGGGAGGCCGCCTGTCAGGAGATCGTCCGGCGCTACTATGATGTGCTCTCCGACCGCCGGCAGGGCAGGGGAGGGGACGACCCGGTCTATAAACTGGAGCTGTTGATGCAGCAGGCCGGCATCACCCCCGCTATCCGCCCCGTAGTGGACCAGGCCAACCGGCTGGAGGAGGAGACCGGCGAGCCTGCCATGGCCATCCAACTGCCCGACGGCAGGATGGTCACCGGCAAGACGGCCCAGCAAATGGTGTGGGGGCTGGCGATGCGCAGGTGCTCCAGCTCTGAGGCGGCCTGCTGATTCAGCGCCTCCACCGTCATCAGAATATAGAGGTTTTGGCCATCATACAGGCTGTTGTCCACCGTCAGGCGATAGCCCCTCATGTTCCGCGCTGGGGATGGTTGTCTGGACATAGGGCTCCAAGCTGCCGGTATCCCCTGGAAAAACAGGTCCAGCACCCCCGCCTGATAGGCGGCGGCAAAGGCTGCGCCGGTCATCAGGATCGCGGCGGCTGCGGCCGCGGCGGCGGTTTTCCACCTCCGTCCTGGGCGGCGGGGGGGGGGCGATCCGGCCGTTTTCCCCTCCAGCACACTTATGATCCTTGCCTCGGCCTCGGGGGGCGTGACCTGGTCCATGGCCCGATTAAACTCCTGTTTCATGGTATCCCTCCTGTTCCAGCTGTTCCTTCAGCTTTTTCGGCCCGATGGAGCCGGGAGGTAACGGTGCTCTGGCTCACCCGGAGCATCCCGGCGATCTCCCCGGTGGAGTACCCCTCGTAGTAGAAGAGATATATGACCGCCCGGTCCGTGGGCTTCAGCTTCCGGACGGCCTGGGCCACCGCCTCCACCCGGGGCGGGAGGACGGCCACGGCCTGGGCCTCGTCCAGGGGGACGGTGGCCCGGCGGCGCAGCCGCCGCCATAGGTCCCGGCACTGGTTGGCGGTCACTTGAGCAGCCACGCCTTTTCCTTTCCCACCTCCAGCTCCGGCTGGGTCTCCAGATATTTGATGAATACCGTCTGGGTCACATCCTCTGCGTCGGCGGCTGAGCCGGTAAAGGACAGGGCAAGGCGGTAGACCGGGTCCTTATACCGGTGGAACAGGGCGATCACATCGTCCATCCCGGCGCCTCCTTTCTCGTTTCTTCTTTGAGCGCTCACTGATAAAACGCTTTCTCAAAGCGAATTGTCACCGGGTTCGGAATTTTTTGTGTGCCTGGGCCTCGCGGCCGGGGGACGGTGGAGCCGTGTTATATGGATGCCTCCGGAGCGGGAGCCATGGCCCGGGAGAGCTGCCACAGCCGGAGCAGGATGTAGGCACGGGCGCAGAAGCGGCGGCGGCCGCCGCCAGCGTCAGCCAGGGGGCCCGGAGCAGCAGGTCCTGGAAGTAGAAGAGGGTGGTCAGCAGGACAGCCGCGGTCCGGGCGGGCAGCGCAGCTGCCGGGGAGGGGCGCGCCGGGGGAGCAGGGCCTCCGCCAGACCGGCCAGATCGGTGAACAGCTGAAAGTCGGCGTACATCCGGACCAGAGCGGCCAGAAGGGAGAGCGCGCCGGGGATATGAGGGGAGAGGCCGGGGAAAAACTGCTGAAGGGACCAGAGCCCCAGGGCCAGCCAGAAGGGGCCCAGCAGGCCCAGACTGGGCTGGTCGGCGGCCAGAGACCGGGTCCCGCGGGCCACCAGCCAGAAGCCGATACAGTTGGGGAGCAAGGGGAGCGTGAAGGAGAAGCCAAAGCGGAAATTCAGGTCAAAGTCCAGAAACAGGAGCAGTGTGCCCCAGAAAATGGACCGGAGGGCGGAAAAAGCGGATGTGCTGACGGGTCATGGAAGGACCTCCTCTCGCTCCGGAGCGAGGGAGAAGCTCCGCCGTCCGGCGTGGTGTACCGGGGGGTGAGGGGGACGGAGAAGGTCTCCCCCCTGGGCGTTGGTCACACAGGCGGTAAAGCCGTCCGGGGCGGTGTACTGGCGCAGATCCCCCGTCCAGCAGTCGCGCCAGCCGCTGCCGCCGCCGCCCCCTCATGGAACGTGATCTGTTCGCCGGCCTCCAGGGTATGAAATTCATACCACTGGTGGAAGGAGGCGCGGTTTTCCACGGCGGTCTCAGGCAGTGCTTGCGCGTTTGCATGATCATAGGTCGTGTGAATGTCCACAATGTCCGGGTCATTCCAGTATGGGACGATGTCCACCATGTAGGAGCGCTGCTGACCACCATCCCACTGTATAGGGCGGAAAAGCCGGGGAGACGGGGGCATGGGGGCGGGGGAGAGGGCGTCATCCTCCTCCGTCTCCCCAATCGTGAAGGGAAGGAGGACGGATCATGGAGGGTGCGGAGCCGCTCACGGCCCAGAAAGCCGTCCCCAGTCTCCAAAAAATCTGGGCGGCGGATACCTCCAGACGCAGGCTGTCGGCCTCGCCGCTCCAGGTGACCGGGCCGCAGAGCGGAAGCTGCATATCATAAAGCCGTTCTCCAGAAGGCCCTCCGTCTCCGCCAGCTTCTCCACTGTCCAGTACGGCCCGTCTGGCAGGAGGCGCACCGTGTGGCACAGGTACTCCACCGGCCAGGGGTGCCGTCCTCCCGGGGGTAGACGTCCCCCACCTGCATCTCCTGATCCCGGAACCAGAACACCTGACACAGGAAGCCGCCGCGGCCGTCGGAGGCCAGCCCCGGAACACCGGGCCGGACCGCCACCAGCGGTGGAGCTGCTCCGGATGCTCCTCCGGCAGACGCAGGGCCTCACGGTACTGCTCCAGCGCCTGGGGCAGACCATCCTCCTGGACAGTTATCCCCGGCAAAGAAGGGCCAGGGCGGGCTGGTGGAGGCGGTGGAGCATGGCTTTGCCATAGGCGTCCAGTGCCCCGGCCACGGTGGCGGCCCGGCTGCGCCTGCTGTGGCCAGGATGCCGGGGACGCCGCAGCCCTGGGGGATACCGTGACCGGATCGGTCTCCCCGCCCGGGGCGGGGCCTCCCACGGCCAGGGGCCATGACCAGCGCCGTCCCCATACAGCCGGACACCAGGGCCATTCCCGGGGAAAGCGCTTGAAGCGGGCGATGGCCTGGATGCGGGCCTGGATGGCCCGGGCCCCATTGGCCATGGTGGTGGCCCCTGGGACGCGCACCGTCCGACTGTCCGCCATGGACAGGAGGACCCGGCCGTAATCCCGGCGGTCCTCCCCCTCCAGACGCTCCAGAACACGCTGGTCGCACAGGGCCTCCCGGTCGTTGTCCACCTTGTCAAAGACCAGCCACAGAAGGGGATCACACCAGTGGAGACAGCGGAGGGCGGCGGTGAGCCACCCAGCCCACAGGTCCCGGTGCTTTAGGTGGAGAAGCTCATGCAGGATGACCTTTTCGTCCGGCTCCCAGCCCATAGGCAGGACCAGAGCGGGAGCAAAAATCCCATCAGGAAGGGGCTTCGCCCCAGCGGCACTCCACCACGCGCCGGGGGCGGGGCAGCTGGTACCGTTGGGCCACAGCGTCGATGGCCGCCCGCCGGGGGCCCTCCACCAGGGACGCCCCGGGGAGACCCGGAGGGACAGTCGCAGGGCGCACCCCAGGTACCACAGGGCTAGGCCCAGCGCCCCGGCCAGATAGAGGAGGAACAGCCAGTCGGTGAGGGACCGGGGGGGCTCCGCTGGGGAGAAGGGGATGGGGCCCTGGGGGAGGGAGAGTGTCCAGGGGAACTGTACGCGTCCAGAGTCAACTCTGCCCCAGCCCGGGCGGCCTCCAGCCAGGGCCACACATCAGAACGGTGGACCGGCCCCACGCCCCCCACGGGGATCAGCAGTCTCAGGACCAGCACCCCCAGATTCCGTACTGCCACCGGGGGAGAGCAGATTTCGGAAGATCCGCTGGAGCAGAAGGAGAAAGAGGGCGCACAGCCCGCCCGCCACCGTCTGCTGAAGAAGCATCCAGATATTTTCCACCGGCTACAACCTCCATCTCGTCCAGAAGGCGGCGCAGCCCGCCCGCTCCTCCCGGTCCAGCTGGCCGGAGCGCACGCGAAGGCTGCCACCAGCCGCCCCGCCGAGCGCCGGGCCCGGTCGGCCAGGGAGCGCTCCTCCTCCGCCACAGAGCTCCGGGAGCGGGCGGCAGAGTACCGCCGGGGCTCTGGGTGTCGGCGGTCATCCTTGGCCATCATCCGGTCAAATAGGTGTGTACCGTGGTGCGGCTCCAGCCGGTGTCCTCCGCCAGCCGGGCCAGCACCTCCCCCAGCGTCTGGGGGCCGCCCTGCCACAGGGCCTCCATCACCTTCCACTCGCGGTCTGTCAGCCGGTCCATATCCATTCCTCCCTACTGATGTAGTATCTAAAAATATACTACATCAGTAGAAGAAATGTGTCAAGCCATTTTGCTGGGCTCCGGAGCGGAAAACCAGGGATAAACACCGCCCGGGCGGCAGATACTACCGGAGAGAAGGGAGGGGACGCCATGGGTATTCTGGAGCCGGAGCGGACAGACGCCGGACCGCATCCCAGAAGGGAACCCTGTTTGCCCTGACGCTGGAGGCCCTGGGGCAGGTGTTTGACCCGGACTATATGGAGCCTCCGGGCGCCGGGCCCCGGAGATGACCCGGAACGAGCTGTTTTCCCCCCTCTGCTCCCTCAGCCGGGCCCCGGAGGACGGGGGGGCGCTGTACAACCTGGCGGCCAACCGGCGGACTGCTCTGGACGAGGTGGTCAACGACCTGATCCTGGGCAGCTGCGCCCTGTTTTTTCCCCGGGCGGGCCGATGTGCTCACCCTGCCGGTGCCCACGGAGGAGAAGCGCTCCGTAGGGGGAGCCGGAGAACGAGCCAGCCCTGAAGGGGGTGCGAGAGTCCTTTCGTGGAGTCGATCCGCACCAACACCGCCATGGTCCGCATCGACGGGGTGGAGGCGGCGGGCAACATTGAGGAGTACCTCACCGACCACCTGAACCCCCCTTCCCCATGATGCCCTACACCCAGCGGCCGGACCGCTTCTGCCAGGGGCTGCTGGAGGGCCGGGTGGGGCTGCTGGCGACGGGCTCCCCTTTGCCTATCTGCTCCCCGGGACCATCGACCAGTTCTTCCGGACCAGCCAGGACCGGGCCTTCAACTGGATGACTGCCTCTATGCTGCTCCTGCTGCGCTAGTTTCTTCATGGCGGCCACCCTGCTTATCCCCGGCCTTTATATCGCTTTGGTCACCTTTCACCCGGAGGCCATCCCGGTGAAGCTGGCCCTGTCCATCGTGGCCGCTAAGCAGGAGGTCCCCTTCTTCTACTGTGTTCGAGGTGCTCATTATGCTCCTAGCCTTCGAGGTGCTCCAGGAAGCGGGACTGCGCCTCCCCAGCCCCTATCGGAGCTACTGTGTCCATCCTGGGCGGGCTGGTGGTGGGCAATGCGGCGGTGGAGGCCCACATCGTCTCTCCGGCGGTGCTCATCGCGGTGGCCATCGCGGGGGTGGCCGGGTATACCATGCCCAGCCAGGACTTTGCGGCCGCCCTGCGGCTGTGGCGCTTCCTGCTGGCCATCCTGGCCAGTGCGCGGGGCTGTTCGGACTGGCCGCGGGCTGTGCCGCCCTGATCTATCACCTGGCCGGGCTGGAGAGCTTCGGCGTGCCCTATTTGGCGCCGTTTACGTCCGCAGCGGGACAGCCCCGGGGATCCCAACCTGTTGCGGCCTCCCTGCCCTGGATGAAGTGGCGGGACGGGGCCAGCGGTCGGCCAACCGGAGGAATCAGCGATGAAAAAACGACTTAGCAGCGGCCCTGTGCGGCCGGTGGCGGCGCTGCTGGCGGATGCGGCGGGGCCGCCCTGCCCTATGCCCGGGAGATGGGGGACATGGCCCTGATGCGCACCATGGGAGTGGACACGGGGAGGGCGGAGCGGAGCAGCTCCATGTTACGGTGTCCAGCGGCCGCCGGGCCAGAGGCTTGCAGGGGGGGAGGCGGAGCCGCCCCTGGTCCTCTCTGCCCGGAGCGGGAGTCCATCAGCAGCGCCTGCCTGGCCATGCAGGGGCTGAGCGACAGCTATGTCTTTTATGGCCATGTGGACCAACTGCTGCTGGGGGAGGAGCTGTCCCGCCGGGGCATCCTGGAGACCCTCCAGTACTTCAGCCAGGACCAGGAGCTGGGGATGGGGACCCAGGTCTGATCGTCCGGGGCGGTACGGCGGCGGAGGCCATCTCCGCCGAGCAGGAGCGGGGGTGGAGAGCCGCCTGTCCACCATCCAAACGGACAGTGAAATGGGGATGGCGGGGAGACCAGGACCGTGGGGGAGACCCTGACGTCCCTGATGGAGGACGGTTCCGCCTATCTGCCCGGGCTGGTCCCCGGGGGACGGCGCACTGCTGGAGGCGGGATACGGAGTGGTGAAGGACGGCATGCTGGCGGGCTGGCTCACCGGAGAGCAGGCCCGGGGCCTGGAGCTGGCGGCCGGGCAGTTCGGGGCGGACATCCTGGAGCTGGAAACCAGGGAGGAGGCGCCGCAGTCCGGGTGACAGCGGTATCGGTGAGCTGTGTGCCGGAGTTTTCCGGCGAGAGGCTGACTGGGCTGGAGCTGGCCTGCCGACTCTCTCTGCGGGCGGAAGAGAGCTGGGGGGAACCGGAGCCGGCAGAGCTGTGTGCGGCGGCGGGGGAGCGGGAAGCGGCCCGGATCTCAGCGGCGCTGGAGCAGCTGAAGGGCTGGAACGCGGACTGCCTGGGCCTGGCCAGGCGGGCGGGCCAGACGGAGAGCGCCCGCTGGAACGCCCCTCCAGTGGCCGGAGGTGTTTCCGGAACTGGAGATCCAGGTGACAGTACAGGCTTCGCTGCTGGCGGCCTGAGGAGGGAAAAAGGGATTGAAACAGGAGAAGGTCTCGTTCCGGCAGCTGATGGCGCTGCTCTGGGCCGGGCTGCTGGGGCCGGCGGCGGAGTGGCTGCCTTCCATGGTCACAGAGCGGGCAGGGCCTGCCGGGTGGCTGGTACCCCTGCTGGCCCTGCCGGTGCTGCTGGCCGCCGGGTGGCTGGCGGCTAGGTCTGAGCAGGGGAGCTGTCTGAGCCGGGGAACAAAAAAGGGGTATTCGAAATATGAAAAAGCAGGCGGAAAGGACTGATGGACAAGGATTTGCTATGAGAGCCTGAGGCGCCGTTGGAGGGCAGGTCACTTGATCCTGCGGCGCTGGTATCCAAATATAAGTTCTGAATGGAGAGAACGAAAACGGGCTGCCTGGCCCTTTCCGCGAAGAAGAAGTGCTGCGCTGCCGCCTGTGCGGCCCTGTTCCTAAGCAAGCCTGTTGACCGCCGCCGGGGCGTCTGAGGAACAAAAAAGGTTGAAAAAGTTTCCTGAAAAAAGTTCTTGACAAGATGAAAATGGTGTGGTAAGATAAACTCCCGCCGCTGAGAGCGGTGTGCACCTTGTAAATTAAACAACGTGACAAACACGAAGCACCAGATTTGGATTTGGTTGTAAACAAGCTTTTCGCTTGAAGACAACCGTTAAATTTCTTTGAAGCAAGGATGCTTCAATAAGATCGATTTAATTGGCCTTGGTCATTTAAATACCATTTTATTGAGAGTTTGATCCTGGCTCAGGATGAACGCTGGCGGCGTGCTTAACACATGCAAGTCGAACGGAGTGCCTTTGACAGAGGATTCGTCCAATTGATAAGGTTACTTAGTGGCGGACGGGTGAGTAACGCGTGAGGAACCTGCCTCGGAGTGGGGAATAACAGACCGAAAGGTCTGCTAATACCGCATGATGCAGTTGGACCGCATGGTCCTGACTGCCAAAGATTTATCGCTCTGAGATGGCCTCGCGTCTGATTAGCTTGTTGGCGGGGTAATGGCCCACCAAGGCGACGATCAGTAGCCGGACTGAGAGGTTGGCCGGCCACATTGGGACTGAGACACGGCCCAGACTCCTACGGGAGGCAGCAGTGGGGAATATTGGGCAATGGGCGCAAGCCTGACCCAGCAACGCCGCGTGAAGGAAGAAGGCTTTCGGGTTGTAAACTTCTTTTCTCAGGGACGAACAAATGACGGTACCTGAGGAATAAGCCACGGCTAACTACGTGCCAGCAGCCGCGGTAATACGTAGGTGGCAAGCGTTATCCGGATTTACTGGGTGTAAAGGGCGTGTAGGCGGGATCGCAAGTCAGATGTGAAAACTGGAGGCTCAACCTCCAGCCTGCATTTGAAACTGTGGTTCTTGAGTACTGGAGAGGCAGACGGAATTCCTAGTGTAGCGGTGAAATGCGTAGATATTAGGAGGAACACCAGTGGCGAAGGCGGTCTGCTGGACAGCAACTGACGCTGAGGCGCGAAAGCGTGGGGAGCAAACAGGATTAGATACCCTGGTAGTCCACGCTGTAAACGATGGATACTAGGTGTGGGGGGTCTGACCCCCTCCGTGCCGCAGTTAACACAATAAGTATCCCACCTGGGGAGTACGATCGCAAGGTTGAAACTCAAAGGAATTGACGGGGGCCCGCACAAGCGGTGGAGTATGTGGTTTAATTCGAAGCAACGCGAAGAACCTTACCAGGGCTTGACATCCCGAGGTCCGGTCTAGAGATAGACCTTTCTCTTCGGAGACCTCGGTGACAGGTGGTGCATGGTTGTCGTCAGCTCGTGTCGTGAGATGTTGGGTTAAGTCCCGCAACGAGCGCAACCCCTATTGTTAGTTGCTACGCAAGAGCACTCTAGCGAGACTGCCGTTGACAAAACGGAGGAAGGTGGGGACGACGTCAAATCATCATGCCCCTTATGTCCTGGGCTACACACGTACTACAATGGTGGTAAACAGAGGGAAGCAAGACCGTGAGGTGGAGCAAATCCCTAAAAGCCATCCCAGTTCGGATTGCAGGCTGAAACCCGCCTGTATGAAGTTGGAATCGCTAGTAATCGCGGATCAGCATGCCGCGGTGAATACGTTCCCGGGCCTTGTACACACCGCCCGTCACACCATGAGAGTCGGGAACACCCGAAGTCCGTAGCCTAACAGCAAGGGGGACGCGGCCGAAGGTGGGTTCGATAATTGGGGTGAAGTCGTAACAAGGTAGCCGTATCGGAAGGTGCGGCTGGATCACCTCCTTTCTAAGGAGAACTCAGGTACGATAGTTTGCTGCAGTGTCCTAGGTCAGTATGGAGCGTAAAGTCGTTACGTTGTTTAATTTAGAGGGCGCACGCTGGAGGGGCGGCGAACCTTACGGGCCCATAGCTCAGCTGGCTAGAGCGCACGACTGATAATCGTGAGGTCGGTGGTTCGAGTCCACTTGGGCCCACCACTTTCTAAAAGGAAGGCCGTCCGGGGGTTTAGTTCAGCTGGTAGAACACCTGCTTTGCAAGCAGGGGGTCACCGGTTCGAGTCCGGTAACCTCCACCACAAGATCAAATCGAAGTGTTTGGGCAAGAGACCGAGCATTTCGATCTGACCTTGAAGAAGGTTCGGAAGACTGCACCTTGAAAACTGAACAGTGAAGCAAGCAAGAAATTGCGAGCAAGCAACAGAGAGGTAACAAAGTAAAATTTGTGGACTTTTAAATAAAGGGTAACACAAACTACAATGAACCAAATCTGAAGCCTGCATAATTCTTGAGAACCAGAAGATCTTGAAAGAAGAGATCGTTTAGGTCAAGCTAGAAAGAGCGCAAGGGGAATGCCTTGGCATCGAGAGCCGATGAAGGACGTGACAAGCTGCGATAAGTCTGGGGGAGCCGCACATAGGCATTGATCCCGGAATTTCCGAATGGGGAAACCCGGCGGAGCAATACTCCGTCAGCGTGCGTTGAACAAAATAGGCGTAGGTAGGGAACCGCCTGAACTGAAACATCTAAGTAGGGCGAGGAAGAGAAATCAACAGAGATTCCGCAAGTAGTGGCGAGCGAACGCGGAAGAGGGCAAACCGGTGGATTTATTCTCCGGGGTTGTGGACCGGCGCACGGCAGAATAGTTAGCTGAATGGTATGGGAAGGCCGATCCATAGCGGGTGATAGTCCCGTAAGCGAAAACTGAGTTCTGTCAGCTGGGATCCAGAGTACCGCGGGACACGTGAAACCCTGTGGGAAACCGGGGGGACCACCCTCCAACCCTAAATACTACTCGATGACCGATAGAGGAGCAGTACCGTGAGGGAAAGGTGAAAAGGACCCCGGGAGGGGAGTGAAAGAGAACCTGAAACCTTGTGCTTACAAGCACTCAAAGCACGTTAAAGTGTGATGAGGTACTTTTTGTAGAACGGTCCGGCGAGTTATTGTATGCGGCAAGCTTAAGGTGTTCAGCACCGGAGGCGAAGCGAGAGCGAGTCTGAATAGGGCGTATGAGTCGCGTGCAATAGACCCGAAACCAGGTGACCTATCCATGGGCAGGTTGAAGTGGGGGTAAAACCCCATGGAGGACCGAACCGACCCCCGTTGCAATGGTGGCGGATGACCTGTGGATAGCGGAGAAATTCTAATCGAACTTGGAGATAGCTGGTTCTCCCCGAAATAGCTTTAGGGCTAGCGTTGATTTAGATTACCGGAGGTAAAGCACTGAATGGGCTAGGGGCTGATAAAGTTACTGAACCCTATCAAACTAAGAATGCCGGCAATTGATGACTAGCAGTCAGACTACGTGAGATAAGTCTCGTGGTCAAAAGGGAAACAGCCCAGACCCACAGCTAAGGTCCCAAAGATACGCTAAGTGGAAAACGATGTGGAATCGCGAAAACAACCAGGATGTTGGCTTAGAAGCAGCCACTCATTAAAAGAGTGCGTAATAGCTCACTGGTCGAGTGGTTCTGCGCGGAAAATGTAACGGGGCTAAGCGTATACACCGAAGCTTGGGATGCAGCAATGCATGGTAGGGGAGCGTCGAATACGGGGTGAAGTCGCAGCGGGAGCAGCGGTGGACTGTATTCGAGTGAGAATGCCGGAATGAGTAGCGAGAATTATGTGGGAATCATAATGGCCGAAAATCTAAGGTTTCTTGGGGAAGGTTCGTCCGCCCAAGGTAAGCCGGGAGCTAAGGCGAGGCCGAAAGGCGTAGTCGATGCACATACGGTTGAAATTCCGTAGCCACCGAAACTTAAGCTAGAAGGACACTTGGAGCTATCCGACCCGGGCGTTGGTTGACCCGGGCGTAAGGGACCGAAAATAAGTAGGGAAGTCGGAGAATAACGAGGCGAGAAAAGTTCTGGTGTATGCTAAGGTGCCCGTACCGCAAACCGACACAGGTAGATGAGGAGAGAATCCTAAGGCCAACGGGAGAAGGGTTGTTAAGGAACTCGGCAAAATTACCCCGTAACTTCGGGATAAGGGGAGCTCCCCTAGGGGAGGGCCGCAGAGAATAGGCCCAAGCGACTGTTTACCAAAAACACAGGTCTATGCTAAATCGAAAGATGACGTATATGGGCTGACGCCTGCCCGGTGCTGGAAGGTTAAGAGGAGGGCTTAGCGCAAGCGAAGGTCTGAATTGAAGCCCCAGTAAACGGCGGCCGTAACTATAACGGTCCTAAGGTAGCGAAATTCCTTGTCAGGTAAGTTCTGACCCGCACGAATGGCGTAACGATTTGGGCGCTGTCTCAACAGCCCACCCGGCGAAATTGTAGTACCGGTGAAGATGCCGGTTACCCGCAACTAGACGGAAAGACCCCATGGAGCTTTACTGTAGCTTAATACTGAGGATTGGTAATTGATGTACAGGATAGGTGGGAGACATGGAAGCTTGGGCGTCAGCTCAGTGCGGAGTCACCCTTGGGATACCACCCTTGATTGCTGGTTTTCTAACCTGCGGCCGTGAATCCGGCCGGGGGACACTGTTAGGTGGGCAGTTTGACTGGGGCGGTCGCCTCCTAAAAGGTAACGGAGGCGCTCAAAGGTTCGTTCAGCACGCGGCGGTATGTGAGTGGAAATGCCGTCGCTCAACGGATAAAAGCTACCCTGGGGATAACAGGCTGATCTCCCCAAGCGTCCACAGCGACGGGGAGGTTTGGCACCTCGATGTCGGCTCGTCACATCCTGGGGCTGTATTCGGTCCCAAGGGTTCGGCTGTTCGCCGATTAAAGTGGCACGCGAGCTGGGTTCAGAACGTCGTGAGACAGTTCGGTCCCTATCTGTTGCGGGCGTAAGAGATTTGAAGGGAGCTGTCCTTAGTACGAGAGGACCGGGATGGACAGACCTCTGGTGCACCAGTTGTCCCCGGTCCACGGTTCGAGCCCGTGAAGGCCCACCATATAGGGGTATAGCTCAGCAGGTAGAGCAGCGGTCTCCAAAACCGCCGAGGGTTCGTGCCGAGGGTTCGAATTTCCTTCTGCCCCTGTCACCCGCCAAAGTTTCAGCGAGTCGCCATTTAAAAAATGTCTGTTTTTATATTGAAAATGGCTCGGTAGTTCAGTTGGTTAGAACGCCGGCCTGTCACGCCGGAGGTCGAGGGTTCAAGTCTGACCTGAATGGAAATATGAGTCGTGGCCGGAGAACTGGGAGGCTCCTCACTCTTTACAGAAGTAAGGGACTCTTTGGAGCCCTTTTGAGAGAGGAAGTAGGGGATTCATAATTTGAGTCATCCTTTCCTGTATCAAGTAATTGTCTGCCAGTATCTGAAAAGAGTGCATCTTGTCTGGGAGGCACGCAAAACAAAAATACCATGAAAAAAGGGGGAAGTCAAAACTAAAATTTAACAAAATAAGGGAGGGAGTCTGTGTGACCCTATTCATGAATAAGAAATCTGTGCAGAACGTAAAATTTATTTTTCTGATAGACTGAAGAAATATAAAGGAAGCTTTGGTAAAAACTGGGAAATAGACACATATGAGAGAGGCACATGTTACCATCGTAATCCAAGGAGGGACAATTGTCTTTTAAAAGAAAACAAACAGGGAAAGCAGTAGTTCTTGTGAAAATGCCGAGAAACAAAAAAATCTGGAGCCCGTAGAAAGATATTTTGCCGGCTGCGCTTTAGAAAACAGGAAATCGGCAGGGAGGGGCAAGGGGCTTCAGAGAAGGAAGAATATGCCAGGGAGCAGCGTAGGGCTTGACTTGGCGGGTACAATAGCGCCAAACGGGATGTAGAGGGGACGGAGACCATGCGGAAGATCATGATCGTGGAGGATGACCCAGCCATCCGGGAGGAGCTGGCCCTCCTGCTGGAGAATGAGGGCTATCAGGCTCTGGCGGTGACGGATTTTGGGGACGCCGGGGCAGGCGGGGACCTTTGGGCCGGATCTGGTCCTGCTGGATCTGGGACTGCCCGGGCGGGACGGTTTCTCCCTGTGCGCCGAGCTTCGGAGACGATGCCCGGTCCCCATCGTGGTGGTGACCAGCCGGAACTCGGCGGCGGACGAGCTGCGGGCGCTCAGTCTGGGCGGAGACGACTACATCACCAAGCCGTACAGCATCCCCATTCTGCTTGCCAG
>VOFI01001823.1_pt1 | contig 24955 bp, 51 predicted proteins | sample 5384131 | NCBI WGS metagenome assembly VOFI01 (sample SAMN12384728, study PRJNA508395) | human gut metagenome | isolation source: healthy gut H | host: Homo sapiens | reverse complement strand
TCGGTTGTACTTCGTTCGGTTACGTATTGCTCATTTCGCACGAGGCCAGGAAGGCGGCCGCCGCGACGAGAGCGTTATTTGCTGAATGCTTTCATTTGCGAATGTTTTTAGAGATTGACTATTTCTCCCAGCCCGGGTCTGGTCCAGGCTCGGCACTTTGCACCTTTCGTCGCAGTGCAGCGGCATGAACATGTGCGGACTTGAACGCGTGCAGCAATACGTAACTATTGCAAGGTAAACGAGCTGTCCAGCCATAGCTCACGGCACAGCTCACAGTAAACCGATTTATACTGTTCATACTCCCGCACCAGCAATTCTGACTTGTACGGGCGCACATAACCAAACATAGCTTCATCCTTTCGCCGCTCATTTTTAGCGTATTTCGGCAGGAAGTTGTTGAACACACTGTAAACAATTATAGTCGAAACCTTAAGAAAGCACAAGGGAAAAAGCTTCCAGCCACCGGAAAAATTTCCGTCTGGATGTTAGCCTGTCACACTATTTTACAGTCTATGATCACAATCCTATCGCAAATGGAGGAAAAACGAAGGTTGTCCACCCGGCGAAAGGTGGAAAGCAATGGGATACACAGCCTGTTTTGAATCGCATCTTCCTGCTTAGGGAACAGCTTTGCTGCCGACGACGGCCAACACGCCAAATCCCAAGACAAAAGAGACTTGTGCCTGCTTACTAAAGAAGCAGGCACAAACGCTTTTAAGGTACAAAAATGCAGATAGGCCCGTGGCAGCGCAAGGCTACTGGTTTTCGTGTAAAACCGTTGTCAAGGCTTCTTCAATTTCCCGGTCAGCCTGCTCACCTGCGGCAGCCAATAAAACGCGCAGGTGGCGTCATCGCACTGAAAAAAAAGGTTATCCTCATGGTATAGGTACACCTTTTTTCCCCAAGGCAAGCGCCATTCCCAGTTCTATGTGGGTTCCCCTGCCCTGAGGCGTGAGCACGATGACGATATCCGCAGTTTTCACTCCTTCAAATTCCCTCTCGGCGATTCTCTGCAGGCCGTCCGTTCCCTCCTCGGAAGACAATTCAAACTCTGTCCAGTCGCAGGTATGTGTCCAGCCATTCTCCTTCAGGAAGTTTGCCGCACGCCTCGCGCCCTTGTTGCGCAGGCTTGATGACAGATAAAACTTCAATGGTATCCTCCTCTACCCAAACTGTGTAATTTCGGACCTTCCCGCAAACTTGTCCCAGCTTTTTACAGCAGCGGCCTCAAATATTGACCTGTATAGGAGGACTCCGCGCTTCGCCACCTGCTCCGGTCCCCTGGGCCACTACCAGGCCGCCCCGGTTTCCGCCCTCCGGCCCCAGATCGATAATATGGTCCGCGGTTTTGATCAAATCCAGATTGTGTTCAATCACCAGCACGGTATTCCGGTGTCCACCAGCTTCTGCAGCACCTCGATCAGCTTGTGCACATCCGCGTGCAAAAACCGGTAGTGGGCTCGTCCAAAATATAGATAGTCTTCCTGTGGGACGGCGGGACAGCTCGGTGGCCAGCTTGACGCGCTGGGCCTCGCCGCCGGAAAGCGTGGTGGCAGGCTGGCCAATTTTCACATACCCCAGACCCCACATCGTTAATGGTCTGCAGCTTTCGGGCGATTTCGTCCCGGAAAAATTCCAGGCCCTCTTCCACCGTCATTTCCAGCACGTCGTAAATGCTCTTGCCTTATATTTTACTTCCAATGTCTCCCGGTTATAACGTGGCCCTTACACACCTCACAGGGCACGTACACGTCAGGGAAAAATGCATTTCGATACAGATGATACCGTCTCCCTGGCAGGCCTCGCACCGGCCGCCCTTCACGTTGAAAGAGAAGTCGGGATGCGTTAAAGCCCCCATTTTGGCCTCCTGGGTGCTGGCAAACAGCTCGCGGATATCGTTGAACAGGCCCGTATAGGTTGCGGGATTGGGCGGGGCGTGCGCCCGATCGGCGACTGATCGATCTGAATCACCTTATCAAGATGTTCCAGTCCGCGGATTTCCTTATGCTTACCGGCATGGGTATGAGCGGTTCAGCTCTGCCGCCAGCTTTTTATAGAAATTTCATTGATCAGAGAGATTTTCCAGAGCCGGACACGCCGGTAACGCACACAAATTCCCCAGGGGAATTTTCACATTGATATTTCTGCAAGTTATTCTGGGAGGCGCCCCCACGATTTCCAGAAATTTCCGTTTCCCTTTCTGCGCTTTTCCGGGAACCTCTACTTTTTCTTCCCACTGAGATACTGGCCGGTAATGGAGCCCTCACAGGCCTCTATCCCCGCCGGGCGTCACCACATTGCCATGAATTCCCGCGCCAGGCCCCACGTCCCCAGATAGTCCGCAGCGCGCATGGTGCCTCATCGTGCTCCACCACAATCACCGTATTGCCCAGGTCCCGCAGATGTTTCAGCGTTTCCAGCAGCTTGTGGTTATCCCTCTGGTGCAGGCCGATACTGGGCTCATCCAGAATATACAGCACTCCCATCAGGGAGGAGCCAATCTGGGTGGCCAGGCGGATCCGCTGGCTCTCGCCGCCGGAAAGCGTTCCGGCGGACCGGCTCAGCGTCAGGTATTCCAGCCCCTACGCTCTGCAGAAAGCCCAAACGTGCTTTGATCTCCTTCAAAATGGGGCGGCAATCAGCTTCTCCCGTTCGGTAAGCTCCAGCCCGTTGACGAATTCCAATGCTTCCGTGACGGATTTGTCACAGAACTCGCTGATATTGATACCGCCTACGGTGACCGCCAGGCTCTCGGGGAAAGCCGCCTGCCCTCGTCTGCAGGAAACGGCGCTCATATACGTCTCAATCTCTTCCTTGACCCAGTTGGAGGAACTCTCCCGGAAACGGCGTTCCAGATTATTAATGACGCGCTTCAAATTCCGCAGTATAGGTGCCGCTGCCGTATTCGCTGACCCGGCGGACTTGATCTTCTCCCCTTTGGTGCCGTAAAGCAAAATGTCAGGATCTTCTCCGGCAGTTCTCCCAAGGGGTATCCAGAGAGAAGTCCGTAATGCTCAGCCAGGCCTTTCATGTACATGGCGGCAATGGTGCTGCCCTCCATGGCCCAACCGCTGGCCTTCAATCCCCCTTTGTTGATGGACAGCCGCTTGTCCGGGATGATGAGCTCCGGGTCGATCTTCATAAACACCCCCAGGCCGGTGCACTTCTTGCAGGCGCCGAAGGGGATTGTTGAAGGAGAACATCCGGGGGGTCAGCTCCTCCACGCTGACGCCGTGCTCCGGGCAGGCGTAGTTCTGGGAGAAGGTGATGTCCTCCCCGTCGATGACGTTTACGATGACAATACCGCCCGTCAGTCCCGACGCAACCTCGATGGAATCCGCCAGACGGGAACGGATGTCCGCCTTGACCACCAGACGGTCCACCACGATTTCAATGGTGTGTTTTTGTTCTTTTCCAGCTGAATCGACTCGTTTAAGTCGTAGATGAGGCCGTCCACCCGGGCGCGTACAAATCCGGAGCGCCGCGCCGCGTCGAATTCTTTGACATGTTCCCCTTTGCGCCCCGAATCACGGGAGCCAACACCTGGATCTTCGTCTTCTCCGGCAGAGCCATTACACGGTCCACAATCTGATCCACGGTCTGCTGCTTAATCTCCCTGCCGCAGATCGGGCAGTGGGGGATACCGATACGAGCATACATCAACCGCAGGTAATCATAGATTTCCGTCACCGTGCCCACGGTGGAGCGGGGGATTCTTCGAGGTGGTTTTCTGGTCGATGGAGATGGCGGGCGAAAGCCCGTCAATAAAATCCACATCCGGTTTTTCCATCTGTCCCAGGAACATGCGGGCATAGGAGGACAGGGATTCCACATACCTTCGCTGCCCCTCCGCATAAATGGTATCGAAAGCCAGAGAGGATTTTCCAGAACCGGAAAGCCCTGTGAGCACCACCAGCTTATCCCTGGGGATAGTCACGTCAATATTTTTAGATTGTGTTCTCTGGCGCCGTGTACGACGATCTTATCCAGACTCATAATTGATGACCAAACCTTTCTCATGACACAGAATTCCCGGGCTGGAGAACTGCCCCAACCTGGCCTGCCGTCTGTTTTCTGCATGTCCCATGTTCCCTGCCTCAGGCGTCTCCCGGCAGGCAGGCGTTCCGCTTTTCCCAGTACCTCTCAGCCCACCGGCGGCAGGCCGTGATAATAGTCCACCCTGTCCCCCCAGAGCTTCGGCTCCGCCCGCAGGGGCGACACACCCCTGAGCGTCTCCTCCACCAGATTTGTGAAGGCAGCCGTAAACTTTTCCGCGCCGCAGAACGTCATGTGAGAAGTATCGTAATAATCCTTGGACGGATCCATGCCAAGGGCATCAAACTGTTCGTTGTAATCCACCAAGGGAACCCCCAGCAGAGATAGCTCCGTGCGCATCCGGGACAGCTGTTCCTCATTGAACCGGACAAAGCCCGGCGCCAAATAGCACACCAGCCGGATCCCTCCTCCTCACAGAACGAGGCGATCTTCCTCAGATAGGAAAGATTCCATTCCATGGATTCCGGCGTGGTTTCATCTTCCCTCTGGGTCACCTCTCCCTGAGGAGAGATGGCGTCAAGATAGGAGTACCCCGCCAGCAAGTCTCTGTCATAGCCCAGCAGCCCTTTCTGCACATCGTTCATCGTCAGCTCATCCCAACGGCTGTGATGAGCGTACAGAGGAAAACAACAGAGTGAGCCAGTCACTCTTCCCCGCGGCTAAAAAAAAAGTGGCCGCCAGCCGGTTTTCCGTCCAGGGCATGGAGCCTATGATCGCCTTGGTGTACTGGGTATATTGGGGATAATAAAAACACGTGGCCTCCAGAAAAACCGCTTTAGGCTGCTGTTTTTTCAGGCCTCCTTCAGGGAATAATAGGTTACCGCCAGAGTTTGCCTGGGGCCGGCTACCAGGTAGGAGGCATATCCTGTCTCCTCATAAATCTGCGCCGGGATGATGTTGCAGTAGGAGAGGGAGCTGCCTGTCACTAAAAAATCCAGACTGTTCTCCGGCTCCTTTCATAGGGCCCCCACAGATCCCAGGTAGCGCCCATCTTTACGCCTTTGGGAAACAGAATGGGCGCTGCAATCCCAGAAACAACAGCAGGGGCCAGCAGCATGGCAGCGGCGGCCAATAGTTCCTTTTTCACCTTGGACAAAAGCGCGGGTCCCCCTTTCCCCATGAAGCCCGGCGTCGTCAGGACGCCTTGCTCCGTATCTATTTTTCCAATTCTTTGATCTTATCCCGCAGATAGGCTGCATGTTCGAATTCCAGAAGCTTTGCAGCCGCTTTCATTTCCTTCGTCAGCTTTTCGATCATCATGCGCTTTTCCGCAGGCGTATATTTCTTCTTTTTCTTTTCCCGTCTTCCTTATGAGTGGAGATTTCCAGGATTTCGGCCACGTCCTTGCGGATGGTCCGGGGCGTAACGCCGTGTTCCCTGTTGTACCGCTCCTGAATGGTGCGGCGGCGCTCCGTCTCGGTGATGGCCTGCTCCATGGAAGGCGGGTCACCTCGTCGGCGTACATGATGACCTGGCCCTGGGCGTTCCGGGCGGCACGGCCGATGGTCTGGATAAGGCTGCGGCCGCTGCGCAAAAAGCCCTCCTGTCCGCGTCCAAAATGGCCACCAGGGGAGACCTCCGGAATATCCAATCCCTCCCGCAGAAGGTTGATGCCCACCAGCACGTCGAATTCTCCCAGGCGCAGATCGCGGATGATTTCCATGCGCTCCACCGTGTCGATATCGTGGTGCATGTACCGCACCTGATGCCGTATCCCTCCAAAAGGAGGTCAGGTCCTCCGCCATTTTTTTGGTCAGCGTTGTGACCAGGACACGCTCTCCTTTTTCTACCCGCAGGTTGATCTCTGAAATGAGGTCGTCAATTTGCCCGTCGGTGGGCTTTACGGTGATTTTGGGGTCCAGCAGCCCTGTGGGCCGGATGACCTGCTCCACCACCTGGGCGGATTTTCCAAGTTCCAAATCCCCAGGCGTGGCGCTGACAAAAGACAGCCTGGTTGATATGGGAATAGAATTCGTCAAAATTCAGCGGGCGGTTGTCAAACGCTGAGGGTAGACGGAAGCCGTACTGAACCAGCATTTCTTTTCGCGCCCGGTCCCCGGCGAACATGCCGCGCACCTGGGGCAGAGTCACATGAGATTCATCCACAAAAAGCAGGAAATCCTCAGGGAAATAGTCCAGCAGTGTAAAGGGCGCGCTGCCTGGATCCCGGCCGGAAAGCACCCTGGAATAGTTCTCAATCCCCTTGCAGAAGCCGATCTCCTGGAGCATCTCCATGTCGTAGCGGGTGCGCTGTTCAATGCGCTGGGCCTCGATGAGCTTGCCCTGGGATTTAAAAATTCCACCTGCCGCTCCATTTCTTCCTGAATATCTCCAATGGCCTTGTCCATCTTCTCCTTGGGCACGATGTAGTGGGAGGCCGGGTAGATGGCGATGTGCTTGAGTTCTGCAAGCACGTCCCCTGTCAGGGGGTTAAACTCCGTCAGGCGGTCTATTTCATCTCCGAAGAACTCCACCCGCACTGCCTTATCGCTGGACTCTGCGGGGAAAATCTCCACCACGTCCCCCGCACGCGGAACTTGTTGCGGATGAAGTTCACGTCATTGCGCTCGTACTGCAGCTCCACCAGCTTTTTTAAGCAGCTCATCCCTGTTCTTTTCCATCCCCGGCCGCAGAGAAATCACCATTGTGCGGTAATCGATAGGGTCGCCCAAGCTGTAAATGCAGGACACCGACGCCACGATGATCACGTCCCGCCGCTCGGACAGGGCGCTGGTGGCGCTGTGGCGCAGCTTGTCTATCTCGTCGTTGATGGCGGAGTCCTTTTCAATATAAGTATCCGTCTGGGCGATATACGCCTCCGGCTGATAATAGTCGTAATAGCTGACGAAATATTCCACGGCAGACTCGGGAAAAAACTCCCGAAACTCCGAACAGAGCTGTGCCGCCAGGGTCTTATTATGGGCCAGCACCAGTGTGGGACGCTGTACCCGCTGAATGACGTTTGCCATAGTGAATGTCTTACCGAGCCCGTCACCCCCAGCAAAGTCTGCTCCTTATCCCCCGGTTAAGCCCTTCCACCAATTTTGCGATGGCCTCCGGCTGATCCCTGGTGGGCTTATAGGAGGAAACCACTTGAACATTTCCTGCTTGCTTTGCTCACTCATCGGAAATTTCTCCTATCACAGCAGCCTTTCTGCCCTGTTTACATCCTCGTTTAGAAAACAATCCCATTTTATCAAAATGCAGTCCTAGCCGCTTCATTCTCTGTTCATCAGTGGTTCAGTATAACATACAGGCGTAATTTTACAATAAAACCAAACTCATTGTCGTTATTTGGCAAAGGGTTCTTTCAAGCCGCGGAAAGCCATAATCATATGATCTGCAGATTCCGGCCTTTTCTGCAACAGCCTTGCCCGAACCGCCTCCACAGCCTGCCGTGCCCTTCACTTTCGGGGCTTCTCACCGTTCTCTTCCGCATACAGCAGGGACTGTTCCAGCTGCCGGGCAGCCTCAATTCCCGCAGCCATTCCTCATCCATGCTCTGGCCGATCAGTTCAAGAAGCGCCCATTGACCTAAAAAGAGCAGTAATCGTCCCCCGCAAAATAATATGATCGCTGAGCCAGGCGTCATCCCTTTCAGCGACAACTGAATGTGCCTGGTAGCCACAATATCGTTGCGGGAAGGGACATGCCAGCCCGCTGGGATGGTTATGGGCGATGAAGACGGTCTGCACATTATAACGGATACACAGTTCCACCAATCTGCGTTTATAGATGGGCACAGAGCTGACCGACCCTCTGCCAGAACGTCACAATAAAGTATTTTGGCCTCTGCCGTTGAGAAGCAGTACTGCCATAAGTTCATTTTCTTCCAAGAAATTTGGGACGCATCACCTCGCAGGCCGATTTCGTGTCGAAAATTCGTTTGAGAGATTTGGCGTCCTCCTCCAGATATGCTCTCGCCAATTCCGTGGATTGGCGGAGAAAGCGTGCCGTTTGTTCCGATGCCCCTGCCAGCACCAATTCCTCTTCCGGCGCGGTAAGGATGCTTTTGAAGGAACCGAACCGATTCAACAGCAAATCCAACTGCTGTGCAGCCTCTTCAGGTCCCAGAAAACTGCAAAAAACTTCCAGCAGCAATTTTCTCCGTGCCTCTTTCCTCCGGAGGCGGTCCAAGCACATGAAAGTCCCCTTATTCTTTCCCTTTGCCATGTTTTTACCTTCCCTCTTATTTTACGGCACCATCATAGCAAACATTTGTTCTCTTGTCAACCATTCCAGTAAATAAGCGGAATATTTTCAGGAATCTTCCGCTTTCCGGACATGGGATGTTCGGGGCCTGTCCAGCGGAGAGGCGTTCCGTTATCCCTTGTCTCCCATAGCCGGCATATCCGCCTGGAGTTTTTCCGGCCATACAGAGCTGCTTCATGTCCAATGCGCTGGAAATACCAGGCGATTAACCCCTCATCCCCCGCAGCCAAGTATGGATCGTTTCCTGTGCCGTTGCTTCCTCCGCCGTCTTTTCCGACCTCCCAGTCAGCGCTGCTCTATATGCAGGTTCAGTTCAAAACGCTCGAAAAAACCATGAGGGTTCCTTCTTCATCTCTCACCGGCTGCATGATGATCCGCAGATTCCGGGTATTCACTCCCACAAACCGTTCTTTACCGTCCTTTCATCTGCTCAAATGCGCTGCGGATCCGTTCTTGATTCCTCCCTGCTATGGCAGTCAAAAATACTCTTTCCAATCAGCCCGGCATAGCCCCGCTCTTTGTAATAGTGATACTCTGCGTACCGGTTCATGTACCGGATGACATAACCGCTGTCTACAAAACAATGGGATAAGGGTAACTGTCCAAAATCCCTTCATAATGACATTCTGATCCATAGCCAAACATTCCTTCCTTTCCTGAAAACAGGCCCGTATTTTTTCAATTATAGCACATTACAGGCTTTCGCCCCATGTCCCTTTAAAAGTTTCTTTTTTAAGGTTTGCACTTTCCCATCCGGACATACCCTATGATATAATGCTTTTATACCGTGATCCGGCAGAAGCTTCGAGTTTTTCAGGTCCTCTTCTTTTCTTTCAGAAAAAGTATGGTTTTTTTCAAAGGAATGTAAAACGCTGGAAAACGGAAAAACCGGAATGGCGGGAATTTTTCCCGCCGCGGCCGTAACAGAATCAAATTGACTGTTCAAGGGAGGCAGATGGTATCCCCCATGGGAAATATTCTCGACTATATTGAACAGGAAAAGCAGAGCTTTACACAGTATCCTTTCTGTGCGGTGGACAGCTTGGTTCTCTCGCGCAGCTCTCCTACCTGAACTTCGACGGTCTGGTACCTGGCCCCGGGGAAGGAGATTCCATTCTCCTTTCACAGCTGGCAAATGAGAAAACCGTGGCAGCCATGGTGAAAGGTATCCGGGCGCCGGATCTCAACACAAAATTGTTTTGGCTGCTGGCGGAAAGCCCCCTGTTTTCAGAACCTGCGCCTAAGCGCCTATATCAACCACATTGACGAGGAAAAAGAGGAGCAGTTTTCCGCTGTCACCTTCCTCTTGGGAAGATGCCTATGTGGCCTTTCGGGGGACAGACGCCTACTATGTAGCTTGGAAAGAGGACTTCAATCTGGCTTTTTATCTGCCCTGTCCCTTCCCAGGTGGAGGCCGCGGAATACCTGAGCCATACAGCTGTTCCCGTTTCCGGACGGCTTCTGGTGGGCGGCCATTCGAAAGGCGGAAACCTGGCCGTGTACGCGTCCCTGTTCTGCACCCCGGAAGCGCAGCGTAAGGTGGACGCTGTTTTCAGCCACGACGGTCCGGGTTTTCAGCCGGAAGTGTTGGAAACCCCGGAATACGCTTCGAATGAAAGAGCGGATTCATAAGACCATTCCCCAATCCTCTTTGGTAGGAGTACTTTTTGCAGCATCAGGAATCCTATCAAGTCATTCGCAGCGACAGTTTTTGGATCATGCAGCATGACCCCTTTTCTTGGGTCGTAGAGAACGGCAGCTTCAGTTATGAGGCCTCTCTGACCAGCAGCGCCGCCTTTTGAATCGCAGCCTGAACGAATGGATTTCCGCGCTTTCAGAAGAGGAACTTTCCGCGTTTGTCGATGCCTTGTATAAAAGTGCTCTGCTCCTTTGGCGGGAGAAACCTTTGCAGATTTGCTGGAGGAATGGTGGAAAATCGTGCTCAAATGTACTGGGCGGCATGAAGGAATTGGACGCCGACACCTATAAATGTATTCTTTTTCACAGTACGCTCCCTGGTTTCTCTGGCCATCGGCAATCTACCCAAACCCAAGGTAAATCTCAAGCTGCCTGAACTAGCGCTCCCCCAGCATTCCACTGCCGAAACGGCTTCCCCATCCCTTCCGCAAGCACAGCGCTAAAATCTCTTCCCCCATAAATCCAATAACCCCTCTTGCGTGGTATGCCTTTAGCAGTGCCGCAGTATTCGTGTCTCACAGAAAGGAAGACAGTCAACAACATGATAAAAGGAACCGCCTCTCAGAACAAATTCAGCCGAAAGGCACGATGCTCCATTTCTCTGCTTTTGTCCCTGGTCCTTCTTCTCACCTGCTTTACCCCAATGGCCTTAGGAGCAGAGGGAGAAGGAGGAGTCATCCCGGGAGAATCCGCCCTGACCTCAGAAGTCTCTTCTCAACCGAAGACGCCCCTCCCCCAGGAGAGTTCTTCCGCTCTGCCGGAGGAAATCACAGCCGGGGGAGAAGACGGAAAGCCAGCCCCAAGAGGGGTCCGGCGAATCCAGCGAACCGGACGGCGGCGAAAGCAGCAAGCCGGAAGAACCTCCTGCGCCCAAAACATATACCGTCCTGTTCGTCATGGGAACACTGGGCAATGTTTCCTACCAGGTGGAAGAGGGACAGTATCTTGCCCAAACTCCGGATGACCCTACTCTTCCCGGCGCCGCCTTTCTGGGCTGGTTTGATGAGGAAGGAAATCAAACCTATCCTTCCAGCCTCCCCATCGACAGGGATAGGAAATTTACCGCCCGGTGTTCCCGCAGTCTCGGAGACCTGCTGAATACCACAGATCATATCGCCTATATCGGCGGCCATGAAAACGGCATGTTCAAACCCGAGGCCGGACTTACCCGTGCGGAAGCGGCCAAAAATGTTCTACGCGCTGCTCAGAAGCCACGATTGGGAAATCAAAACGTTCCCCGATGTTCCCGCCTCAAAATGGTATGCGGATCCAGTGGGAACCATGGCCACTCTGGGCATCGTCGGGGGTTATGAAAACGGCGCCTTCCGTCCGGATCAGCAGATCACCCGTGCGGAATTCGTCAAAATGGCGGTGAGTTTCGACACCATACAGGATGGGGAACTGATTTTTCCCGACGTCTCCCCCTCCTCCTGGGCTGTCCCCTACATTGTAACGGCCACTCAGAACGGCTGGATCAACGGTTATAAGGACGGCTTCCATCCGGAGGACCGAATCACCCGGTCTGAGGCGGTAACCATCATCAACCGGATGCTGGGCCGGTCTCCCGACGCAGAGATTCTCAGCCTGACGGACACCAAAAATTTACGACGTCTTCCCCACCGACTGGGCCTACGGACAGATTGCAGAGGCTGCAACCACCCATACCTACCTTTCCGACGAGGCCGGGGAAACCTGGACCGACTATGAAAAGGACGAGAGTGTGGTGGAAAAATCCCACTGGATCAGAGACGGCGCAGACCGTTACTATCTGGACGCGAAAACCCGGAAATTCCTCCGGGGCGAGGTGACGCTGGACGGCGTCCAGTACCTGTTGGACGCCTCTACCGGCAAGGCGATTACCGGGTTCCGCAACCGGGGCTCCTGGCGGCGGTATTATAAGGACGGCGTTCTCCAAAACGACATTTCTTCCCTGGGCGTGGTAGAAGGGCCTTATTTCATAAAGGTCTACAAAAATCCAATTATCTGATCATCTTTGCAAAAGATGAAAAGGGGGAACTATAACATTCCTGTGCGCGCCATGCGGGTTTCCTGCGGAACCCCACTCCAACCGGGACCTATTATACACCGGCCCGATACCGCTGGCTGCAGATGGTCCGGGGATACCTGGGCTCAATGGTGCACCCAGATTCAGGGGAAATTATCTGTTCCACTCGGTTCCCAACTGGACGCTGAACAATTTCGATCTGGAAGTGGACGAATACAACCACCTGGGGATACCCGGTCCCTTGGATGTCGCCTCAACTGCCGGGACGCCAAATGGATTTTCGACAACTGTACCCTCGGCACCAGGTGACGATTTTCAGGCACGGAAACCTCCGGCCCGCCTCCAAGCCCGACGGCCTCCAGATTCCTTCTTGGCACACCTGGGATCCCACCGACCCCACCGCAGTCTATCGCTGTAAACAGATCGGCTGCCACTCGAGCCTCGCAGATTCTCTTTCTTTTGTATCCTATACATATAAATGATTCCAATTTTATAGCTGATGAGGGCGCATTGCAGAATAGAAAAGCTGCGCCTTTTTTTGTTGTTATAATATGGTGATGGGTGCAGAGACCGGCGTGCATCGGATCGCGCCCGGTGCCGGGTGCGTTATCATAAATATGGGTTCTATATTAATGTGGTAAAGGAATTAGTACCGCATGAAAAGTTAGGACAGGATCCCTTTTACGGGCAGATTAAAAAGCTGGTCATTCCCATTGTGGTGCAGAATTTGTTGAGCGCTACGGTGAATTCGGCGGATGTGGTCATGCTGAACTTTGTGGGGCAGTCGGCAATTTCGGCGGTTTCCTGGCGACCCAGTACGCCAGTATTTTTGTTTATGGTGTTTTTACGGCCTGGGTACCGGGGCTACCATGCTCTGCGCCCAATATTACGGTAGGGGGATATGCAGGCCATCAATGCGGTGGAGGGATTGCCCTGCGCTTCTCCATGCTGATCTCTACGGTTTTTGGGCGCTGCTGTCCTCTGTATTCCCGAGCTGATGATGAAAACACTCACAAAGCGATGCGGAGCTCATCACCCCTGGGCGCTTCGTATCTGCGAATTTTAAGCGTGGCCTATTTTTTGCTGGGGCATTATTGAAATTCTCCTACCTGTTCATCCGGAATAAGCCGCTGTTTTCCGACTTTATGCGGCTTTCCCCTGCCCGCGCTGGGCAACGACGTGGTCTGGGGCGTGGGCTTTGCCATGTATTCCGTGATCATCGACCACATGGGCACCGATGCGGTGGCGGCCAAACTCCTTTGTGGTGGTGGTGCGCAACTTTGGTACGATTCTGTGCTTTTGGCATGGCAAGCGCGCGGGCGGCATTTTTGCTGGGCCAGAAAATTGGACAGAACCAGTTGGAGGCAGCTGCGGCGAATGCAAAAAAGCTCCTGCGCCTCACCGTGATCACCGGAGTTGTGGGCGGGCTGATCGTGCTGGCGGCCACCCCATTGTGCTGAACTACGCCGCCCTCAGTGAAACCGGAACGTACTATTTGGAAGCGTCATACTGCTGATCAACGTCTACTACGTCATGGGCGCGGCGGTAAACACCACCCTGATCGCCGGTGTGTTTCCCGCCCAGCGGCGACAGCCGGTTTGGACTGATTTGCGATGTTGTGGACATGTGGGTTTATGCCCCTTGGGCTTTATTGCGGCGTTTGTTCTGAATCTTCCGGTGCTGTGGATCTTCCTGATCTGTACAGACGAATTTGTCAAATGGCCCCTGGGTCATCCGCCATTACCGCAGCAAAAATGTCTGAAAAAACGTTACCAGGGGAGGATTTGTTCACAGAGCAGCCCCAACCGGCAGAGCCCTCGGAAATAGGTGCTTGAGTCCGCAGGGGTAGGCCACGTCTGTAAGCTACACCGTTCCCGCGAATCATGGTCAAAGAAAAACCCCACAGGGTTCCTGTTCATTGGACAGGCCCAGTGGGGGTGATTTTTGTTATTGCATCAATAAAAGTGCCCCCAATGCCCAGGAGCATGCCCAAAACGCTGCGCAGGGTCAGGCGCTCCTGAAAGCAGATGGCGGAAAGCAGGGTGGCGAGCACCAGCCCCAAGCCGTTAAAGGCCGGAAATATCACCACAGAGGGCAGCACCGCCGAGGCCGAGGTGACCAATTGGCTGATCAAAATACCGCTGCTGCCAGAATCAGCCAGGGCAGGGAGGGTGCTTTTTTCCGGGAAGCAATCTGGTTTTGTCCTCTCCCGGGGAATCAAAGGCAGAATGCACCACAGAACAGCAGAGGCAATGGCAAAGGTCCAAAAGGAGTACAGGGATACGGGGTTCCTCCGGCAGCCAAACAGAAAATAGCTTTTGGGACAGCATAACAAGTCCGTTTTGTGACAAGGACCACCAGCAGGCAGCCCCCAGACCAGAAAGGAGGACTTTTTTTTTCGCCTGGCTGCGGTGGTAGCCTGCCAACAGCACCGCGGCCACGCCCAGCAGCAGTACTCCCAGCAGGTGGCGGTGGGTAAAGGGCTCATGAAACAGCCAGTTGCCCGCAACGCAGGGAATTAACATGCCGGACATACCGGCCAGCTGGACCAGGACCACTGCCCCCAGCCGCAGCGCCACGTACTCGAACACACCCCACAGAGGGCCAGGGAGACCCCCGCCCAGCGCCGCAATTCCAAGTGCTGCCGGGGGAAAGACTAGGACCGCCCCTCAAACAGAAGGAGCAGAAGGGCCAGCAAAACGCAGAGCAGGTACCGCCATGCGGTAAAGGCCACAATCTCCCGCTCTGTTTTCAGGGCAATGCTGGTTCGCTTGGTAAAGTAGGTCTGGAACAGCTTTACGCCAAGAGCAATGGCCAGTAAAACACTGCCGCTCATCCGGGCCTACCGCAGCTCAATTTGCAGGAGCAGAAGGGAGTTGGTCAGCAACACCGGGTCCACTGTAAAGTCCTCAAAATAGAGCTCCTGTAGAGCTCCATTTCCCGGTGGGCGTCCAGCACATAGAGCTTCGCCCTTCCTCCCCGCAGCCCCCTGCAGGTTACCTCGTAATTCTCTCCCGGCGCACTAAAGTTAGAGAGCAGTACCCCGGCGCGGCGCTTCGTCCATGCCCCCAAGCCGTAAAAGCCCGGGCGTTTGCACCGGAACCGCGTTTTTCAGCTGATAGAGCTTGTGGAAGGCGCCCTCAAAGGCCCGGTAGGTTTTGGTCTCGATGCCGCATCGGTCAAAAAATAGAGCAGAACATCATGTGGGGCTGACCGTCGTAGTGGGTGGAAAGGTCCACACCGTTTTCCTGCATCACAGCCATGCAGGCGGCCACAAAGGAGGCACCCACGTGGTTCCGCTGCTTTTCGTAGAATTCCCGGCGGATGTGCTTTTCCCGGCGGGCAGGGACCCACATGGTGCCGCGCATGTAATTCCACTCGTCGCAGATGCTCTCGGCTCCGGTAAGGCTGTGGGCCGCAAGGTCTGACTTTACCTGGATTACGGTATCCCGCAGCTGCTCCGGGAATCTCCGTACCAGTGCCAGGAGAAGAAGTCCGGGGGGCGTTGGTGCGCGCAACCTCCGACAAAAAGCCGTTGATAAACGTCCGGTTCCACACGGAGCACAGTGCGCAGCCGCCTATTTTCAGGTCTGGGAACCAGGCCTTTAGCAGGGGGCCACGGTGGTGTACAGGCGAAAGTACTCCTCGGGTGTACCCACCCACTATTTCCGGGGTCAAAATCCGGCTCGTTCCAAATCTCCCAGTAGGTGATGGGGTACCGAAAGCCATCCGCCCAGCCCTGGGTAATGGCGAATGATGCCCGCGCAGATTTTGGCCCATTTTTTCGTAGTCCTTGGGCGGAAATACATACTTTTTTTCACTTGCTCGTGTTCAATACTGGTGCCCAGGCGGTAAAGGGCTGTGCGCGCAGGCCACAATGGGGGAACTCACACTGTCGGTCAATGCGAACTGGTAGCTGGCCGGGTCCTCGGGGTCGGCGTTAAAATCCGGAAAAATCTGGGGAATGTCCACCCGGTCGGCCGGGGGTACTGGCAGTCGTGCAGCCGTACAAAGGGGAATTCCCCGCAGCCCGGTATTCGGCGCTGGTGTCCACAAAGCCAAAGTTGGAGACCGGGCCGTTGTTGATGCCGTGAAGGGGGCTTTATGGAGCCCGTCCGGCGGGAGAAATCTACTAGAATGCGATTCATATTACTGGTTCCTTTCACATGCCCGATTATTGGGCGATTTCCTTCATGCGGTCGTATTGCTTCTGGTAATAGGCCACGATGGTGGAATAGTTGAGGCTCTCGCACTGCTTGACATGGGCCGCGAACTGCTCGTCAGTGACGCCGTTGGTAATGGCGTCGGCCATAAAGGAGTTCACATAGGCGCTGGGTCCTCCCACATCAGGCCGACCTCCTTGGATTCCTCGGTGGATTCCATAATGGAGAGATAGGGGGATAATAATCCGGGAATATGTAGGGCTCATACATCTGGGACCAGACGGCCTTTGTTTCCTTGTTGGTGCCCTTTGTAGCGGATCTCGTTGCCTGTCATGCGGGGTCGCGGTTTGATATTGCGCCAAAAATGCATTCTGTGGCGCTGTACTCCTCAATGGAGGAACCGGCGGAGGTCAAAGCGTCTATGCTGTCCTTCGGCTGCACATATTCCTTGGTTTCCGGGTCGATCTCCCACAAATAGCCCTCCGGCCCCCAGGTGGGAGCTATGCACGAATTCAGGCTCCTGGAAGGTGTCGATCCAGCGCAAAAGGATTTCAGGGGGTTCTCGCAGTTTTGGAACACCACCAGCGCGGGGTTCAGGTTCAGGCGGCGGGTGCCCTGGGTCCACAGCTGGTCGCCGTCAGGCCCCTTTAAGGGCAGAATTACCTCATATTCATCGGTGTTTTCGGGCATGGTCAGCATGGAGCTGTCCCACTCGATAAAGGAGCCGTATACGGTGGGGTCTACCTTGTTAAGGGCATGGCGTACATTCTGGGGCTGGGTCAAGAATTCCTCATTGATCAGGCCCTCGGCATACAGGCGGTGCATGTAGTTTAAAGGCGTCCTGGTACTTGGGGTTCACGGGGTTAAAGTCCAGCTTTCCGTCCTGTACGGTGGTCATCACCTCGTTTTTACTGGCCATCATGCCCCAGGCACTGAACAGCCAGGTCAGGGTCATTCGCCCCACATCTCGCCGGTATCCAGGGGGATTTCGTCGTTGGGGTCCCCATTGCCGTTGGCGTCCTGCTCCTGAAAGGCCTTTTAGCACCTGGTAGTATTCCTCGGTGGTGGTGGGCACCTCCAGCTTTAAATGGTCAAGCCATTTTTTGTTGATAAACAGCGGCAGCTCGATGCCCGCCTCGCCAACAGGCTCCGCCCCGGTGACCACGTACAGCTTTCCATCGCTAAGGGCCCGGCTGTTCATGTTGATCTCCAGTGTGACCTCCAGGGTTTTTGTGTAATTGGGCATGTACTGTAGGTAATCGTCCAGGGGTAAAATGAGGTTAGGATTTAATGGCCTCCGGCATATTGGGCGTTGCGCTAAAGGTTCCGTCGGGCAGGTTCCGCTGTTGACAGCCAGGTTGATCTTCTCGCTCCAGCCCTCTGTGGGTACCTCCTCCCACTGGATTTTGACATTTGTCTTTTCCTCCAGCTTCTGGATGATCTCCTTGTCCGCCATGTTCTTTTGGACAGGGGTGTGTGTGCTGACCATCAGGCGGTAGGTCACTGCCTCGTTGACAATGGGGTACCCGGTTTGATTAAATTCTCGGAAACAGCAGGCGCTGCCGGAGGCAGAGGAGGCGGAGGAGGTGGCGGCGGGGGCCGCTGTGCAGCCAAGCCGCAATCAGCACGGCCAGGCCGGCAGCGGCGGCGCGGAATAATTTTTTCATGTAAAAAGTCCTTTCCGTTTTGTTTTTGAATAAGGAATCAGCCCTTTACAGAGCCGATCATGACGCCCTTTACAAAGAATTTTTTTTGTACAAAGGGGTACAGAATTAATACAGGCAGGGGAGGAGATGATGATCAGCGCGTACTTCATGCTGTCCGCCTGCTTGGTCAGCTCGGCCATAGCGGTTGGATCCATGGCGCTCTGGGGTGTGGCGCTCATCATCTGGCTGGAGAGTAAAATGTTGCGCATGACCAGCTGCAGCGGGTACTGGGAGGAATCCTGCAAATAGATCAGCGCGGAAAAGTAGTCGTTCCACAAATCCACCGCGTAATACAGCACCATAATGGCGATGATAGCGGAGGAGTTGGGCACCACCACAGAGACAAAGAACCGGTACAGGCTGCAGCCGTCAATGGAGGCCGCCTCCCAAAGCTCATTTGGAATGGAATTCTGGAAAAGGTGCGGCACACAATCAAATTCCAAATGCTGACGCAGCCCATAATGATGATGGCGGCCCGGGTGCCGGTAAGGTGAAGGCATTGTTGCCTGAATGTAGGTGGGAATCAGGCCGCCGGAGATGTACATGGGTACAAGGAAGAACCAGATAATCCATTTTGTGCCCAAACATATCCCTGCGGGAGAGGGCGAAGCCCGCCATCACCAGTAACCGTAACCCGCAGCAGTGTGCCCACCGTGGCATAGAAAATGGTGTTCAAATAGCCGGAAAGAATTCGGGAATCCCGCAGGACCAGTTCAAATGCCTTAACCTGAAAAGCCCTTGGGCAAAAAACGTGACCAGGCCCCGATTCACATAGTCCGCGTCGCTCACCGAGGAGGATATGATCACCAGAAGCGGGTAGGCGCAGACCAATAGGATAACAATTAATATAAAATAATTCATCAGGTGAAAAGCGGTGTCCACAGGCGCATTGTTCCAAAAATGCTTTTTCGTTTTCATATCTGCCTCCATTCTTAAAACAGCGAGGTTTCGGTGGTCTTGCGGCAGATGGCGTTGGCGGTAAGCAGCAGGACAATGTTAATTGCCGTGTTGAACAGGTCGATGGCCGTGGAATAGCTGAAATTGCTTTGTACCAGCCCGATTTTGTACACATAGGTGGAAATAATCTCTGAGCTCACAATATTGCCGCTGTTCTGCAGCAAAAAGGCCTTTGGAATCCCACGCTCATCATAAAGCCCAGGTTCATGATCAGCATAATTATGATGGTGGGGGGAGATGCCGGGTAAATCGATGTGCCAAATGCGCTTCCAAATGCTGGCCCCGTCCACGGTGGCAGCCTCGTGCAACTCGGGGGAGACAGAGGCCAGGGCGCCGATATACAGTACGGAGTTCCAGCCTAGATGCTGCCACAAATCCGACCCCACATAGATAAATTTGAAGTTCTCGGGTATCATTAGAAAATTGACCCGGTCAAACCCCGCCATTTCCAACAGGGTGTTTACAAAGCCAATGGAGGGGGGATAGGAAGATGGTGAGCATACCCACCAGAACTACGGTGGAAATGAAATGTGGTGCATAGGGAGATCATCTGTACCACCTTTGCCAGGCGGCAGGAAGTACAATAGTTGATTCCAATGGCCAACAGAATGGGGAGTGGGAAAGTCAGCAGGGAAAGCGCCGTAATGGTCAGGGGTGTTCTGCACCAAATGCAGAAATCTGGGGATTCAAAAAAGGTGATAAAGTGCTTGAGCCCCACCCAGGGGCTTCCGGTGATTCCGCCCCCAGGCTGTAATCCCGAAAGGCGATCTGCACGCCGTACATGGGTTGGTAGGAAAGCAGCAGCAAATAGACGACTGCGGGCAGCAAAAAAATGTACAGCGGAATGGAGCTTCGGAACCTTTTAAGGTGGGTGGGTGTGTTAAGGCCCCCGGACAAGGCAGGGGGGACCTGAGAGAAACGGACGAATTTCGCATGAATTGGCCTCCAATCTTTCATTGCTTGAATGTTCATTCAAACTGTTTTCATAGCTACACTCTAGCATGGAAATCCATCATTTCATATGATTATTTATTGAATAATTGGCGTATTTCTGTGGTTTTTGAGCGGAAATTCAAATTGATTATCCCTTTCACTGGATTTAAAATTCCTTCTATGATACCATATGGACAACCAATTTGCATAGAAAGGGCGGGTGCGGCAATGAATTCACAGCGGGCGAGACTGCTGCTGCAGATGACCATGGCGTTTCTTTTGAGCGGTGCTGGTTCCGTTATCTATTTTGGCACCTTCGCCTATCTGAAAACACAAAATGATTATCTGGAACGGGCGGAAAAACAGTACCAACAGCAGCTGGATATCATCTGCCACCGCCTGAACAGCGATTTGGAGCAGGTGCTCCAATCCAGACAAACCCTATCAAAAGCAAATATTTCTACCGTTTTTACTTAAGAGAACCCGGGCGCCTATAATTACATCAATCAGGAAATCATCGGGCTGCGGTACCTTTTTTTCCATGGGAAAGGACATTACCTTTTATTCAGATACCACAAGCTCCTTTTACGGCGGGGCCTTTTTGTCAGAGGAAGCCTATTTCTTCAACCAGGGCTGGTCTGGCCGGGAGGGGGGCGTTCCTCCGCTATGTGCGGGGCTGCGGGACTTGTCGGTGTGGCGGGACCCCAGCCGCCAGCGGGCCTATTTTATCCTCCCTTTGAAGATGACGAGAATTCCCCCGGCATTTACTGCTCCTACCTGCTCTTCCCCATGGCGGATGCTTATTTTTTGGGAGGAGCTAAACGGGGTGCAGCTCACACCGGGACGGAGCGCTTTCAGCTGGCCTGTAATGGAACCGTCTTTTATGGGACAACCGGGGAGGTGTTAAGCGGGGCGCCCAGGGGCGGACGAGCTGCAATTCAGAAGCAGCCAGGCGCGCATCAGCCTCTCGGCGGTTGTAAAGAAAAAGGCCCTATTCGGGGCACAATCCGATATTTTGCGGCGGTATTTTTTATATAGCCTCATCAGTATTATGGCGGCCTCCTTACTCATCGCGCTCCTGGTTCGGCGCCAGTATGCACCCATGGCGAGGCTGGCCGCCGCGCTGGAAAAGGTCTCTGCGTCTCGGCCCCAGCGTATGGGCAGCCTGCTGGAGCTGGTGACCAATTCCCTTTTTAAGGCTCCATGACGAAAACCAGGGAGGACCGCAGCCGCAGGCTGCAGCAGCAGCGGGACCGGATGCTGCTCTCTCTTCTGTTGGGCGGCTTTTGGCGGGACGGAGCAGCAGGAAATTCTGCGGCAAATGATGCTGTGCGGCCTGGATACACCCCATTCTCGCTTCCAGTGTGTGCTGCTGGAATATTCCTCTGCCGACGAAACTGCCCCGGCCCTGTGCGCAAATCCGCCAGAAGCGGGGCATGCTGTGTGCTGGCTTTATTTGGAGCCCTCCCTGCACACCTGTGTCTACCTGCTGTCCTCCGGGGAAGCGGAGCCTGCGGCGGAGTTCGTCAACAAGCTTCGGCAGCACGGAACAGGCTTTTCGGTTGTCCCAAAAATTGCCCTGGGCGCTCCGGTAAGCGGTCTCGGTGAAATTTCCCGCTCCTACCAGAGCGCCCGGCAGGCGCTGCGGGGCACAGACAAGAGCTTGCGGGGCGGATCCGACATTCGCAGGCAGCTGCGGGGCGATATCGCCGCGCTCTGTGAGGATACGTGACCGAAATTATGCCAGTATCCGCATGTGCAGCGCCAATATCCGGGGCGCAATGCAGCAGTCGGACGCCCCAGAGGGCTGCCGGTCCCTCTGCGCCGCACTTTTCTGCCAGCTGCGGCTGGCACTGCCCCAAAGCCAGGAAAACCAACCCTTTTTGGGGAACAGCTGTCCGACCGGGTCTTTGCCCCGGAGCAGTTGGACCAAGGGGATTGCGTCGCCCTGGCAGAGGCCATGATCAAGCGCGCCGTGGCGGAATTAAGGGATGAATGTAGGGACGAGCCAGGGGAGAAAAGGCTGTACTCGGTGGAGGAGATTACCGACTATATCTATGAGAACATCAATCAAATGGATTTTTCCGTGCAAAGCGTGGCAGCATATTTTGGTCTGTCTGTCTCAAACCTCAGCCATTACTTCAAAAAAGCGTTCCGGCAATACCCTGTCCGGCTTTATCAACGAGACAAAAGCTTACCCTAGTGAAACAGCTTTTGGAGGAAACCGAGCTCCCCGGTCAGCGAGATTGCCCAGCGGGCGGGCTATTACCACACCTCTAATTTCATCCGCATGTTTAAAAAAGACACCGGCCTCACCCCAAACGAGTACCGCTTAACTCATAGGGAGAAAGGCGGAATAACCAATTGTAACATTTTTAAAGACAAGGGCTGGTTGGGTGCGCAATGCTAGTAGTATCGTTGGTTTCTGCGTATACTATATGAAACAATAAAAAGGAGCACAGACATGAAAACAATTTATTTGGCAGGCGGTTTGCTTTTGGGGCGTGGGCGAGTATTTCTCCCCGGATTCTCGGCGTTCTTCGGAGGTTACCGTGGGATATGCCAACGGCCACACGAAAACCTATGAGGGGAGGTGTGCAGGAAGAATACCGGCCATGCGGGACTGGTGGAGCTTCGCTATGACCCCAATCAGGGTCTCACTAGAAGCAACTTATTTGCCAGTACTTTAAAATCATCGATCCGCGGTGGACAGGCAGGGAAACGACCAGGGCCGCCAGTACCGGACCGGCATTTATTATACGGAGGAAGCAGAGCGGGCTTTTCATTTCCGCCATGCCCGAGGAGCAAAAAAAAAAAAACCAGGCCCCCATTGCGGTGCCTCCCGCTGGAAAAGTTCTATCCCGCCGAGGAATACCACCAGGAGTACCTGAAAAAAGAATCCGGGCAGCTACTGCCACATCAGCTTCGAATCCCTGAAGGATCTTGGAGCAGAAAAGCAAGCCTACCAGAAGCCCACGCCGGAGGAGATTCAGCTTCGCCTGACCTCGGAGCAGTTTAATGTAACCCAGAATGCCGCCACAGAACGGCCTTTTCCGGTGATTATTGGTACCATACGGCCCCGGAGCTCTATGTGGATATCGTCACAGGGAACGCTGTTTTACGCCCATGGATAAATTCGATTCCGGCTGCGGCTGGCCCAGCTTCACCCAGCTGGTGGCCGGGGACACCGTGACCGAGCATACCGACAGCAGCTTCGGCATGCTGCGCACCGAGGTTCGCCAGCAACGGGGACTCACATTTGGGCCATGTATTCCCAGACGGCCCAAGGATAAAGGCGGCCTGCGCTATTGCATCAACCAGTGCCGCCCTTCGGTTTATTCCCTACGAAAAATTAGCGGCAGCCGGCTACGGCGCATCCATGAAAAGCTGTTTGCCGGTGAAAAATAGGCCAAAAAGGTGGACCTGATGCAAAACAATAATATAATCGAGTAAATGAATTGACAAAATTGACGCCCAGCTTACATCGCAACCTAATCTTAAAAAAAGGGCGCGTTGCAAAATGAATTTTCATTCATTTATAACGCGCCCTAACATGTTCGGGAGACGAACATGTTACGTCTAATGTTGATGGGAGGGAGCTCACCGCCCCCTCCCACACCCTGCTCTGCGTCAAAGCTATCTCTTTGACAAGTGCGTTGTGTATAAACTTCCATTATGCAACAGGACTCTTTCTACGGCACCAGCTTGACCTCGATCAACCGAGCCGGGTCAATTTTTCCTTATCTGCGTATCCAAATTCAGTTTGCAGGATAAACTTTGCCCCGGCTGAGGTTTCACGCCTGTATACAGCTTGCACATTCGCCTCCTCGATCCTTGCCTTGGCACGAATCAGATACACGGCTTTTTTCGACTGTCCTTCCTCCTTTAACGCTTCCTCCAAATTCCGGCGTCCGGGATATCCAAAAAAAAGCGCCAGAGCCAAACCCGCTATACTGGGCAGCTCTCCACGGTCTTCACAGGCTGCAAAATAGGACTCGATCTTCTTCTCCAGAGTTCTTGCACTCTGTGATGCCCTCTTCCCTGTCTGCCCCTTTTCCATCATTCTCTCCTCCTTCCGCTCTCCCTCAGAGCCTCCGCATACTCTTTTTTCAGACGTTCCAGCCGCTCTTCCTCCCTTTCTGTTCTCTGCCCTTTCCGGCAGATTGCCTGGATCTGCTCTCCCAGAGCCATTCAGAACCAGCCGTGCGTGAGGGGCAGCGTCCGGCCGTACAGGAATGCTCCCCTTTTGTTCCAACTCTGTCATGTACACATTTTCCCGGTAACGGGCATGTCATGTTTTCATTCCTCCCTTCCTTTTTCCCGATATTTCTGCCTTTTTCAGTTTCTTCTCCGCTTTTTTGTTCCAACATGCTGCGAATTGCTTCCAGTGCGCGTCCATGAATACGGCTCACCTGCATCCTGCTGTATCCCATTTTACCGGCGATCTCCTCCATATTCAGGTTGGTCAGGTACCGCCACCGCAGCACTTCGCGCTGAACTCCGTCCTCAACTTGCTCAATTGCCCTCTCAATTTCCTGCATGGCGGTTTTTCTCCGGAGAACTTCCACTTCGATCTCTCCCATCAGGTCTATGATCTCCGCAACGGCTCTGGACATCCGGTCATTCCGAGTATGCTGCACCCGGCTTCCAAAATTGGAACTTCCCAACCGGACCGCCTGTGTGCGCAGTTCCAGAATCTGTTGGTTCTTCGCATCGATACTCTGCCCCAAATCCCGATATTTTTTGCCAAAAACTCCTTTGGGGTTCTCTGACCTGTCTTTTCTTCCCGGTGCGGACGCCTGTTCTCTTCCGTCATCCCAGCACTTTCTCCTTCCCGGCCGAAAGGCCTTTTATCTTTTCCCTCTGTTACCGTCCACGCAGATAATCCTCCCATTCCGGAAATACTTCCCGTATGTATTCCCGCCTTGCGGTTCGCGCCTCCTCTGGAAAACGCTTCTCCCTTTTTGCAAATATGCTTTTTACTGCTTCCAACTTTTTCTTCCTCGGTCAGGTAAGCATCCCTCCCCACCACCAGGAAAGAAAAAAATCCGCGCCCTGCCGTTCCAGAAAATCCGGTCCGAAATCTTCCAACAGCGGTTCCTCCAGACAGGTCTCCCGAAAACAGTAACGGCATACCTGCGTGAATCCCAGAAATCAAATCCCCTGCATTCCTCTCCACATGCACTGCAGCAGCCGCTCATATACCATTCTCCTTTTGCTCCATA
>VOFI01002736.1_pt1 | contig 25010 bp, 39 predicted proteins | sample 5384131 | NCBI WGS metagenome assembly VOFI01 (sample SAMN12384728, study PRJNA508395) | human gut metagenome | isolation source: healthy gut H | host: Homo sapiens | reverse complement strand
TCCGCCTCATATCCGATAATATAAGCTTTTTATGAAGACCGCAATAAAATGATGAGCAAAGCACTGCAGAAACCGAGCAGAAGTTTTTTCCGATTGTTGCTTTTTACCTTCTTAAATAATCAATTTCTTTCTGATCTTCTAATTTTTTTTCTGTTTCTTTACAGCCGATGGATGCATTCAATTTTTTCGTATTTCTTTTGCAGATTTCACAAGTCTGCAGGTGCTCCACTATGTGTTTTTTCGTGGGATCCGAAGTGAGGCCTTCTACGTACAGCGGCATCAGATCCTGAATTAGTTCGCAAGGTATTTTATGTTCATTCATGGTTGACCTCCTCAATGATTTTTTCTTTTTTTCCGCGATAATAGGTTACTCTTGCCCAGTTCTCGCTTTTCCCAAGAATTTCGCCAATTTGTCCGAAGGTAAGATTGCTGATTAACCTGAGATACATGACTTCACGCATGGGATCACCGAGCCGGTGTACCGCTTTGAGAACTTCTAAATCATCCCATTTAGAGAGGTTTCATCTACTGTAATCGGCGGCGGGACGCTATCTGCATCAAACAAGGCCTCCTGTTTGGCTTGCTTTCGCAGATGTTCCCGCCATAGATTCTTTGCGATTGCGCAGAGCCATGTTGAGATATTGCAATTTCCCTCAATTTGTCAATGCCTCTGACTGCCTGAAAAAATGTTTCCTGGGTCAGTTCTTCGGCCAAATCAGAATTATGAGTTCTGGACAGGAGAAAACCATATACTGTTTTCGCATGTTCTAAATAGATTTGTTCCATTGCATCCATATATGCTTCCTCCCTTATTTTTATTGCTTTCAATAGTTAGTGGTACTCTGCCACAATTCGTTACAAATTATTTTAAATTTTTTTAGAGACGGCGAACATCGTGCGCACCATAGAGCTTTTCACCGCAAGAACGCTTATAGGCCCGGATGCGAATGACCTTGCAAACCGCATTTTTTAGGAATGGTGATCTTTGTGATGCCTGTTTTGGCAGAATTGACCGTCTTCCGGGCTGCAATCTTAGAAAAACTGACGTCAGAACCGATCTCAATTTCGTAGCCTGAACATTTTGTATCTGGTTTCCACTTCAACTCGTAAGATTTTTCCGCTTTTTTCTAATAGATAGAATAGAGTGGCAGTGGGTTTTTATTCGTACTTTTACTTTCGCAGTTTCAGCAAGATATCGGTCTGTTTCTGGCAGAGTCAAGGTGACGGTAGCAATTCCTTCTCCCTTTATTTTGTGCAGAGGCCGGAGGTTTTGTCGATGGACAATACCTTTGCGTTTGATGACTTTTATATGACACGTCTGATGCTTTTTGGACAATTTGGCCAAAGTGCGAAATTCGGGTTGCCATATACTTTGTCAATGTCTTGTGGAAATTGTACTTTGCGCAGAGTTTTTGCCTTTGAACTTAGGATAGAGATCGGCCGACTTGCGAGGTAAGTTATACAGCTGCGTTGAAAACATCACCTTATAGCGGCTGACTCCGTAAAAGCTTGCGTAAATACTGTTTCATTTCATCTTGGTATCTCTTCTTAGTGTAATTTTATAGGCAGTATTGTCAAAGGACAATAGATAGTCGTAAGCATATAGCCCATCTACGGTTATCCTGATAACGTCGATATTTACCGGCTTCATCAGCAGCTTTGCACCCGACTTGTCATAGAATCCGTCAAAAAACCAGCCGTCGTCCGCTTTAGGAACAATCCCCGGTCTATGAGCGTGGTGAACTTATAAGATTCGCTTTTTTAATTCTACAGTTTTGATTGTAGGCATCGCTGCCGTTGCAGAGAAAAAATTCCATATTTTTTTCCGTAGTTCCAATAGAGCTGTCCGCTTCCAGAGGAAGTGACGGATACCGTGTAGGTGAGCAGGTCTTTTGGCATACTCAGCGCCCAGCTGGAAACGGGGATAACAGCCGCAAGTAAAACGACGGCAACAACACTCCATAGTTTTCTATTCATAATATACCTCCTAAAAAGTGGAAAATAATATTATAAATGGAAGTAAATGTATTACAATTATACATTGCATCGAAAGGAAAATCAAGGTAAAATATAAATCATGAATAGATTATTAGAATTAGAAGTGAAATTAAACCAGGTCATCGATCAGCAAGAAGGCAAAGTCAGCGAAAGAGATGAGACCTTGGACTGGGAAAATAGAATCCATATGGCTTCTTTTCGGCCAGATGTGCATGGCTGTTAGCTATGCAGCGGGCATAGAACCTGAACTTGCCGCTGTGCAGCAGCCGTTCACGATTATGGGCGTATTCTCACGGGCAAACAGAAGGATCATGCAGAAGCTGGCTACGAGCCGGTAAAACGTTTTCTGAAAGAGGTTGGAACTTTTTTCATGAGGAGGAAATAGAGATCATTGCGCATGCAGTGAAAAAAATCACAGCCTGAAAACAGAAATCGGTTCACCAATCGAAGAAATCGTCAAGGACGCAGATGTCATAGACTGTTACCAATATGGCTATCCTTTGACCGGCCTGAAAAAGAAGCTCGTTACAACAAATGGAGAGCAGAAAATCAGTTCTAGCAATCGTATGCGAAAGAGAAGGGATAAATAATAAACCAGGGGCCATTTAGACCCCTGGTTTTGTCTTTTTATTTATCAGGTAGCCGCTGCGCACCGGGACAGCCGAATCTTTTTGCGATGAAGCTGGTGACAATGGGACAGAGGATTGCAGTTACAATGACAGCCGTAGCAACGGCAGCTGCTGCAGCCTCCACCTGACCTGCCAAATTGGGCGCTGCTTCAGCCAAAATTGCAGGTGTTGCCACGGCGTTCCCTGCAGTGGTGCAGAGGGCAGCGCCAGCATATCCGGGCCGTCTCAATATCAGCTTATCGGCAGAAATGGTAAAACAAGCCTGTTAAAGCTCCAACCAGAATACCCAGGAAGATGCCAGTTAACCCGCCAGTAACAATGTTTTTCAAGTTTAGGCCGGTCCCCAGACAGAAAGCCAGAAACGGCAGGGTAAATAAAATTCCGGGTTTGAGAAATTCGCGAATATCTTTGCCCATATTGCCTAAGAGAATACCAGACCCCCAGCAAAGCGTTCCTACAGAACCGAGCAAAGCGCCATGCAAAGCTGGCAAGGCCTGCCAGACCCATGCCAATTAAGGTTAGAACGGACCATCATTGATGCCCAGAAGCGATTGAGCGCCTAAATCGTTTTCATCGCCGAACTGGGTCCTCAAGCCTACAGTACATGCCGCCGTTGCTGTTGGTAACCGCAGCCAGCAGCATCAACGGTGGATACCGAGAACACCGGCAGCGCCAAATAATTGGGAGACCAACAGAGTGGGGAGAAAACCGGCCAGGAATTTGGCTGCCAATAGGACGAAACCTCTTTTTAACGGTTCTCCGACTCTGTTGATTGTAATCTGTGAGCCGACGCACATCAAGCTGGCTCCGATAAAAGAGGAAGCTCCAGTTTTAAAAGTAGCTGTGGTCATACCGCCTACGTCTAGGATTTCAGGAAAGAGAAGATTGATGATAGCGCCTAGAAGAGGGGGACTACCATGAGTCCGCCTGGTATTTTTGTACTGTCTTTAGAATTTTCATATAAACTCCTTTCTTTTTTCATGCAGGTTAGCAATAACTGTGCAGCTGATTGATGGCCATATCAGAAATGTCATTTTCTTCTGCCTTGACCAGTGTTCCGTTACAGACATCTAAGATATATTCCAAGAGTTCTGCGCCCAGATCCTCAATGGATGTATCACTTAAGAAAGCTGCCGCTGGTATCAAAATCCATCATATCGTTTAAATGAGTGAAAGTATGGTGGTTACCGGTGATTTTGATAACCGGTGCTATGGCGTTGACCCACAGGGGTTCCACGACCAGTGGTGAAAGCGACAATCTCGTGCGCCGCCGGCAATTTTGGCGACAGTAGATGCTACGTCGTAAGCGGTACTGTCCATAAACAGCAGACCTTTTTCTGTAATTTTTTTCACCATATCCAATGACATTGGTAAAAGGTTTGGTTCCGCTCTTGTGGATACAACCGATCGATTTTTCTTCTAATGTGGTGATACCGCCCGCTTTATTCCCAGGCGAAGGGTTGGTATTGCGTATATCCTCTCCCTGCATTGAGATAGAGCTGTTCACATTGTTTGACGGTATCATAGAGTTTCTGTCCGATTTCCGGAGTGATACCGCGTTTCCTCAAAATATTCTCTGCGCCGATGGCTTCTGGCGTTTCACTGAGTACACTGGTTCCACCCAGATCAACCAGCCTGTCAGAGGTATTTCCCAGAACTGTGTTGGCTGAGAATCCAGAGGTAGGATCTGAGCCGCCGCATTCCATACCTAATATCAGCTCAGAAATATCGCAATCCTCCCTCTGACATCGATCAGCACGGCACGCAGCTTCGGCTAATTGTGCCCCTTTGGCTACGGTTTTTTGCAAGGCCGCCTTTGTATGCTGATGTAATAGACTGGTTTGTCCGTCTTCTGCCGAATAGCGTTCAGGTAGGTTTCTTCCTGGATAATCTCACAGCCCAGACCGACAATCAAAGCGCCGTACACATTTGCCGTTGGCAATCATGCCAGAAAGAATTCCAGGGTCAGCGCCGTATCTTCGCTGTTTTGTGCGCATCCGTTAGGATTGTAGAGATAGGTTGTACCTTCCACAGCTGCAGCAATTTTTCTTGCAGCGCCGGCAGAGCAAATACAGCCTGGCAGGATTACGACATGGTTGCGTACTCCAACGCTTCCGTCGCTGCGTCTGTATCCCTTAAATTTCATGATCGTTACCTCCTACTTATTATTTACGTTGTGAGTGTGGACGTGCTGCCCGATAAAAATGTCTCTTTGTTGCATAACCGATTCGTTCTCCGTATTTCAAAACATCAGCTTTCGCTTTGATATCGGCGATGGCCATTTTGTGATACTGTGGAATTGGCTCTGTAGCGAAAATCTGCTTTTGCCTGCCGCTGAATACAAAGGAGACAGGACCGCCTGCCGGGATATCTTCAGTGACAGTAATTACTGTATCAGCATTGTTAAGTAAAAATTCCATTCATTTGTTGTACCTCCTTTTTAATTTCTTTTATTCGTGATCGAAAGATATACGATTTTTGAATAGAATCGTCAGTAGCTGAAATGAATTGAAGATGAAGAGGATGATTGAGATAATCGTTTAACCCCTTTTTACTTTTCAGCTCGATCGTAATCATGACGTCCATATTAGAATCTCTATTGACGCAATTCTCTTTAAAAGAAATGTTCTCTACTTCAGGCAATAGTTTTTCCATCTTTAGATAAGTTCTTTGGTAACAATGAAGAATCTCGTCAATGGCTGTGCCAGGCTTAAATTTAAAAAAGCACATAATGTATCAAGATTTCACCTCCCTTGGCTTTTGTAAATTAAATACGCAAATATCGTGCCAAATTGTTAAAAGGGGAAACGGACTAAAAAATGCAGCAGCAATTCTAATCGTAATAAATTAGAATTGTTTCATATATGTAATGTTGGTTGCAATTTTGAAATAAGTGTTATATCATAAAAATACCTTTTAGAACTAAAATCAAACATTTTGATTCATGAATTATATCATCAATATTTCTTTATATAGTAAAAAGGAGAGCGCATATGAACCAGGAACTTTACGATCAATTTCTAGTCATCGTTCCAGAAAAACAGCATATTATCAAGGACTGTCCGGAAATTACCCGGTACATCCACAAATTTATAGTATCCAAACCCTGCGAGACCCTCGTAGAAGAAATTGAAAAGATCACTGCCAAGAAAACCATCTTAGGTATCCTCACCAGAGGCAGCCTGGCTCAGTATCTATACAGCTGCGGCCTTGAAATTCCAATCTTCCAACTGGAATATGATCTGACTAATATTTTGGACTTGCTGGCAGCCTGCGGGAAACGAGGTTATAAGCGAATTGGCATGGTGGAAATCGGCTATAATACCAGCAGTGAAGAGGCTGACCCAAAATTGAAATCTGAGATGGCGCTTGGTGATTTTTATTGTATCTACCATAAGCTGTTTAACAACAGGAACATAAAAGATACCATTTTGGAATTGAAAGAGAAGAAAGTGGACTGTATTATCGGCGATGTGGAGCCCATCAGTATTGCTGCGGAATGCGTGAATTCCCAATATGGTATTTAAAATTGATAATAATTGCTATAGAAATACTATCGTTAAAGCGCTATTTGCTACAACCTCCTCAATTATGGAGAAGTCGAAAAATAAGTTTATCGAGGATATTACCAATTTGGTAACAGAAGCCATTCTCATCGTAGAAGAAGACGGTACTATACGAGATTATAATCAGACTGCGGAAAAAATGTTTTTTCTGAGAATCATTGGGTCAATATTTCGGCGCTTTTTCAAATGGAAGTGGAAGAAATCTTTCACATGGCAGCCAACAATGTGGTGACAATTCAAGAAAAGAAATGTATCGTTAATTTAATTCCAGTAATCATCGACGAAGTACAATTATACGCGGCAATGATTAACAATGTCAGCTACATTGAAAAGATGGAGATGTCTATCAGAGTGCAGAATAAAAGCAAAAAGGGCTCTCGGCAAAGAAACGGTTTGCAGATATGATTTACGAGGACGAAGGCATGGTTGAATTGGTAGAAAGGGCTAAAAAAATATGCCAGATCATCGGCGACCATTATGATCTGTGGTGCAACTGGCACAGGAAAAGAAGTCATGGCTTCCAGCATTCATAACGAAAGCTTACGGGCAGAAGGGCCTTTTGTGGCTATCAACTGTGCCACCTTCACAGAATCACTGATTGAAAGTGAGCTCTTTGGTTATGAAAGAGGAACTTTTACTGGGGCGCTTTCCAGCGGAAAAAAAAAAGGACTTTGAGCTGGCTCATAAAGGTACGCTTTTTCTCGATGAAGTTGCCGAGCTTCCTTTCAGCATGCAGGCAAAGTTGCTCAGGGTTCTGCAGGAAAAGGAAATCCGCAGAATTGGCGGAGAGAAAATGATTCCTGTCGATGTCAGAGTCATCGTCGCTACCAACAAAACCCTCTGTCGAATGGTGGAAAAAGGGGATTTCAGAGAAGATTTGTATTACCGGCTATCTGTCCTTGAATTGATTATTCCTCCTCTTGAAGAACGGCCAAAAGATATTATTCCTCTGTTCAAAGATTTTGTCCACGATGCGGCCAAAAAAAGAAAACAAGTCGATCTATTGGAAAGAGGATTCCATTTTCAACGACTTGCTGCTTTATAACTGGCCTGGTAATGTGAGGGAACTTCGCAATTTTGCGGAACGGATCGTCCTGCTGGCCGAATCCTATAAGCTGTCTCAGGATTTTATCCACTCGATGATGCAGCAGAAATATCAGACTGGCCCAAGAAAGGAGTTTTCCATGCCCATTACCAATGACTTCAAAACTCTGGAAGCAGATTATATTCGCTATTTGCTGAACTACTTTGACCATGACAAAGAGAAGCTCTGTCAATATCTAGGCATCAGCAGGACGACCTTATGGCGTAAGCTGGGGAATTCATAACTGCTTTACTTCTTGAAGAATGTCAATAAGAATGCGTTGATATCCATGTGATTTATCTTGCCATATTCTTCTGCTATTAGATACCCGTTTGTAACAGACGGGTATTTTTTCAATCTCTTTTATTTTTTCTCCCAGAATAGCCTGTGCGTCAAAATAAATGGCGCCTGCTTCTGCCTGGCCGGGAATCGTCAGTTCAAATTCACGGCTGGCACTGTCCATCATCAATGAATAGGGTTGTTCCTCTGTTGGGAAAGATATGTAATCGACGGGTTCTGCCAGTTGATTACCCAAAACATGGAGATCGCGTCCTGCCATATTCACTCGTTTAATTAAGTAGTCTCCAGCAATAAAACCCAATTTGAACATGGCTCTATGAAAATTCACTTTCGAAATGATTGGAAGAATTCTGTAGAGCTGAATCAAATCGTCGTGATTGTGCAGCAGGATTTTTCTTTCAAGGTCGAAGGACTTGGTAGTCATATATCGATTATATAAATCTACACTTTCTTTTCCTGATATTTCATCGTCTCTTCCGCTGGACAACCCCATAAAAATTTCGACGCTCTTTTTGCTTCAGATTAGGCAGCACGGATTTTAATTCGGAATGTCCGTTGATAATCAGATATAAATCCAGGTCGTAAGGGACAGATACCGATATCTATCTTATATTTACGCGCCCGCTTTTCCACAAAAGGGATGTCAAAAATGCCTGCCGTTATAGGTAATGATATAATCTACTGATTTCAAGATATCCACCGTTTGCTGGAGTATCTCTTTTCGTCACCGGCTGATCTGCAAAGAATTGTATCACCTGGCATTCATCTCCTTTGACCAGGAGGATGCCTGATAAAATTACTTTGCAGTAGGCGGGAGAAAGACCCGTCGTTTCAATATCAAAAGACGGCAAAGCTTCTGTCTTTGAAATACATATTAAAGGTCTTTGACGCATATCTATCTATATGGAGATAATCGATTATTTTTCTCATATACTGCCTCCTGACTTTTACGTATATAACAAAATAGACCGCAGGGGTGCAGTCTACTTTGTTCAAAAGGGGTATTGGGATTAGAGATTAATGAGGTTATCAGGGGATAACCACAATTGAATTATACATAATTTAGTCGAAAAAATGCAAGTATAAGTGTGAAAAAAAAATGAAAAAAAGATTTTTTTGTTGTACGATAAGCTCACTTTTTTGTGAATAACCACAAGTATAATAGAGAAAATGATAAATTTTTTTAAGGGAGGAAATATTGATGGAAATATTAAAAGTTTCAGCTAAGTCGAATCCGAATTCGGTAGCAGGTGCTCTAGCAGGGGTCTTAAGAGAAAAGAGGTGCAGAAATTCAGGCCATAGGTGCAGGCGCGTTAAATCAGGCAATTAAGGCCACCGCCATAGCAAGAGGCTTTGTTGCACCAAGTGGTATTGATCTGGTTTGCGTTCCGGCGTTTACAGATATCCAAATCGATGGAGAAGAAAAAAGAACCGCTATTAAGCTGATTATTGAGCCACGGTAAGCGTCTGATTGATAATACATAGGGAACTTGGAGAGTTATTTTCAAGTTCCCTATTTAATTTAAGAAAGTTACGTGGTAAAATATATCAAATGATGAATGAGGTGGTTTCATGACTTTTTGAAGAAAAAACGCTGAAAAGCGAAAGAATATATGAAGGCAGGATTATCAATCTAAGAAGAGATACGGTGACTGTGATCAATGGAGAATCTCAGAGGGAAATTGTTGAGCATGGCGGCGGTGCCGTCATTGCGGCAGTCAAGGATGACGGTAAGATGATTATGGTAAAGACAATTCCGTAAACCGGTGGAGCGGATTATGTTAGAAGTCCCTGCAGGAAAAACTGGATCAGGGCGAAGAACCAACTGCTGCGGCTTTGAGAGAGAACTGAAAGAAGAAACGGGTTATAGTGCTGCTAATATAAGACTTTTTGACAAAAATGTACCCTTCTGTAGGGTATTCAGAAGAGCTTCTCTATCTTTATCTATGTACGGAGTTGACAAAGGCGAAACCGCCTTTTTGACGATAACGAGGCCATCGATATCGAAGAATACGATATCGACGACTTATATAAGATGGTTATGAACGGTCAAATTGAAGACGGCAAGTCCCAGGTGGCGATTCTGATGGTCAAAGGACTATTTGCAGAAGGAACGTTTCAAGGATACTTGAAACGATCAGGGCTGCCAGACAGAAAAGAAAAAATGAAACAGATGTGGTTTGATTCCCTTCAGTGCGGCGGGGTTGTGATAATTTTTTCGTACAAACTTTGCCGTTTCATAAGAAACGATAATGAGGGCGATATAAGCTGGCAGCTTAAACAGGCCTCGAGGCAGAAGTGCTGCAATTACCAAACTGAACCCTTTTTTCTTCGAGGAAGACAAGATGTATGCGGCGGTAAAACCCAGGGAAAGGTCTTACCGATTACCATGAGAATCACTAGAGGCATTAAAAAAACAATGCTGAAAAAAATCATAGCAGCAAGGATGGTAATGATATCACTTTTTATGTAATCTGCAAGACTGGCTGCAAGACCAGGCAGCTCGGTGGAAATCATCATTTTTTTCTGAAGGCACGGCGATTTCCGTAAAACCCCGGCAGAAAAACTGACGATTAAAAATAACGAAGCCAAGAATACAAATTTTTTATCCATAGACAACCTCCCTTTATAGGAAGCATATGTTGTTTTGGAATAAATATGACATGAAAAAAAACAGGATGAAAACGGAGATGACAAGTATGGAACTAAATGAGTTCATTGATTATTTAAAACAGGAGAAGAAAACTTCGGAAAATACTTGCGAAGCGTACAATAGAGATTTGGCAGCCTTTGAGCGCTTTTTTATACGCGAGAGGAATAGATACCTTAGAACAGGCCTCGAACACAGATGTCGTGGCATATCTGATGGAATTAAAAAACAGCGGGAAATCCAGAGCAACGGCGAATCGAAAGCTTTCTTCTATTAGAACTTTTACAAGTATTTGATAAAGCAAGGACTGATCAGTGTAAATCCCACAGAGGATATCAAGTCTCCGAAAATTGAAAGAAAGAAGCTGGAGTATCTGACGATTGAAGAAGTAGAAGAACTGTTAACTGCGCCAGATGACTCTATCAAAGGGATTCGTGACCGAGCCATGCTGGAGGTTCTTTACGCCACGGGCATCCGTGTAACGGAAATCATCGAACTGAAGATGAAAGATGTGAATCTGCGTATGGGTTTTATCACCTGCAATGGAGATCATGGCAGGGCGAGAATCGTGCCAATGGGAACTATGGCCAGAAAGGCCCTGGATAATTATATTCTGAACAGTCGTAATTTCTTGATGAAGGATCAGGATCACGAAAGTCCTGACAGCACTGTTCGTCAATTATGTAGGGGGAGCCGTTTTCCAGGGGCAGGGTTTCTGGAAGGTCCTAAAGCAGTACGGGAGAAAGGTGGGATTGGAAAGCAAAATCACACCTCATATTTTTACTTCTTTCGCCGTACATATGGTGCAGAATGGGGCAGACCTCAAATCCTGCAGGAACTCATGGGTCACGAGGACATCATGGCCACACAGATCTATCTTTCCGTGACAAATCGCATCAAAGACGTTTACGACAAAACCCATCCGAGGGCGTAATCTGAAGGCAAGAAAGTGAAAATGACAGAGTACAAAAAAGGAGGCGGCAATCGTTCGAGAGGATGATTTGCCGCCTCCCTTTGTTCGTTCATATAGAGGTCTTAGGTTATATTTTTTCAATTTCTTCTATAGAAAGACCGGTGTATTTGGATATGACCTCTGCGTTAAGGCCGTCGACCTTCATTTTGCGGGCAGTATCAGAGGCAGCATCTTTTTGCCCTCTTCCGTCCCTCAGCAAGGCCCTCTTTCTTTCCGATGCTGTAGCGTACATCCAGTTCCTCTTCCAGTGTCATAATCTGTTCGATCTCCTTTCTGCCGTTCAGTTCCGCCACCATCTGATGGATCTGGCCTATGAAGGGGTCGTTCCCTTCTGTCTCCTGGCTGCGCACATAGCCGAAGAACTCCTTCAGGGGATTCGGAACCTTTTCTATTGGACAGGTTGTGTTCAAGATAATTGTAAACGTTCCGTCCCCGTATGGCAAGGATTTTTTGACATCATATTTTTCGAAAAAAGTAGATGGGTTCCTCCATTTCATAGTAGTCGAAGGTGCAGATGAAGATGATGAAGGACGGCCGCAGTTCTGTATAGTCTGCACCTGCGTGGAGCTGGTTGATGTCCATGGCGGCATGGTAGTAACGGCCGCGGAGGGGTAGGTAGGGCTGCTTCTGGACCTGCATTTCGATATCGTTCCAGGACTCCCCGTCGTCAAACAGGACGTCCAGGCGGACGCTTTTGGCATAGAGTCCTGGTATGATGGTCTTCTCCGTCTCCGATGAGGGCGGCGCAGGGAAACGGATCTTGCTGACTTTGCGGCCGGGCAGGATGCGTTCAATCAGCTCGTACTTTCCAATTTTACAAGAAAAAACTTAAAATTACGTATTTACAACAAACACAACCACGCGTACTATGTTGTTACAACAACAAGATAGCTATTTTACGTTGTATACACAATAGAAAGGGAGGAAATGAATACACGAATCGATAATAGGATCAAAAAGGCCATTTTAACAGAAACAGAGAAAAAAAGTTGCGGAATATATTTCGAAAAATTTCGTAAATGTTTGTGCAATGTCTGCCCCCTGTCTTTAGGTGAAAAAAAATAGGGACAAGTGATACTTCCGTCATTCGTACTGCGAGAAAACTGGGATTTACAGGTTATTCTGATATGCAGAGTTTTCTCGCAAGTACGATGCAGGAAGAAATTGCACGAAGTGGCGGTATCAACTTTCTGCCGCCAGCTGCAAGATTTGACAAAAGAGGGATCTGATTAATGCTCCGGACTTATATCAACAGGTCATGCAAAAAATCAATCATAACATAGATACAATCTTTGAGAAAAAATGCCGAGGATGTGTTTACTAGTGCTGCAGAGATTATATTATCTTCGCAGAGAAAATTTGTCATGGGTTTTCGTGGCTGTGCAAGTGTGGCTCAATTGCTAGGCGGCTGTTTGAACGATGTTCTCAAAGATGTGCATACAGTTACTGATGCTGATTCTCGTGCGATTGGGGCGGTTTTAGATATTGGTAGAAAAGATTGTCTGATTGCGATAAGTTATCCAAAGGTATGCACACATGATATTTACCGCAATAGAAATAGCAAAAAAAAGGCGGATGCAAAGGATTATCGTGTTAACAGATAAGTTAACGGCACCTATGACCAAAAGCATTCTGATGTAGTATTGCTTTCAGGAAGTAGACAGTGCAACGATTAACAACTCTTATGTGGCTCCAAATGTAATCGTGGAAATCCTCATGGCAGCTGTGCACAAAATCTTGATGAAAGGGAAGAGCGAGATTGGAAGAGTTGGAACGTTATATTTCGGAAAAAGGCCTATATTAGCAATTTTTAGTAGAGAAAGGTAAAATCTATGGATAGAAAAGAAGACAGAGGATTATTGTTTGATGAAAAAGACAATTTCTGCAATCAGGGATAAAGTTTGTCGTATTGATGTGGATGCGGACGGAGGTGAGAGACTATTTTTTGAAAACGCAAGGGGGGTCTTTACGTTTGAAATCAGTAGTTGAAATTTCTGATGAATTGAATCGGTATCCTGATTGCTATGCGCGAAATCACAAGTCGTCATTGATGCTCCATGAGTATGAGGAGAGAGGACGAGAAGATCTGAGGCTTTTGTTAAATGCCCAGGACGGAGCTATCGTTACGGATTTGACCGCATCCAGCCTCATGTTTAAGATTGTCAAACCCATTGTACAATATGGCAAGGGGAAAAATATCGTGACCTCCGTTTTAGAAACATCCATCGGCTTTTGACGCATGCAGATATTTTGGAGAAAAAAATATGGCAAGGGAAGTGCGGGTCGCCCCCCATCAGATAAGAAGACTGGAGGGAGTGCTTGCAGAAGATGTAATCGAGCTTGTGGATAAAGATACGGTTCTTTTAAATGTGATCGCTGCGTCGAATATGACTGGCGTAATTACAGATCTTAAGACCATCGTATCAGAAGCGCGGAAAATCAATCCGGATATTTACGTCGTAACCGATGCAGTCCAGCATGCACCCCATGCTGCAATTGATGTAAAGGCTTTGCAGCTGGACGGAATTAACATCGCTCCATATAAATTTTTTTGGCAACAGAGGTATTTCCTTCGGATATGTTTCCGATCGTGTAAAAATCACTGCCTCATTGCAGGATTTTGGATGACGAGAAAGATATCTGGGAGCTTGGCAGCATCGCCCCGGCACATTATGCAGTCATTAGCGAAATTGTTAACTATATAGCTTGGATTGGAAAACTCTACATAGATTCAAAAGATAAAAAGAACATTGCTGGAAGAAGGAATGCGCCGCATACATCTTCAGGAACAGGCATTGCTGGCTAGAATGCTTTATGGTGACAAAGGAAAAACAGGGCTATTGAACTTAGATGGTGTAGATTGCTTTTTTGACTACACGAATCTGGCTGGCAGAGATCTTATTCTCGCAATGAAATTAAGCGGCTTTGGTTATGCTGAAGCAGTCAGAGAGTATGAAAAACGTGGCATCATCGTCTACGAAAGGGTGGCAGAAAGTTCATATTCTAAGAGAATGGTAGAATCATTTGGATTGGATGGGATTATCAGAGTTTCGCCGCTGCATTGTAATACGGCAGAAGAGATTGATAGATTTTTTAAATATCACAAATGAAATCCTGGACAGCAAAAAGAAGTTAATACCCCTATGTATTTTCACAGGAGGTTTTTATGAACGAGCAAAACAAAAAATTGAGTTTTTTGGAGGAAAACTTGGTCCATGGATTCCGATTATCGTTCTTGTTATCGGAATGATTACTGTGGTCATATTAAATAAAACCGCAAGTGTCTTTAACTTGGATCCGGGATTTATCCCGGTGGCAATATGTTGCTGTTTCAACTCCATGCGAACTTCGTCGCGGGGGAGCAGTTGCAGTGCTCCCGGTGATTGGAATTGACTGGATGTGATGCGTCCCTTGTATGTGGTGCGGTGATAAGTGGAGCGCTGTTTGGTGACAATCTGGCCCCCAATTTCTGATACGACCATTGCTTCAGCGCTCACACAGAATCTAAAATCAACGACGTTGTAAGATCCAGGCTGCCCTATTCTTTGATTGCCGGAGGAATTTCCGCTGTACTGTTCATCATTTTCGGGAAAGCTGACAGCGGATGTTGGTTCTGTTTATCAGTGCTGATGGCTCCACAGTTCGTGCTTTAGTCCCTTTTGATCGTGCCAGTGATTATGATTGTTTTGATGAAAAGGGTTGGGATCTGGCTGGAACATTAATTATCTGCGACACCCTTGCAATCGTCATCAATCTGGTTCTGGGATTGATAAGCCCGGCTCAGATGGTGAATGAAGAAGGACCTGTTGTCGGCGGGATTAACAGAGGATTAACAGTATGATGGACATGATTGTCTTCTGCATCCTGTTCTTCATCATCATAGAGTCACTGAAAGAAAGCGGGGCACTGGATAGCATCAGCAACGGATTGTTGAAATTATGCAAGGGCATACGATCTGTTCAATTTATCATTATGATCGCTTCTGTATTTGGCACAATTGTTACTGCCGGAAGTTCTACAGGAATTACCTTTGTCGGACCCATGGCTAACAAAAATTGCAAAGAAGTTTGGAATTGCGGGCACTCGTTCGGCAAATCTGTTAGACGCTACAGCTTGCGCAACCTGTGGATTCGTTCCGTTTTGTACACCTTATTTGCTTTCGTTGAGCATGGGGGCTGAAGTTACAGGAATTCCTGATGACTTTTCTTTCCTGAGTATTGTAAAATATGCTTTTCATCCTCTATTTCTCATGATTGTATTCATAATTAGTATTTTGACTGGAAAGGAAAAATCTTAGCAAAAGATCAGTAAGAAATGGCAAATTTTATAAAACTTGTGCTTGCACGTCCACCTTGTCTGTGATATAATACTCATGTTGTAATTACGGGCGGTCCTCTGCATACAGAAAATGAGTGGCAAGAACGTCTTGGAGGGAAGGAGGAACCATACAATGAATATCTTAGATTCAGTTGCACAGGATTATTTGAAGAAAGATGTCCCTGCATTTAACGTGGGCGATACAGTTAAAGTACACGTTAAAATCAAAGAAGGCAACAGAGAAAGAATTCAGATTTTCGAAGGTTTTGTTCTGAAGAGACAGAACGGCGGAATCGCAGAGACTTTCACTGTTAGAAGAATTGCTTCCGGCATCGGCGTCGAGAAGACATTCCCACTGCACTCGCCATGGGTAGAGAAGATCGAAGTGGTCAGAAAAGGCCGCGTCAGAAGAGCTAGACTTCACTACATGCGCGTGGAAGAACTGGTAAAGCAGCAAAAATTAAGACAGCAAAATAATTGTGTCTACGAGAGGAACCGTCAGGTTCCTCTTTTTATTATATTGTGATAAGCGTTTTTTTGCCGATTTTGCAAAAATGAGTATAAAAAATACTAGTAAACTCCATATACAGTAAAAATTGCATCTATAGACTGACTTATGATTATTTCCTAAATAGGCGCGAACTTTTAACATCATTTTGTATTTTGCCCGAAAAACCGAAAAACATATAGCCATAAAGTGGCGAAAAGTGGTATACTAAAGAGGATTTCGATTGAAGAAAACAGCTATTTTAGAAAGGAATTTTATGATAGAAAATATAAACTGGTATCCTGGCCATATGAAGAAGACCAGGGAACTGATTCAGGAAAACCTGAAGATGGTGGATCTGGTCATCGAGGTGATTGACGCTCGGATCCCTGTTTCCAGCAGGAATCCGATTATCGACGAGATCGTCAAGGATAAGAAGAGGGTCATCATCCTGAATAAGAGCGATCTGTCTGACAAGACGGAGAATCAGAAATGGTCTGATTACTTTGCCGCCAAAGGCAGTCTGGTTCTGATCATGAACTGCATGAGCGGCGGAGGCGTGAATCAGCTGTACAAGCTGCTCGCAAAAGAACAAGATCAGAAAAACGAAGGACAGATCAGAAAGAAGCCGCTGCGCATGATGATTGTGGGGGTTCCCCTAATGTAGGGAAATCCTCTTTGATCAACCGAATGACCGGCCGCAAGAGCACGCAGACGGGAGACCGTCCTGGTGTTACGAAAGGCAAGCAATGGCTGACACTGAGGAACAATATGCAGCTATTGGATACGCCGGGCATCCTCTGGCCTAAATTCGAAGATCCTAAAGCTGGGCTCAATTTAGCGTTCTGTGGTTCCATCAAGGACGAGGTTCTCGATACGGCGACTCTGGCGATGGAGCTCATTGGCGTTCTGCACGCAGACTATCCGGCAGAACTGATGGAACGATATAAACTGACAGAGATATCAAGAAACGCCTCTTGCCACCATGGAGGACATCGCAGGCAAGCGAGGATTCATCCTGCCGGGAAAACGCATCGACTATGAGCGGTGCGCGCACGCGGTGCTGGATGAATTCAGAAGCGGCAAAATCGGTAATATCACTTTAGAAAAATTGTCAAAACAGGTGTAGCAGTGAAAAAAAGCAGAACGGGAAATTTTTTAAAAAACAGATTAGAAGAACTGAAAACCATAGAGAATCAATTGCGAGCAGAAGGTTTTCAGTACATAGCCGGTGTCGATGAGGTCGGCAGAGGACCCTTGGCGGTCCGGTAGTTGCGGCAGCAGTCGTGCTTCCTGCGGATTTTGACGTATTGGGCGTGGACGACTCAAAGAAGCTTTCTGAGAAAAAAAGAGAAACGAGCTCTTTGATGCGATTATCGAAAAAGGCAGTTTGCTACGGAATCGGACAGAAAGACCAACAGGTGATAGATGATATCAACATTCTGAAGCCACCAAGTTAGCCATGATCGAAGCCATTGAAAACGCAGAGAAGATGCTGGAGGAAAAGTTAGAGAAACAGATTGACTTTTGTCCTCTTTGATGCCATGAAAATCGATGCGGTAGAAAACCGCAGCAATCCCTGATTAAAGGCGACAGCAGGAGTATATCCATAGCCGCAGCTTCTATCGTCGCAAAGGTGACCAGGGATCGGCAGATGATTGATTATCATCGAGTCTATCCCCATTATGGCTTTGAAAGCAACAAGGGATACGGCACCAAAGCTCATTACGAGGGGATTGTAGAGCATGGAATCACACCCATTCACCGAAAGACATTCTTAAAAAATATTATTAGATAAAAGGTAAGAAAAGGAGAGCACAACATGGAAATCAAAAGCGATATTCAGATTGCACAGGAAGTCAAAATGGCCAATATCAAAAGAAATTGCCAAAACTGCAGGGATTGATGAGAAATATCTTGAACAGTACGGCAACTACAAAGCAAAAAGTGGATTACAATCTTTTGGATGATAAAAAGACACGCCTGACGGCAAACTGATTTTGGTGACGGCTATTTCACCGACACCGGCAGGCGAGGGAAAAACCACCACATCTGTTGGTCTTGCAGATGCGCTGCACAAAGCAGGCGTGAATGTGATGACTGCCCTCAGAGAGCCTTCCCTCGGTCCGGTATTTGGTGTCAAAGGCGGCGCGGCAGGAGGCGGATATGCTCAGTTCGTTCCAATGGAAGATATCAACCTGCATTTTACAGGCGATTTTCATGCGATCGGAGCTGCAAATAACCTGATTGCAGCAATGGTCGATAATCATATTCAGCAGGGAAATGTGCTGGGAATCGACCCTAGAAGAATTACCTGGAAGAGAGCTGTAGATATGAATGACAGACAGCTAAGAAATATAGTCGACGGCATGGGTGGTAAGATGAGCGGCGTTCCAAGAGAGGATGGCTTTGAAATCACCGTTGCCAGCGAGGTTATGGCTATCATGTGCTTAGCTAAGGACATCGACGATTTGAAAGAGAAATTAGCCAGCATCATCGTCGGATATACATATGAGGATAAGCCGGTTACTGTGCGCGATCTCAAGGCCCAGGGCGCAGCAGCAGCATTGCTGAAAGACGCTCTGAAGCCGAATCTCGTACAAACCTTGGAGAAGACGCCGGCTTTCGTCCACTGCGGACCTTTTCGCCAATATCGCTCACGGATGCAACTCCATCATGGCGACAAAAATGGCTTTGAAGCTGGCTGATTATGTGGTCACAGAGGCTGGTTTTGCAGCAGATCTGGGCGCAGAGAAATTTGTCGACATCAAATGCCGCAAAGCGGGATTGACGCCGTCCGCCTGCGTTATCGTAGCAACAGTCAAGGCTCTAAGTATCATGGTGGCGTAAAAAAGAAGATCTGGCTGCTGAGAACCTGGAAGCTTTAGAGAAAGGCTTGCCGAACTTATTGCAGCACGTGGAAAACGTGACGCAGCACTTTGGCCTGCCGGCTGTGGTAGCCATCAATGAATTTCCGACAGATACAGAAGCAGAATTGAAACTGGTAGAAGAGAAGTGCAAGGAGCTGGGCGTCAACGTAGTATTGAGCCAGGTATGGGGCAAAGGCGGCGAGGGCGGCCTAGCATTGGCGGAAGAAGTGTTGAGGCTCTGCGAGAAAGAAAACCACTTCCAGTTTGTATATCCTCTCGACGTATCAATTGAATCAAAAATCCAGATGATTGCGCAGAAGATTTACAGAGCTGACGGCGTTATCTTTGAAGGAAACGCAAAGAAACAGCTGGAAACAATTGGAAGATCTAGATTCGACAATGTGCCAGTCTGCATGGCTAAAACCCAGTTCAGTTTTTCAGACAATCCGGCTCTGCTGGGAGCCCCAAGAGGATTTCAAATTACAGTCACAGATTTGAAAATAGACGCGGGAGCAGGTTTTATCGTGGCTAAGACGGGCAATATCATGACGATGCCTGGTCTGCCAAAGGTGCCGGCAGCGGAAAAAATAGATGTAGATAATACAGGAAAATTACTGGACTATTTTAATCCCGTACTTGAATGGGAGCTTGCAGAATGCAGGCTCCTTTTCTACCTTACTGCAAAAGATAGAGAGCGATGGATGATATATTTAAATGCAGTAGAATGAAATCGTTAATTGAGGGAGGACACGATGGTTACAGGCAGCTTATGGAACTAGATATATTTCATAACGTAAAACTGAAAGCGGGCAGGAGAGGGTCTCGATCGGACTGTGTCCTGGGTATATGCAAAACACACGAAGACCATCACTGAGTGGGTTCACGGCGGAGAATTTATTCTAGTTTCTGGATACGAGTATGGTATAGATGAGGCAGAACTGCTGAAGCTTGTAGAAGAAGCCGCTCAAAATGACTTATCCGGTATTTTAGTTGAGGGCGGAATTAACTTTAAGGAAATGCCGGTCAGCGTCATTAAAGAGGCAGATGAAAGGGAACTGCCCTTATTCTTTGTACGCGGGGTGATTAGCTTTTGATGTCACTCACGATGTTTTGGCACTTATCATGGAAAACAGATATTTAAAAATACAGAACGTATCCCTGCTGGATAAACTGGTCAATGGGGCGTCATTGAGCCAGAAGGAAGTAGACAATTTGTTCTGCGGCACAGGGATATCGCCCGACTCCTGTTTTTATGCTGGCGGTCTTTAAAATCAGCAATTCCGATGCACAATCGGAGCAGCAGACGGCAGACCAGGCAGACGCTCTGATCGGCATCGCCAGAATGCTGCAGAAACACATAGCTTCCTTATTTGAACAACTGGGTAAGAGCACGATTTACAAGTTAAATTTGGCTTCTGTAGATTATTTGCTTTATGCCGACACAGAAGAAGGGCTGATAAAACTTGCAGACGCCTTAAGTCAGATCAATGCCAATGTCAACGCCGAACATCATGACTACGATATTTATCTCTCTTTCAGCAGTATCCTATCGGAGAGTCGTAACGTGTTAAACGGCCTCAATGAGGCGTACTTTACCGGAACCCTTTTGATGAAGAAAATTTTTCCCGATATCAGCAAGCATTTTACAGATATCGGAAGTTACCAGATGCTGTTTTATGCAGAGGATAAAGCAAAATTATTGACTTTCAGGGATCAATATTTACAAAAAGCTGTACGAAGCAGATTTAGAAGGCACTTCCCAGTTGATGGAAACCCTGCATGTGTTCCTGCAGCAAGGCGGAAATATGATGCAGACGTCTAAGACATTGTTCATACATAGGAATACATTACAGTATCGTCTCGAACGAATAGAGGCCATTACAGGCAGAAACGTCAATGCCCATGCCGAGCGAAGAGACTTTATAAACGCCTTTTTGATACACGACCTGTTCCCTTATGAATGAATTAATGCTCGTGGGCAAATCTAATCCCCCCCTTAAGACATCAGGCCTGATAGTATTTACCGGGGATGACAGCAAGCTGAATCGGCAGCTGCTTTTTCGGCTGTGCCTCGAGCAAGAACGGTACGATTCCGTCCTCCGGCAGACGATTTCCCGGCAGGATGGTCTGTTTGCCAAATTGATAGGTGACGCACCATGCTTCCGCGCCGCCAGAAAGGGAAGGCCCCAGCGGGAAACAAAACTGGCTCTGATCGTCCCGCAGAATGTCGATGAATTCTCGGCAATCGGCGGGCACGTTAGGGGCTTTCTTTCATTTCGCTGATTTTTTCCGCCGTAGCTGTCAGCCACTCTATATCGTAGATATGGGTGCGATCCAAAGCGAACACGAAGACTGCGGGCAGATCGTCCTCTCTGCCGGGGAGCCAAAGGCCGCTGTTGGCCTGCACCACTGCGCCGTAAAGCAAGGGGGCGGTGGCAAACTTCTCGCGCCATTTCTCTTTGCCAAAGAGGGGGCTTTTCCAGCTACATCCTTGAAAAACTCACTTTCGGTGCTCCGGGGAGTGGAGCGGTAGGAAGTCAATTTGTTCAAATCGGTAGGGACAGCAGTTGCTTTGCGCTGTTCCATAAAGGCGGCCTGCAGCCTCCTCCTGTGCTGCGATTTCCGCTTGCTTACAACGGACGGACGACGTATCATAGCCCTTTTTCTCCATCTCGGTAATTTCTTCCTCGGTCATGGCAGCCTCCCAGCCGCCAGCCTCTTTTTACCAGGTCAAATCAAACAGTCCCATAATTTAAATCTCCTTTTTCTGTATTTTACAATAGCCGCACTAGGCTTTCACATCAGTATCCACAGCACTAGGGCGCATAAGATAATGAGGGGGCTCCGCTGATCCCTTGAATAACGCGATACCCTTTTCTCCAAAGTTGCGAAAAACAAAGGCCCGAAATCCCAGCACATTTTCGCCCTGCGGATCGCAAACCCATTTCCAGCGAAAGATTGCCCCCCAACAGGAACAGTGCACCTGTTACAATGAAAAAAAAAATTGCCAATTTGCCTGCAGGAAAGGCATAACCCATTCCATAAATCTTGTGTATAGTTCGCTCATGGTTTCCTCTTCTCGATCACTTTACGCTTTATTACTCTGCCCTATGTTTACCATGGTCGCAGAAAGATAAAATTAATTACTTTATTATAATTAAAAAAGTAATTAAATGAATTATACCTGAACGCAGCGGAAAAATCAAGCCCTTGTCCATAGAAAAAACAGCGCATCGTCTAAACGATGCGCTGCGTGTTGTTATTCTTCTGTATCTACCAACGACGCCAGATATCGGGAAAGAGCAGTTACTTGAGCTTGGGCTGTCCGTTCCAGCTCTTCAGAGAAGAAGAACGGGAGTGAGCGAGCAGCCGAGTAGATTAGTACCACCGAGAGAATCAGGTTGCCCAGCTCTTTTGGAGTGCATTTTTCCTGCGATATGTGCCAGAGGGAGAGTACTTGTTCATAGAGTCGCACCTGTCCTTGCTGATAGGTAGCGAACTTCTCCGGCCTAAATGCTTATATACCCACATCTCCTCCTCCTGGGTCATGACAAAGAGATGGTGTTGGCGGCTGTGCGTGACCCGATAAAGAAGCCTCTCGATTTTTTCCTCCGGCGTTATGTCCTGCCTTGCCGCATCCTCCCGAACCACCTGAAGCAAAAGTGGTACTTCATAATTGATAATGTGGATCACCAACTCGGCCAAGGAAGTGTAATAATTGTTGTGAAAAATGGTTTGGAGATGCCCACAGCTTGGAGAATATCTTGTAGTTTTGTATTTTTTTAAGCCTCGCTGGGAGAGCATTTCCAATCCCACCGCCAGCAGATCCTGTCCGACCCGTTCACGATCCTGCTTGGAATAACCTTTCTTTGACATGTCCTCACCGCCTTTATTATTAATCTATCAAACAGTTTACCACAGCGACGTAAAAATGTCATGTGCTCTTTTGGGAGATAATTGACTCCCGCTGTATGACCTTCCTTTTTGAAACGAAATTATTCCCTGAAATATAATTTAAAGCCAGCCGTTGTCATTGTGCACTTTGTACAACGAAATCATAAAATGATGTACAAAAAGTTGCAGAGAATCTGTGAAAATCCTTGTGAATAGTGCGAATTGACGATTGAAAGTTGATGAACTATTCTGTTAATAAGTACTAACTATTACCGTAGAGGCTCATATAATGGGCAAACCATTCAGATGTGCGACCGGCGGCGCTCCCCAGCTGAAAGAAAAACAAATGGAAAAAGGGAGTCCTTCCGTGAGCATGAGGTCTGATTGAGGGGAGAAATAGTTACATGCAGGCAACATGGAACTTGATATATTCCATAACGTAAAACTGAAAGCGGGCAGAGAAAAGGTCTTGACCGAGCCGTGTCCTGGGCATATGCAAAACACACGAAGACCATTACAGAATGGGTTCACGGCAGAGGTATTTATATTAGTATCAGGCTATGAATATGGCATAGACGAAGCAGAACTTCTGAAACTGATAGAAGAAGCCGCTCAAAACAATTTATCCGGTATTTTAGTTGGGGGCGGAATCAATTTTAAGAAATGCCAGGCCAGCGTCATCAAAAAGGCAGATGAAAAGGAACTTCCTTTGTTTTTTGTACGCGGGGTAATCAGTTTTTAGATGTGACCCACGACATTGGCGCTTATCATGGAAAACAGATATTTAAAAATACAGAATGTATCCCTGTTGGATAAGCTGCTCAATGCAGCGTCACTGAGTCAGAAGGAGGTGGATAATCTGTTTTTGCGGCACAGGGATATCACCTGATTCCTATTTTATGCTGGCGGTATAATATCAATACTCTCGATACGTTATCAAAGAGACAAACGACAGACCGGGCTGATGTGTTAATCGGCGTTGCAAGAATTTTGGAGAAACACATTTCCTCTCTATTTGAACAAATGGGTAAGAGTACGATCTACAAGGTGAACTTAGATTCTGTAGATTATTTGCTCTATGCCGATACAGAAGAAGAACTGATGGAAGTTGCAGATGCCCCTAAGCCAAATCCCAATGCAAAAATGTCAACGCTGAACATCATGACTATGATATTTATCTCTCTTTCAGCAGTATCCTATCCTGAGAGCCGCAACGTATTAAATGGGTTAAATGAAGCATACTTTACTGGCAACCTGTTAAATAAGAAGATTTTTGCCGAGACCAGCAAGCATTTTCTGATATCGGAAGCTATCAGATCTTGTTCTATACAGAAGACAAGGCAAAATTATTAGTTTTTTTAGAGATCGGTATCTAAAGAAGCTGTATGAAGCGGATTTAGAAGGCACATCTCAGTTGATGGAAACCCTGCATACGTTTCTGCTGCAGGGCGGAAATATGATGCAGAACGTCAAAGACATTGTTCATACACCGCAATACATTACAATATCGTCTGGAAAGAATAGAGACGATTACAGGCAGAAAACATCAACGGATATCAGGCCAGAAGAGATTTTGTCAATGCTTTTCTAATTCACGACCTGTTCCTATCCACAGTATTATAATATAAATATGAATACAAAAGTAGAGGGCATCGCGCTAACGGATTATAATCCACTGGTGCGATGCTCTTTGCCTCTGATTTTTATCAATATGGCCTTTATGCTGTACATTATTTCACAATGAAAACATAAAAATCATACAAAGTGTTGTAGAGAAACTGTGAAAATCCTTGTGGATAGTGCGAATTGACGGTAAGGGTCTGATGGACTATTCTGTTAATTAATAAATAAACAATCCATGGATCAATAAAAAATATTATTACTAAAATTATGGAGGGAATTTAAATGAGAGATCAGAAAAAACCCTATTTACCGTAGAATCCCATACTATGGGCGAACCACTCAGATGTGTGGTGGGCGGCGCTCCCGGCTTGCAGGAAAAACCGTCATGGAAAAAAAGGAATACTTCCGCGAGCATTACGACTATTTGAGGCGAGCAATATGCTTGAGCCAAGAGGCCATAAAGACATGTTTGGTTCAATTTTGACGCCACCGACTATGCCGGAAGCAGATTACGGCGTGATTTTTATGCACGGGCAGGGTTATCATAACATGCGGTCACGGAACCATTGCGACATCGACCATTGCAATTGAAACGGGTCTGGTAGAGGTAAAGGAACCC
>VOFI01002785.1_pt1 | contig 25052 bp, 25 predicted proteins | sample 5384131 | NCBI WGS metagenome assembly VOFI01 (sample SAMN12384728, study PRJNA508395) | human gut metagenome | isolation source: healthy gut H | host: Homo sapiens | reverse complement strand
CGGATTCACCGTTTTCCTGTTCGATGCACTGCGCCCGACGCCCGAACTGAGCTTCGCCATCCGCGAGCTGAAATGCCATTCGGGCGTGGTCGTTACCGCTTCGCACAACCCCAAGGAGTACAACGGCTACAAGGCTTATTGGACCGACGGCGCGCAGGTGACCGAGCCGCACGACAAGAACATCATCGCCGAGGTCGCCAAGATTACCGACGTGAACATGATACTCACGGGTAAGAATCCCGAAAACATCACGATCCTCGACGAGAAATTCGACGAGATTTATTTAAATAAGGTGCACGAATTGTCGCTTTCGCCCGAAAGCGTGAAGAAGCACCGCGACATGAAGATCGTCTACTCCCCGATGCACGGCGCAGGCGTCCGCCTGGTGCCCGCGTCGCTGCGGAAATTCGGCTTCACGAACATCATCATGGTGAAGGAGCAGGCCGTCATCGACGGGAACTTCCCCACCGTCGAGTCGCCCAACCCCGAGGAGCGCAAGACCATGTCGATGGCTATCGACCTCGCGGCCAGGGAGGGGGCCGACCTCGTCCTGGCTACCGACCCCGACTCCGACCGTATCGGCGTCGCGCTGCGCAACAAGAAGGGCGAGTACGTGCTGCTGAACGGCAACCAGACGTTGGTGCTGCTGATGAGCTACCAGCTGACCCGCTGGGCCGAGCGCGGCGAGCTGGACGGGAACCAGTACGTCGTGAAGACCATCGTCACCTCGCAGATGGCTAATGCCGTGGCCGACTATTTCAAGGTGAAGTGCTACGACTGCCTCACGGGGTTCAAGTATATCGCCAAGATCATCCGCGAGAACGAGGGCAAGGCCAAGTATATCGGCGGCGGCGAAGAGTCGTTCGGCTACCTTGCCGGCGATTACGTGCGTGACAAGGATGCCGTGTCGGCCTGCTCGCTGGCTGCCGAAGCCGCCGCATGGGCCATGGATACGATGGGTCTGACGCTCTACGAGTGGCTGCAGGAGCTTTACGTGAAATACGGTTTCTACCGCGAGGGCCTCGTGTCGGTCGTACGCAAGGGCAAGGAGGGCGCCGAGCTGATTCAGAAGATGATGGTCGAATTCCGGGAAAACCCGCCCAAGACCATCGTGGGATCGCCCGTGGTGAAGATCAACGACTTCCTGTCGCTCGAAACGACCGACGTGAAGAGCGGCGCCATGACCCCTATCGTGCAGGATCGCAGCAATGTGCTTCAGTGGTTCACCGAGGACGGTTCGATCGTCTCGGTGCGTCCTTCGGGAACGGAGCCCAAGATTAAGTTCTACTTCGGAGTGAAGGCTCCCCTGGCGTCGGTTGCCGATTTCGATGAGGTGCAGGCGGAGCTCGACGCCAAGATCGAAGGCATCAAGAAAGACCTCAAGCTGGAGTAGCCGCGTACCCTGCTGCATAAGGCCCCGGCAATTTTGCCGGGGCTTTTTCATGGCCATTTCCAACTATTCCCAGGCCGTTATTTGCCCCGAAAATTTGTATTTCTAAATTTTTAGTTTTATTTTTACTAAAATTTTAGTAGCGTAAAGCGACCGTAGCATGAAAAATCTGTTTATCCGGCTGGTCGCCCTGTTGGGCGCCGCGATGGCCGTACATGGCGTGTCGGCGCAGGAGCCGCAGAAGCACGAGGCGGAGCTGCGCTTCGACCAGGCGCAGCGCGAGGAACTTGCCGATGAGCCCTTCCCCGCCGTCGCCGTAGATTCTGCCGTCGCAGGCCGCCCCTTTGCCTATAAACTCAACCGGAAACGCACTACGGAGGCCGCGGCTTACGACGCCGTGACCCTGTGGAACGTCCGCAAGGTCAAAATCCGGGATCGCCGCATGAAACTTACCGACTCCACCCGGCGCGAAAAGGTGCGGCTGCTGAAATTTTTTACCGAGCGCGACCGGAAAAAGGGCGCCCGCCCCCACCTGCTGGGCAATGTCGCGGGGTATACCTGGTCTAACCGCATCTATGACGAAACCGCGCGGACACGGCGCACGGTGCCCAAGCACATTGCGACCTATACCCTGCGCGACGAGTATGATTCGGTACGTCGAGCCGGCGGTGATGTGTCCATGTTCCAGGTGCCCGAGGAGCTGTGGCGACGGTTGTCTCCTAAAGCCGTCTATGTGCTCGACGGGGTACGTGTCCCGGGCAGCGTCTTCCAGTTTATCGACGGGCTGTTCCTGCGTACGCTCGAAGTCCATACCGACCCCGGGACAATGGCACGTTACGATACCGACCAGGGGGTTGTCATCGGGGATGTATACCCCGACCGGATACCCCTGGTGGTCTTCGGCGGCCAGCCCTCGACGATCGAATCGTGGCTGAAAATCTGCCATACCGATGCTTTTTCGGTAGATGCCGCAGTGCCCATGCGTTATTTCTACATGCTGCCCGTCGAGGCCGTGCAAATCTACGGGCTGGCGGGTAAATACGGTGCGATCTGCGTCGAGTTGGCTGAATAGCCCCGGGGCTGCCCTTCGCCCGATACTCTGTCCGCATTGCATTGCGGGCAGTTTTTTTGTTTTCCGGCAAAATAATTAAAAAAATAGTTGTATAACTAAAATATTAGTTTTATCTTCGTTGCAGACAAATCAACTAAAAGTATAGTTATGACAGGAATAGTAAAGAACCGACCGCAGGAACTGACCCGTGCCGAACTGGAGATCATGCAGGTATTGTGGAACAGGGGCGCCGCCGTCGTACACGGCATCCTCGACGAGATGGACGAACCCAAACCCGCCTACAATACCGTTTCGACCATCGTCCGCATTCTCGAAAAAAAGGGCTTCGTCGCACACAAGGCCTATGGCAAGACCCACGAATACTACCCCGTCGTCTCGAAGGACGACTATGCGCGCCGCTATATGGACACCGTGCTGAATAATTTTTTCGGCGGTTCCGTCAGCCGGCTGGTTTCGTTCTTCTCCGAACACAAGGCCATTTCGCTGGAGGAGACCGATGCCATTCTGGACATGCTCAAAAACCGCAAGTGATGAAATCCCCCGCTCTGTACCTGCTCGAAGTGTTCTTTTGCAGCGGTATGCTGCTGGCATTCTACCGGCTGCTGCTCGTCCGCAAAGTCTCTTTCGCGGCCTGTCGCCGTTACCTCGTGGCGGCAATGCTGCTTTCGGCGGCGATCCCCGCGCTCGATATCCCCCTCTACCCCGCCCGTACGGAGGCCGATCCGCTGCCGCTGGTTGCCTCACAGGCCGTCCCGCCTGCTGAAGAACCTTTCGTCGCGGAGGCGGGCCAGCCGGCCGCCGTTGTGCGCACAACGGCCCCTGCCACCGACTGGGGACGCGTGGCACGCATCGCCGTGGCCGCATTGTACCTGCTGACCGCCGCGGTGTCGCTTGCGATCCTTGCCGTGCGCATCCTCGGGATCAGACGTCTGCGCCGCCGTTCGCGGATCACCGATTGCGGCGCATATGCCGTGGCGGAGAATCCTCGCGTCGGGACGCCCTTTTCGTTTCTGCGGACGGTATTTCTGGGCGAGGGTTACGAAGGCCGCCGCCGCGAGATCGTGGTCTGCCACGAGGCGAGCCATGTGCGCCACCGCCACTCCGCCGAACGCATCGCGCTCGAACTGGTGCGCAGCGTCTTCTGGTTCAATCCCTTTGTCTGGATCGCCGGGCGCTGGCTTTCGGAGGTGCAGGAGTGGGAGGCCGACCGCGACGTGCTCGATGCGGGGTACGGCCTCACGGAATACAGGACGATCATTTTCCGTCAACTCTTCGGTTATAATCCGGATATAGCCTGCGGGTTGAATCATTCACTCACAAAAAAACGATTTGCCATGATGACACAATTCACAAGGCGCCGGTTCGCATTCGTGCGCTTCGGTGCGGCCATCCCCGTGGTGGCCGGGATGATGATGCTTTGCAGCTTTACGACCAAAACCTCCGGATCTGCCGAGCCGGGCACTGCCTCCCGTATCCATATCTCCGCCGACGGGACGGTGACGTTCAACGGGCGTCCCGTATCCATCGACCGACTGGCGGGCTATGTCGCGGCCGAACGCGCCAAACTTCCCGAGTCCGACCGTGCGGACATGCAGGTGCTCCTGACGTCCGACGTATCCGGCAGCCCTGCTGCCCTCGTCGGCAAGACCGTGACCTTCGGTGCCGCGGGGCAACTGGAGGTGCTCCGCTCTGACAGGGCCTATCCGTCGGATGTCCGGACAATGATATTCGCCGGTAACGTACAAGCCCGCTTCCGGGATGAAACGCCCGACCCGTCCTTGAAGGATGTGCTTACGGAAATACGCTGCGACAGCCTGGTCGTGAACCCTGCCGGCCGGAACTTCGAGTGCTTCGATGCCGGTTTCAGCAATGCTTCCATGCTTTCCTTCGGTAAATGGTATCGTTTCCTGGCCGACGATTCCGGCCTCGGCTGGAGCCGCGAGATGGAAAATGTTATGGAAACATCGCTGAATACCGCCCTGATACAGGTATTGCCCGACGGCAATATCCTGCTGAACGGAGGCCCCGTATCCGTTGCCGAGCTGGAGCCGAAACTCGTGGCTTGGCGTGGCGAGCGTTCGCCCGCCGATGTCGGTGCCTGGATTATAGCAGGGAAAGAGGCGAAGATGGGCGTTGTGACCGACATAAAACAAGCTTTGCGTGCTGCCAATATCCTGCGGGTCATGTATAACGGAACCGATGAACGCATGGTTATGCGTATGCTGCCGCCCCGCTCCGCCTCTTCCCCGGGCGTAAATGTGGTTGCCGACGTGCTGGCGGTCGTGCCCGGCAGTGCCGCGGGGGAAGATAGCTCTACGGTACGGTCTGAGATCCGGGTCAGGGAGCGCAATGTTTTTCTGGTGCTGCTAAACGGGAACGGGAAGATGATGGTCGGGACGGCTGACGCATTGGAGCTCATCGACCCCCGTGAGCTCACGTCGCGCGTTGGGGCGTTTGTACGCAATGTGTCCGACGACCCCGGGCTGGCCGAGAAGGTGGTGACGGAATTCGACCTACCGGGCGGCGGAAAGATGGAATACCCCGTGAGCCAGGGGATCGTATCGTTGCAGACGGCGAGCGACACCCCGTTCGACAGTTATCTCGATGTTCAGAATCGCATTGCGCAGGCATTCGACGATATCCGTACCCACTTGGCGCAGCGGCAGTTCGGGAAGCCTTACGGGGAGCTTTCCGATGCCCAGCGCCAGGTGGTCATGCGGGCCGTTCCGCTGAAGATTTCCGAAGCCGAACCCCACGTTTCCCGGTAGTTGGACACCCCACCGCCGCCGGTTGGCAGTTGGCAGTTGGCCGGTGTTCGGTATCCGGCACCCCGGATCGCCGCGTCAGACGGACACCAGCCGCCCGGCATCCGTTATGCCGGATCGCCGCCTCAGACCGCCGGCAGACCGCTTTCCGTCCTCCGTTATTCCGGATCGCCACCCCAGACCGACGCCAGCCAACGCACGGCTGACAACGGCCGGTTTACCGATTTACCATAAGCGGACACCCCGTACGGAGCCCTTGGCCTTGCGCGGGGTGTTTTGTGCCGCGGTGCGGCCGTGGTTTCGGAATGACTCCTGGGACAGGCGGTTTTTCGGGGTCAGAGCTTCGGATTGCTGCGGTGCCGCTCTTTGTCGCGCGAGGTTTTCTTGGCGAAATTCGCTTCCACTGCCGCCGTGAGGTCCACGCCCGTCTGGTTCGCAAGGCATACCAGTACCCATAATACGTCGGCCATCTCGTCCGCGAGATTGCATTTCTCCCCCTCCTTGAACGACTGGTCGCCGTATTTGCGGGCCATGATGCGGGCCAGCTCCCCTACTTCTTCGGTGAGCACGGCCATGTTGGTCAGTTCGCTGAAGTAGCGCACTCCGTACTCTTTGATCCACGCATCGACCCGTCGCTGTAATTCGCTCAGTTCCATTTGTCCGTTGCTGATTTTTCCGAAAGGTACGAAAAAATCCCGCTTTCTCCGTGTCGGGGAAAGCAGGAAAAAGTCATTTTACAATATCCTAATCGGTTGTTTCCGGCTTATTTTACCCGTATCAGGTTCAGGCCGTCGCGCAGGGGGACGATCACGTTTTCGACCCGCGGATCTTCGGAGGACCATGCGGTTGAACTCCACCACGGCCTGCGTGTGGCGGTCGCTGCGGGCTATGGGCTGCACGACCTTGCCCGACCAGAGGATGTTGTCCGCGATCAGCACCGAGCCGCTGCGAACCAGCGGAGCGGCGCCGCCGTCCCCCATCAGCATCCGGTAGTAGTCCGGATACTCGCGTTTATCCCCGTCGATGAATACGAGGTCGAACACACCGCCCAGTCCGGGAGCTATATCCAGCGCCGAACCGATGTGGAGCCGGATGCGGGAGCCGTGCGGGCTGCGGTCGAAAAAGGATTGCGCCAGCTCTTCCAGCTCGTCTTCAACCTCGACGGTATGCAGTTCGGCCTCCTCTTCGAGCCCTGCGGCCATGAGAGCGCCGAATACCCCGTGAAGGTGCCGATCTCGAGGATCCGCCGCGGCCGGAGCATCCGCACGAGCATCTCCAGCAGGCGCCCCTGTATATGGCCCGACAACATGCGGGGCTGTACGACCCGCAGGTTGGCCTCACGGTCGAGCTCGTGCAGCAACTCCTCTTCGGGCGAGGTGTGGTCGTGGATATATTGTTCGAGCGCGTCCATTACTGCTTGCAGAACCCGTCCTTGTTGAACTTGTACGATGCCTCGATCCGGTCGGGCGTGTCGGCCTTGAGCGCGAGCAGGCATTCGCAGGTGAATTCCAGTTGTCCGGTGCCGTTGGCCGTTACGACGTTGCCGTCGCGCACGGCCTGCCGCTCCTCGTAGAGCGCTTCGCCCGTGTAGTTTGCCCCGCCCCACTTTTGCATTCCGAGGGTGTTGCCCGTGTGCCGGACACCGTTCAGGAAGCCGTGTGCGGCCATGAACGACACTGCGTTGCAGATGGCGCCGACGAGAATCCCGCGCTTCAGCGCTTCGCCTGCGAGCGGCGCGATCCGCCGGGCGGCGGCCGACTCCCACTGCATGCCGCCGACCAGAATCAGCCCGGCGCAACTTTCCGGCAATGCCGACGCGTCATAATCGGGCGTTGCGCGCAACCCGCCGATCGACCGGACGGGCTCTCCGTCGGGAGTCATGTATTTCACGCCGTACGATGCCGGACGGCCCGGCATGACGCCCGAACAAAGGGCCGGGGCGAGGAATGCCGCCTCCCAGTCTGCGAATCGTCGAGCAGGACGAATACGATCTCTTTTTCCATATCTCTATTTATAGATGAGTCTCGACATGCCGGAGAATACCTCTTCGGCGACTTCGGTGAGCTGTACGGCGGTCAGTGCGAACGCACTTGGCGTAGACCTGTTCCATGGTATCCACGTCGTCGTGCGTCAGGAAACTTTTTCCGGCGCCCAGCATGTACCCTCGTTGCTCTCGCTCGATATGGCGAGCTGTGCGATGAACTGTTTTTTCGCCATCGACAGCTGGCGGCGGTGAGCGGCGCGGTGCGCAGTTTGCGCAGCTCCCCTTCGATCAGGTCGATGCACTGCGCCGTATTGCCGTTTTCGGAGCTGAAGTAGATCGCCACGATCCCCGTGTCGCTGTAGGCGTGTAGCTGGCTTCGATGTTGTACGACAGCCCGTTCTTTCTCGCGCACCACGACGTTGAGTAGCGAATTGGCGCACGGGCCGCCGAGGATGTTGGTCAGCAGTGCCAGCGGCAGCCGTTTCTCTCGCCGATGCCGTACGCGCGGCCGCCGATGATGCAGTGTGTCTGGTGCGTGTGCTTCACGACCGTCTTTTCGAAGGCCGCGCAGGGTGCCGGGGCTACCCTGCCGAAACCGCGTGCCGAAGCCGCCTGCCCGGCGAAATAACGTGCCGCGACGGCTTCGGCGGTTTTGGCCGAGAAGTTTCCGATCGACGAGAATACCATCTGGTCGGTCGTGTGCGTGCGGCCGGTGAAGGCGCGGATCGCCTCCCCGTCGTAGCGTGCGAGCGCATTTGCGCCCCAGGATGTTGTGCCCCAGCTCCGACCCTGCGAAGAGCATGTCCTCGAACGTATCGTAGATCAGGTCGGCGGGCGAATCCTTGTAGGTGTTGATCTCGTCTGCGATCACCTCCTTTTCGCGTTCCAGCTCCCGCTCGGGGAACGTCGAGCGGAAGGCTATGTCGGCGATCAGTTCGGCGGCCCTGGGGAAGTCGCCCCGCAGGGTCGTGGCGTGTATGGTCGTGTCCTCCTTGGTCGTGAAGGCGTTGAGTTCGCCGCCGAGGTTTTCCAGCCGGCAGTTCACCTGCCAGGCGCGGCGGCGCTGCGTGCCCTTGAAGAACGCGTGTTCCGTAAGATGCGCTAGCCCGTACTGGTCGGGATGTTCGTCGCGGCTTCCGGCATTGACGACCAGCGCACAGTGCGCCACGTTGCTTTTCACCTGACGGTGGATGCCCCGGATGCCGTTGGGTAGTCGGTATGTGAAGAATTCCATTGTTGTTGCTTGTCGGGGAATTTCCGCCTTTACAGGGGCGGTGTTCGTTATAATTTCGTACGCAGGCGGAGGTATTTTCCCGTGTAACTCGCCGGGCATTGCTCCAGGTGCGGCGGCGTGCCTTCGAATACGACTCTGCCGCCGCCCGTGCCCGCTTCGGGCCCGAGGTCGACGACCCAGTCGGCGCATTTGATGACGTCCATGTTGTGCTCCACGATGACGATCGTGTGCCCCCGTTCCATTAGGGCGTTGAACGCCGCCAGCAGCTTGTTGATGTCGTGGAAATGCAGCCCCGTCGTCGGCTCGTCGAAAATGAACATCACGCCGCCCTGGGCGCTGTCCTTGGTCAGGAACGATGCCAGCTTCACGCGCTGGCTCTCGCCGCCCGAAAGGGTCGACGACGACTGCCCGAGCCTGATGTATCCCAGCCCCACGTCCTGCAATGGTTTGAGCCGTTCGACGATGCGTTTGCAGGTCGGGTCTTTTTTGTTCTCGCCGAAGAACGCGATGGCGTCGTCTACGGTCATCTCCAGCACGTCGTAGATCGACTTGCCGCGGTATTTCACTTCGAGTATCTCGTCGCGGAAACGCTTGCCGCCGCAGGCCTCGCACACTAGTTCGACGTCGGCCATGAACTGCATCGAGACCTTGATGACCCCCTCGCCCTGGCACTCTTCGCAGCGGCCTCCCGCGATGTTGAACGAGAAGGACGACGCCCCCAGTCCCGTATGCTGGGCGTAGGGCTGGTCGGCGAACAGCTTGCGGATCTCGTCATAGGCCTTGATATAGGTCACGGGATTCGACCGCGATGACTTGCCGATCGGGTTCTGGTCGATCATCTCGACCGACCTGAGCAGCTGCACGTCGCCGCCGATGCCGTCGAAGTCGCCGGGCTTGACGCCCGTGTCGAAGAGCAGGCGCCGCAGCGCCGGGTAGAGGATGCCCTTGGCCAGCGACGACTTGCCGCTGCCGCTGACTCCCGTGATGCAGGTCATGACGCCCAGCGGAATCCGCACGTCGATATTGCGCAGGTTGTTCTCACGCGCCTTCGATGACGATCGAGTTGCTCCAGCCGCGTTCGGTGGCGGGGGGCGATCGCGCGGCGGCCCGTCAGGTAGTCCGCCGTGAGGCTCTTCCTTGCTTTTCAGAAGCTGGGGCAGCGTGCCGCTGAAGACCACCTCGCCGCCGTTGTAGCCCGCCTTGGGACCGATGTCGACGATGTAGTCGGCGGCGCGGATCACCTCCTCCTCGTGCTCCACGACGATCACCGTGTTGCCCAGATCGCGCAGTTGCTGAGACCTTGATAAGCCGGTTCGTGTCGCGCGGATGCAGGCCGATCGAGGGCTCGTCGAGGATGTAGAGCGAGCCGTGAGGTTGCTGCCCAGCGAGGTCGAGAGGTTGATGCGCTGGCTTTCGCCGCCCGACAGGGTCGACGAAAGCCGGTCGAGCGTCAGGTAGCCCAGTCCCACGTCGGCGAGGTATTGCAGGCGGCTGCGGATTTCGATCAGGATGCGGGCCGCGGTCTTCGTGTCGTGCCCGTCCAGTTCCAGCCCGGCGAAGAACGCGATCAGTTCGTCGACCGGCATCACCACCAGGTCGGCGACGGTCTTGCCGCCCACCTTCACGTAGAGCGCCTCCCTGCGCAGGCGGCTGCCGCCGCATTCGGGGCAGGTCGTCTTGCCCGTATAGCGCGCCTTCATTACGCGGAACTGGATTTGCGCCGCTCCGAGTCGATGTAGGCGAAAAACTCGTCCAGACCGTGGAAATATTGGTTGCCGCGCCACAACAGCCGTTTCTGCTCCTGCGTCAGCTCGTGAAACGGCGTATGAATCGGGAAATCGAACTTGTAGGCGTTCTCCACCAGCTGCTCCTTCCACTTGCGCATCGTCTCGCCCCGCCAGCAGGCCACGGCGTCCTCGTAGATGGTCTTGCTCTTGTCGGGATCACCAGATCTTCGTCGATGCCGATCACCTTGCCGTACCCCTCGCAGCGGGGACATGCCCCCAGCGGGTTGTTGAAGCTGAAAAGGTGTTCCGAGGGGTGCTCGAATTGGATGCCGTCGGCCTCGAAGCGCGACGAGAATTCGTGGCGCCCTTGTCCGAGATGACGGTGCAGATCCCCTCGCCGTAGGAGAAGGCGCGGGCTACGGAGTCGCGCATGCGGGTCTGCGTGTCGTCGTCTGCGGCGATGCGTGCGGTCTATGACGACGAGGATATCCTCGGCTCCGGTCTTTTCGTCGATCGAGGCAGTATATCCTCGATCAGCCGCGTCTGACCTTCGGTGTAGACTCTCATCAGGCCGTCGGAGAGCAGCAGCGTGAGTTTCTCGATGATCCCCTGCCCTTCGGCCAGCGTGAGCGGCGCCGCGATCACGACGCGCCTGCCCTCGCCCTGCTGCTGAATGTAGGCCGCCACGTCGTCCACGCTGTAGCAGCGCACCTCCTGCCCCGACACGGGCGAAAAGTGTGCCCGATGCGGGCGTAGAGCAGCTTCAGGTAGTCGTATATCTCGGTCGTGGTACCCACTGTCGAACGGGGGTTGCGCGTGTTGACTTTCTGTTCGATGGCGATGGCCGGCGCGATGCCCGTGATGATGTCCACGTCGGGCTTGCTGATCTTGCCCGAGGAACTGCCGCGCATAGGCCGAGAGGCTCTCGACATAGCGGCGCTGTCCCTCGGCGAAGATCGTGTCGAAGGCCAGCGTCGATTTTCCCGAGCCCGAAAGGCCCGTGACGACGACCAGCTTTTCGTGCGGAATCTCGACCTCGATATTCTTGAGGTTGTGCACCCGCGCACCTTTGATATAGATGGATTTTTCGTGTGTCATTTATTGCTCTTCGGGGACGGAGCCCCCGGCTTTTTTCAGTTTTTCAATCAGTTCCGCCGCACGGCCTTCGCGGATGGCGAAGACCATCGTGCACAGGTTGTCGAACTCCTGCGATACGATTTTAGGCTGCTGCTCCTTGATGACGCGCATGATGTCGTTCAGGCGATGTAGGGGAAATCCACGCGGATCGTGCGGTCTACGGTGCGCTCCACGATCGGGCCGCCGCGATCGCCGCGGCCGCCGACTCCCTGTAGGCTGCGATCAGCCCCGGGACGCCCAGTTTCGTGCCGCCGAAGTAGCGGACGACCACCACCAGGCAGTCCGTCAGCGTTGTTCGAAAGCAGCTGTCCGAGGATCGGCCGCCCGGCCGTCCCCGAAGGCTCCCCGTCGTCATTGGCCCGGAATGCGGCGCCTCCCGGCCCCAGCCGCCATGCGTAGCAATGGTGTGTGGCGTCGTAGTATCTCTTGCGCAGGGCGTCGAGTATTTCGCGTATCTGCTCCTCGTGCTGCACGGGGTAGGCATAGGCGAGGAACTTGCTGCTCCGCTCCCTCGATGCCGCCTCGGCGGGCGCCGCGATCGTCAGATAGCTGTCCTCCTGCTTCCACCCTAGCGTACTTTGTAAACAGGCGCTCCCAGCGGATATTCGACGGGAACGATTGTTCGCGTCGAGCGACAGCCATACGAACGAAGCCTTGCCGACGATGTGGTCTTCGGGCACGAAGCCCCAGAAGCGCGAGTCGGCCGAGTTGTGGCGGTTGTCGCCCATCATCCAGTAGTAATCCATGCCGAACGTGTAGCTGTTGGCCTCGGCTCCGTCGATGTAGATGCGCCCGTCGCGTTCTTCGAGCTCATGCCCTTCGTAGGTTTCGATGATGCGGCGGTACAGGGGCAGGTTTTCGGCCGTGAGCTGCACCGTGGCGCCCTTCTGCGGAATCCAGATCGGCCCGTAGTTGTCCTGGCTCCAGCGCGGTTCCGCCCACTGCGGGAACACGTCCGTGTTGGGCGTGTAGATATAACGGCGCACGGAGAGCACGTTGCCGAGCGCCCTGACCTTTTCGGCCGCCTCGTCCGTGAGGAACATGTAGTACATCGAGCCGTTGCCCGTGTATTCGGTGATGCCGAGGTTGTCGAGGGCATATTGCGTCAGGGGCGAAGTGACCTGTACGACATACTGGTACTGGATGCCGGGGAACGGCTCCTGCGGCGCGCCGTTCACCCACACCTGCCCGTTGCGTACTTCGAGCGAGTCGCCCGGAACGGCCACGCAGCGCTTGATGTAATTCTCCCGTTGTCCACGGGGCGGCTGATGATGGTGTACTTCTCGGCCAGGCGCTTGCGTCCCTCCTCTTTGCCGAACGAATCCTCGTAGCTGCGCAGCACGTCGTAATAGGTGGCGTTCTGATTCTCGAAGGACGGTGTCGCCCGCCGGGAAGTTGAAGACCACCACGTCGTTGCGTTTGATCCTTGCGCAACCCCTTGAGCCGGTGGTAGGGCCACTTGACGGCTTCGGAGAACGATTTTTTGGTCTGCGAGAAGGGCATCGTGTGATGCACGAACGGGAACGACAGCGGCGTGTTGGGCATCTGCGGACCGTAGGTCACCTTGCTCACGTAGAGGTAGTCGCCGATCAGCAGCGACTTTTCCATCGACGAGGTGGGGATGACGTACATCTGGAAGACGAAGATGTGCACCAGCGAAGCCACGACCGTGGCGAAGATGATGGCGTTGATCCCATTCGTATACGGTCTTGTAGGTCTTGCTCCGCTGGCAGAGGCGCACGTTGTGGCACCACACGTAGCGGTAGAAGAACTTCGATGTAGAGGTCGAAGATCACCGCCAGCCCCAGCAGCATCCAGAGATTGCCCGTCCATACGACGAACCACAGCGTGTAGAGCAGCGAGGCGAGCGTGAAGCCGACCCATTTGTTACGGAAGAATGCCTTGATCTTTCCCATATCCTAAATCTTATTTCAGCAGGTCGTCCATCGAGTAGACGCCCTGCCTGCCGCATAGGAACTCGGCGGCTATTACAGCCCCCATTGCTAACGTGCGGCGGTTCTTAATCGTATGTTTCAGCTCGAGAATATCGTCCTCCGACTCGTAGGTCACGGTGTGTATGCCCGGTACCATGCCTTCGCGTACGGAGCGGATTTCGAGCTGGTCCGCGGCGGCGTCCGCCGGAGTTTCGATGCGGTTCGCGCGTGTTCGATCCCCGGCGCGTAGTTCACCCACTCGGTCTTGTCGTGCAGCTCCGAGATGACGCCCTCGGCCAGCGTGATGGCCGTACCGCTCGGAGCGTCCTTCTTCTGGGTGTGGTGTACCTCTTCGATGCGTACGCCATAGCCGCCGACGCGGCCGATCATCTCCGCCAGCTGGCGGTTGAGGCGGAACATCAGGTTTACCCCCAGACAGTAGTTCGAGGTATAGAACAGCGCCCCGCCCTTCTCGCGGCACAGTTGCTGGAGCTCGGCAGCGATCGGTCCAGCCCGTCGTGCCGCTCACCACGGGAGGTCGCGTTCTCGATGCAGGTGCGGATATTGCCGTAGGCCGTCGAGGGCATGGTGAATTCCAGCGCCACGTCCACTCCGGCGAGATTGGCGGCGTTGAGGTCGCGGCGTTGTCGGTGTCGATCACGAGCGCTACGCTGTGGCCGCGTTCGAGGAGTATCTTCTCGATCTCGCGCCCCATCTTGCCGTAACCTATGATAGCTGCTTTCATGCTTTCCGGATTATATTGTCGTGCAAATCCCGTACGGGGGCTGCGGAGAGGTGCAATTTGCCTGCACCCCGGGGCCGCCTGCCAAATTTTTCAACTGCGCCGACTGCCAAATTTATTTGGCGGTTTATCTTTCCAATGGACGCTGAACGGACGAATTTTTCGAATCGGGAAAATATTTTTCCTCCGTCCTTCCCGTCGATTTTGGCACGAAAATGCGAAATACTTCTTTATTTGAGAAATAATTGTTAACTTTCTGCTGCTTTCAGCTTTTAATGTGAAATAGAAACAAGTCGAAATATTTTTATATTGTAAGGGATATGAAAAACGAATCAAAGAAGACACGCACCGAGTGCGACCTGCTTGGGTGTGTTGAGGTGCCGGAAAACGTATTGTACGGCGTGCAGACCATGCGCGGACTGGAGAATTTCCCGATCAGCAAATTTCGGTGTGCGAGTATCCGCCTCTTTATCCGGGGGCTGGCGATCGTGAAACTGGGTGCCGCCGTCGCCAATCACGACATGGGGCTGCTCTCGGACGAGCTTTTCGGAGCCATATCGCAGGCCTGCCGCGAAATCATGGAGGGCAAATTCCACGAATTCTTCCCCGTGGACATGATTCAGGGCGGTGCGGGCACCACCACCAACATGAACGCCAACGAGGTGATCGCCAACCGTGCGCTGGAGATCATGGGGCACGCGCGCGGCGAATATCAGTACTGCTCGCCCAACGACCATGTCAACTGCTCGCAGTCTACCAACGACGCCTACCCTTCGGCGATCCACCTCGGACTCTATGCCACGCACCTCGAACTGCGCAAACACCTCGATGGAGCTGATCGCCTCCTTTGCCCGCAAGGGCGAAGAGTTCGCCCACGTGCTCAAGATGGGCCGCACGCAGTTGCAGGACGCCGTACCGATGACCCTCGGCCAGACTTTCCACGGCTTTGCGAGCGTCCTGCAGGGCGAAGTCGAGAACCTCGACCATGCGGCTTCGGAGTTTCTGTCTATCAACATGGGCGCCACGGCCATCGGTACCGGCATCTGCGCCGAACCGGGCTATGCCGAGCGCTGTACGGCCGCCATCCGGGAGATTACGGGGTGGGACGTGACACAGGCCGAGGATCTCGTGGGGGCCACGTCCGACACGGTCTGCATGGTCGGCTACTCTTCGGCCATGAAGCGCATCGCCTCGAAGATGAACAAGATCTGCAACGACCTGCGCCTGCTCTCTTCGGGTCCCCGCTGCGGGCTGGGCGAATTCAACCTGCCGGCCCGCCAGCCCGGCTCGTCGATCATGCCCGGCAAGGTCAATCCCGTGATTCCCGAAGTGATGAACCAGATCGCCTTCAAGGTCATCGGCAACGAGTTGTGCGTGACGATGGCCGACGAAGCGGCGCAGATGGAGCTCAACGCCATGGAGCCGGTGATGGCCCAGTGCTGTTTCGAGTCGGCCGAACTGCTTGTCAACGGCTTCGACACGCTGCGCATCCGCTGCGTTGAGGGCATTACGGCCAACGAGGAGAAGTGCCTGCAGTACGTGCACAACAGTATCGGCGTGGTGACGGCGCTCAATCCGATCATCGGGTACAAGAATTCGACGAAGATCGCCAGGGAGGCGCTGGAAACCGGGCGCGGCGTTTACGAGCTGGTACTCGAACACGGCATCCTGAGCCGCGAGGAGCTGGACGAGGTGCTGAAACCCGAGAACATGATCCGTCCCGTAAAACTGGACATATCAGGCCGCGGCGTTAGAAAATTTTTTTGTATTTTTGCGGAAACCACTCCGATCGCCATGCGTTATTTTCTCGAACTTCAGGTACAACGGAGCCGCCTACTGCGGCTGGCAGCGCCAGCCCGACATGCCGTCGGTGCAGCAGACGCTCGAGCGGGCGCTCGCTACCCTGTTGCGCGAGAAAATCGAGGTGACGGGGGCGGGCCGTACCGATACGGGTGTCAACGCTTCCTATTACGTGGCGCATTTCGACTGTGAGGAACCGGTGCCCGATCCGGCGCAGACGTCTACAAACTGAATTTCCTGCTTCCGGGTGGACATCGCCGTGGGAGCATGACGCCCGTCGGAGCGGTGCGCACGCGCGTTTCGCAGCGCGCGAGCGCGAATACCGCTACTACATCGAGCCGCGCAAGAATCCCTTTACGCGGGATGCACGACGTGGCAGTATTACGTGCCGCTGGACATGGACGGGCGGATGAACGAGGCGGCGGCCTGGCTGCTGTGCGAATACGACGATTTTACGTCGTTCGCCAAGCTCAATTCGAACAACAAGACCAATATCTGCCGCATCATGCACGCGGCATGGACGGCCGACGGGCAGGGCGTGCTCTGCTTTACGATCCGCGCCAACCGTTTTCTGCGCAACATGGTCCGGTCGCTGGTCGGGACGCTGGTCGATGTGGGACGCGGGCGCTATACCCCGACAGCTTCCGCGAGATCGTCGGGAGCCGCGACCTTTCGCGGTCGAGCGGCGGCGCCCCTGCGCAGGGGCTGTTTCCTGAGCGATGTGGTCTATCCGGCGGACGTGTTTGAACGTAAGGTATTTTACTGATTTTAATAAATAAATATTATCGACTATGATTGGGACTATTATTTGGCTTATCGGTGTCTTCTGCGCAATATGGTGCGTGATGGACATCTTCAAGAAAAACATTTCGACCGCGGGCAAGGTGATCGCTTCGATCGTGGTGCTGCTCACCAGCTGGCTGGGTTTTGCGGTGTATTACTTCTACGCCAAAGACCACTTGCAGGAGTGGTTCAGGTAAAAAACTGAAAGGATTCGAAATGAGGGAGGTTCCGCCAGGAAACCTCCCTCGTTTTTTTGATATTGGGAATTAAATAGCTATATTTGGAAGCCAATTCCAACTTGTATGAAAAATCCCTGTGGACGCTGTTGGCTGTCGGATGGATGGCCGCTTCTTCCGCGACACCTCCGGCGCATCTCGTAGATTCGCTGAAATCTGCTTGCCAATCGGAGCCGGATGCCCGCAAACGGGTCGATATCCTGCTGAACCTGAAAGACCTGAACGACTCGTCGGAAGACGAATTGTATTACAGCCGCAAACTGTTCGACGAGGCCGCCGCCGTCGGGGACGGATTTGCCGTCGGGGCGTCGCTGGGGTCGCTCGCTTCGTATTACATCTCTTCGCCCGGTGCCGGGGATTCGCTCGCCCGGGTGCTGGCGCAGGCGGAGCCGCTGATGCAGGGCAGCGGCATGGAGGGGCTCGGGGCTTATTACCGCATGGTGGAGCTGGCACGCAGGATACAGGTTGCCGGGGCGGAGGAGTCCGCGCGGCTGTGCCGTGAATACATCGACTCGGTACGGACATTGCCCCCGGGCGATGTATACGAAGAGGCGTCGCGGCTCTTCCTGAAAGGCATAGCCGCCTTCAGGCTGGTCTCGGCCGAAGGAAACCTGCAGATGGAGCGCGGCCTGCCTTTCTGGAACGACGAACTCGCCCTGCTGGGGCGGATGTGTCCCACGGCACGCCGGAATTTCCATGCCAACCTGATCACCTGCCTGATCGCGGCTTACAGCAGTTTGGAAGACCAAAGCGGGCTGGTACATGCGGCCGACGGTTACCTTGCGATGCTCGACGAGTATTACCGCGATCCGGAGATCGTACGGCGCAGACCCTATATTTCCAAGGAGATGTCCTACTTGGTCTGTTACTATTCGATGTGCACCTCGCCGCTGCTCGACGAGCGCAACTTGCAGGCGTATTACGAGCGTTACCGCCGTTTCGCGGACTCCGCGGCGGCGGATGCGGGCAACCTGCTGACCAACAGGCAGGGATTCTATACGATCAGCGCAGAGTATTACAACCGCCGGGGCGATTACCCCAGGGCGCTGGCTTACCTCGATTCGCTGACGGTGCAGTTGCGTCCGGGCGGTGTCACGTCGCAGTTGGTGGCGATATCCGCTAACAAGGCCAAGATCCTCGAACGCATGGGACGCTACAAGGAGGCGTGCGGGGTTTATAACGAAGTGGTCGGCCTGCGCGACTCGCTCTCGTCGCACAGGTATGCCGAGAAGGTGGGCGAACTGGAAGTGCAGTACGGACTGGACAAGGCCGAGCGTGATAAAGCGTTGCTACTGGCGCAGAAACGGCAGAACTCGCTCTACTTCGCCCTGACGATCCTGCTGCTGGCCGTCATCGCCGTTGTCTACCTGTGGCGGAACCTGCTGCGCATCAAGCACCTGCAGCACAACCTGTCGGTCGAATCGCAGCGCGCGCAGGAGAGCGAGCGGCTCAAGCGGGATTTCATGGGTTCGATGAGCCACGAAATACGCACGCCGCTCAATGCCATAAGCGGCTTTGCCGAGCTGATTGCCGGGGAGGACCTCACGGAGGAAGAGCGCCGGGAGTTCGTACAGATCATCCGCGACAATACGCAGCTCTTCACTTCGCTCATCAACGATATGCTCGAAGTGTCGCAGCTGGATAATACGAGTGCCGAACTGCCCCGGAAGCTGCTCGACATCAGCAAGATCATCCGTGCCGAAATGGAACACCTGCCCGTAAAGGAGGGCGTGGAATACCGGCTGAAGCTCGCGGCCCCGGAGATCGTATTCCCGTTGCACCGGAGTTATGTGTCGCTGCTCGTACGCGAGTTGCTGAAGAATGCCGTCAAATTCACCGAACAGGGATCCGTGACGGTCAAATGCGGCCTGACGGGATCCGATACGCTGACCTTGTCGGTCACCGACACGGGCTGCGGCGTGGAACCCGGGCTGGCGGAAAAGATTTTCGATCGCTTCTACAAGGGCGATCCCTTTGCGCAGGGGCTGGGATTGGGCTTGAGCCTCTGCCGGCTGATCGTGGAGAAATTGGGCGGTACGATCGCCCTCGACACCTCCTATACCGGGGGTGCACGGTTCGTGGTGACGCTCCGGGATGCCTGACCTGCGGTTCCCGGAACGGGTTTCTGACGTCGTACGGCGTTTGTGAACCTGCAGCCGGATCGGTGTGTCGCCCTGTGGAAATACCGTTATAACAAAACGCCCCTCGTTACCAGAGGGGCGTTTAGTCTGCCAGGCGGGTTAGAGGTGTATCGCCTCCCCCAATGCCGCTTCGGCGGCCTCCATGACCCCTTCATTCATCGTGGGGTGTGCATGTATCGTGCGGGCGATCCGGTGTGCCGTGGCACCCAGCATCCGAGCCAGCGTCGGCTCGGCGATCATCTCGGTGACGTTCTGTCCGACCATGTGCGCCCCCAGCAGGGTGTCGTCCTCGCCGAAGAGGAGTTTCACGAAGCCGTCGCGGTCGCCCGCGGCGGTCGCCTTGCCCGAAGCCGTGAAGGGGAAACGCCCCGTCTTGTAGGCGATGCCCCGTTCCTGCGCCTGCTGCTCGGTCATGCCGACCGACGCCACTTCGGGCGAGGTGAAGACGCACGACGGAATGGTCGAATAGTCCACCGGAGCCGGATTGAGGCCGCATATGGCCTCCACGCAACAGATTCCCTCCGCCGAGGCGACGTGCGCCAGCGCGGGGCCGCCCACGATGTCGCCGATGGCGTAAACGCCCGGAACGTTGGTGCGGTAGAACTGGTCGACGAGCACCTTGTCCCGCTCGACGGCGACGCCCAGCTCTTCGAGACCGATATTTTCGATGTTGGATTTGATGCCCACGGCCGAAAGCACGATGTCGGCCGTCAGGGTTTCGGCGCCTTTCTTGCCCTCGATCTCCACCTCGCAGCGGCCTTCCGTATTGACGCGGACCGACTTTACGGTCGTCGATGTCAGCACCGCAGCGCGCAGTTTGCGGAATGCGCGCTCCATGGTCTTCGACACCTCTTCGTCCTCCAGCGGCATCATGCGGGGCATGTACTCCACGACGGTGACTTTGACCCCCAGCGCCGCATAGAACCAAGCGAACTCGCTGCCGATGGCGCCCGAACCCACGACGATCATCGTTTCGGGCAGCCGGGTGAGCGTCAGCGCCTGGCGCGACGAGATCACGTGCCCGCCGTCGATGGGCATGAACGCCATTTCGCGCGGGCGCGCCCCCGTGGCCAGGACGATGTGGTCGGCTTCGTACTCCGTGCCGTCGACCTCGAGCCTGCCTGCCGCCGTCAGGCGCCCGAAGCCCTGTATGAGGTCTATGTTGTTTTTCCAGCAGGAAGGCCACGCCTTTGCTCATGGTCTCGGCCACGCCGCGCGAGCGGGTCACGATCTTTTCCGGATCGGGCTTCACTTCGCCCGTGAGGTCGAGTCCGTAATGCTGCCGCCGATTTGCAGTAGGTGTAAACCTGCGCGCTTTTCAGCAGCGCCTTGGTCGGGATGCAGCCCCAGTTGAGGCACACGCCGCCGGCCTCGGCACGCTCCACGAGTGCGACCTTCCGTCCCAGCTGCGAAGCCCGGATTGCGGCCACATAGCCGCCCGGGCCGCTTCCTACGACGATGATATCGTATTTCATAGCTCTATTTTATCACTTTGAGTATTTCTCCGTTGTCCTTCGCCACGGCGCGCTTCCACTTCTCGTTGTAACCGGGGAACTGGATCTTGTCGGGAATGTTCCTGCCGTTGCCGTTGTCCACGAAGTGCGCCGGTCCGCCCTTGCCGTCGAGGTAGGTCAGCACGTCGGCATTCTCGCTCTTCACGTTGCCGTCCATATATTTCACCAGCAGGTACTTGTCCAGCTTAGACCAGCGGTCGAACAACTGCTGCGCCGTGGCGATGCTGAACTCCGAGAGGAATTTGCCGCGCGCTTTGGGCGAGAGCGTCATCGCTCGGCATCCACCTCGCGTACGGTTTCCAGCGCCTCGTTCTCCCACTTGTCCACGACTTTGCGGATGTCGGCCGAAATCATGTCGTAACGCATGTAGGCGAAGTTAGAAACCCGGTTGAAGAGCCAGAACGCCGCCGTGGCGAATATTCGAGCATCGAGCCGTTGCCTTCGCTCAGGCACTCGGGAACGCCCTGCGTGCAGCAGTAGATGGGCGTCAGGCACGAAGTGGCCGCATCGTCCACGCCGAACCAGAGGATGCCCATGTTGTCGGGCACGTCGGGGCGTGCCTGCGCCACGAACCAGAAGCCGGTCTGCTGCGTAGCCGTCGCACGTTCGTTGCAGTAGCTCACGCCGTCGACCTCGAAATACATCGGACGCCAGCGGTAAGGGCAGGCGCTGCCCCCGGCGCCTATGTCGGTGGTCATGTCCATCGGCGTGCCTCGTAGTGGTCGCGCATGCAGTCGAAGACTACCTGGGCGACACTCGTGCGGGGTTGACCCACAGGGGCATGCGGTTCGCGGCGTTGTGGCCCATCGCATAGTCCACGTATCGTCCATATCGTCGGCCACCGTGCGGAAGAAGGCCCAGACGCGGGCTTCGCAGCCTCGCAGCGCGCCGAAGTCGAGCGGCGCATATGCGTCGCAGAAGCTGAAATCCTCATCGGGGCCGTCGTAGTACCCCATCTCGCGGGCGAACGAAACGACGTCGGGCGAATAGAGGCAGTTCTCGGGGTCGTTCTTCGGGAAAGTCGTGATGCGCGCCTGATTGGCGTGCGCCGAGACATAGCCGTCGGGATGCGGCGGGCTACCCATACGATGCCCTTGCGGGCGTTGCCGCCCTTGCCGTCGTCCTTGTAGCCCTTGCCGATCAGCTCCATGATCCACGCCTCTTGGGGGTCGACGATCGAGAACGACTCGCCGCTCGAGGCATATCCGTAGGTGTTCGCCAGCTCGGCGATCGTGAGGATCGCCTCGCGGGCCGTCTTGGCGCGCTGGAGCGTGATGTAGATCAGCGACCCGTAGTCGATCAGTCCGGTCGAGTCCCAGCTCCGGGCGGCCTCCGTAGGTCGTCTCGCCGATGATGAGCGAATGTTCGTTCATGTTGCCGACCGTCGAGTAGGTCTCGCGCAGCTGCGGGAATGTCCGTCAGGTAGCGTCCCGTGTCCCACTCGTAGACGGGCAGCATGGTGCCGGCCCTGTGGCTTCCCGCCGGGTGTGTGGTACAGCGCGCCGTACAGCGCGTGCGAGTCGGCGGCATAGGAGACCATGGCCGAACCGTCGGTCGAGGCTCCCTTGGTGACGATGAAATTGGTGCAGGCCGCTGCCGCGCCGTAGGCGAAGAGGGCTGTTGCCGCGAGGCAATAGCGGAGTTTTCTCATAGATTTCTAAGGTTTTGATTCCAAATGTACGAAACAAATCCTAAACGGCAAAACGCAGCGGGTGATATGTCGCATTTTATTTGGATATTAGGGCGTTATGTCTTATCTTTACGACGTATGCAAGCGCATTGCATTCCGGCGGATACCCCCCCCCGGTGCGGAGGTATGTAATTGTTATATAGTAGGTTATATGAAGAAACTATTGTTTTTATCCTTTTTCGGGCTTTTCCTGTTGGCATGTACCACGGACGAGGGCGATGGTGCGCCGTTCGTCACCGACGTGGTGATGCCCCCGTCATCGCGGCTTTCGCGCCCGGCGACGAGGTGACCGTTTCGGCCAAAGGATTCGAAGCCGGCGACGACATCATGCTGCGCATCGCGTGGCCCCTGTCGCAGGCGGCTCTCCCGGAAGGATATGCCGACGGTGTCTGGGCCGTCGTGACGGAACGTACCGAATCGGACATCACGTTCCTGGCCCCCGGAGGCTACCCCGCCTCTACGACCGAGGTGAAGCTCTTCCGCCGCGGCAAGGCCATGACGCTGGGTAAAATATCCGTATCCGACGGCCGCCCGCCCGAGGAGCCGTCGCTCTACGGCGTCGCACAATGCCTTACGGGCGAAACGGCGGTCGACCGCATCGACATGGCGACCGGCGGGCTGACGCGCATCGAAACCCTGGGTGTCCCCGAGGGGATGCGGTGCGTGGTGAACACGCCCGGCTCGAACCGTATCTATGGCCTGGCGCCCGGCGGCAATATCGGCGCCGCGGCGTTCTACGACCTCACGATGCGTTATTTCCGGGATTCGGGCTACGACAATGTCGCCGTGGCGGGTACGCTCGGCAATTCCGCGGCGTTCCTGCGCTGTGAGGACGGGCGGCTCGTGCTGATGGAGCTGAATATGACCCGTACCAACGTCGCACCTGTGCCCCCGTCGTGGATGCTGCCTTCGGACATTGCGCCCGAGATGCTGGGCGAAAATCCTTTCGTGACCGTCTACGGCGGTTACCTCCTGCTCGCGGCACGCACTGCCCCGGATACCTGTACCCCGTTGGTGCTTACCGGCCTCATCGACGGCGGGGGATACGCCGTAAAAACGGGCGATGCCGAACAGGCCGACGCGATGGTGCCGTTCGGAGTGCTGGACAAAGGGCAGGACGGCGAGACCTGTTACGCCGTCGGCGGCTATGCCGTGGCGAAGGGCGGTGTGACCGAACTGCGTCTGTATAATCCCGTGTCGATGGAGTTCGACAGGACGCTGGCGACGGTGCAGGCCACCGTCCGCTCGATCGCCGTTCGTCATGACGGCGGGAAGACCGAGGAGATATTCATGCTCTGCGACACCGGCGACGGCGGCAACCGGATCCGGGTCTACGACATGGAGTCCGGCTCGTCGCTCGACATCTTTTCCGGGACCGTTTACTGTACGGAAATCGTGCTGGTGCGCTGATCCTGCGGGAAAATAACGGTATGCAGGCCCGGAATTTTTCCGGGCTTGTTTCGTCTTGTACGAATTTTGCGTATTTTTACGCATCGAAATCAAGCTTACTATGTCTATAGCATGTCAATTGTCCTTCGTGCGCGGCACGCTGCCCGAGGATGTCACGCTGGTCGCCGTGTCGAAGACCCACCCCGCCGGGGCGATACGCGAGCCTACGATGCGGGCACCGCATCTTCGGCGAGAGCCGTCCGCAGGAGCTGCGTGAAAAATACGACGTGCTGCCCCAAGGATATCGAGTGGCACATGATCGGCCACCTGCAGACCAACAAGATCAAATATATTGCGCCGTTCGTGTCGCTGATCCATTCGGTGGACAGCGCGCGTCTGGCCGAAGCCATCCAGCGCGAGGCCGCCAAATGCGGCCGCACGATCGAGATACTGCTCGAAATCCGCGTCGCCGACGAGGAGAGCAAGTCGGGCTGGGAGATGGACGCTTATGCGGTATCTCCGCACGGCGCCGTTCGCGCGGATGCCGAACATCTGCGTACGCGGCGTGATGGGCATTGCGACCAATACCGACGACGGGGAGGTGATACGCCGGGATTTCAGGGAGCTGAAACGCTGTTTCGACCTGTTGCAGCCCAATTTCGGGGCGCGGTTCAACACCCTGTCGATGGGCATGTCGCACGACTACCCCATTGCCGTCGAGTGCGGCTCGAACATGGTGCGCGTCGGGTCGCTGATTTTCGGGGAGAGGGACTACGCGAAGTAAACGGAGAAGCCGTCCGTTCCGGCCGCGGTAAATCCCCGGAGGTGCGCAGGAGCGGGATTATAAACGGCGGACAGCCGGAATGAAGCCTAAATTTGAAAAATGAATCGTATTATGAAGGTAGGATTTATCGGATTCGGAAATATGGCGCAGGCTCTTGCCGAAGGGTTTGCCGCGACGGGGGCGTTGAAGCCCTGCCAGATCGGCGCCTGCGCCCGCGACCGGGCCAAACTGCGGCGCAATACGGAGCCGAAAGGCTTTCTGGCTTTCGACGATGCCGCCCGTGTCGCGGAGTTCGCCGACATGGTGATCGTAGCCGTGAAACCCCATCAGGTCGAAGCGGTTTTGTCTCCCGTGAAGGAGCTGCTGGCCGGGAAAATCGTCGTTTCGGTGGCTGCCGGCATGACGTTCGGAAAGTACGAAACCATACTTGCGCCCGGAACGCACCATCTCAGTACGGTTCCCAACACGCCGGTCGCCGTCGGCGAGGGAATCGTTGTCTGCGAACGCCTCCACTCGCTCTCCGATGCCGAGTGGAAAGAGACGGAGCGGCTGTTTTCGCACGTCGGGCTGGTGATGCAGGTCGATACTCCCCTGCTGGGACTTGCCGGGACGATCTGCGGCTGCGGTCCCGCGTTCGTGGCGATGTTCATCGAAGCGCTCGCCGACGCCGCCGTCAAACACGGCATCGCACGCGCCGATGCCTACCGCATGGTCAGCCAGATGGTCGTCG
>VOFI01003461.1_pt1 | contig 25053 bp, 17 predicted proteins | sample 5384131 | NCBI WGS metagenome assembly VOFI01 (sample SAMN12384728, study PRJNA508395) | human gut metagenome | isolation source: healthy gut H | host: Homo sapiens | reverse complement strand
GAGAGTCGCTATTATAGATGACTTAAGTCTTTGCAGGGAAGAAATGCGGAAGTGTCTGTACCGATACCTGGAGGAGAATTATGCAGGGGAAGAACCCGTAATAAAGGAGTTTGCCAGCGGTGAAGAATTTTTATCCTGCTTTGTGCCGGAGGTATGGGATATTATTTTTATCGACCAGTACATGACCGGAATTTCCGGGATTGATACGGCGAGGAAAATACGGGAAACGGACAGGCTGGTGGCGCTGGTATTTGTCACTACCAGCGAAAGCCATGCCATTGAGAGCTATGGCGTGCGGGCATGCGGATATCTGCTGAAGCCTTATCTGTATGAGGACTTTGCAAGGACTATGGATCTGGCCGGACTGGATAAAGTACGGAGCGCCCGGTTTATCCGGATGGAGGAGGAAAAAATCCTTCTGCATGAGATACTTTGGTGTGACAGGGATGAACATTATATTCAGGTACATACGGATAAGCGCGGTATCCTGCGGTTCCGTAACTCTTTCAAGGAGTTTGCGGATATGTTTGACACCTATCCCCAGTTTTTAAACTGCTATAAAGGCTGTATCGTCAACGCGGAACGGGTGGAGAGAATAGACGGCCTGGATTTCCTGATGGATAATGGAGTGAGAATTCCGTTTGCAAGACGGGAAAAAAAGAAATTGGAAACGCTGTTCAATTCCTATCTGTTCAGAAAAGAAAGGGAGGATGCTCTGTTATGATGAAGCTGATCGATATTCTGATGATACTGTTGTTTCCGCTTCTGGATTCCCTTCCCTTTGCTCTGCCCCGGTATTGGCTGTTCCGTGACAGACTGCGCCTGCCCTTTCGGTATATAGTCCTGCTGCAGAGCATTCTGGCGGCAATTTACAGCGTCGTCTTTTATGCTATTAACCGGGGCGGTTATGCGGCGGCGGAACAGTGGACTACAATTACACGCTATAGTTTTTTGCTGGTTTATCTGATCCTTGCGTTCCTTCTGATCCGAGACAGTTTTTCAAAGCTGATGTTTACCTGGCTGTTGTTTCTGGCATGGCAGTTCTTTGTGTTAGGAAATGCGAATTATATTGAAAGCAAGTTCTTCTGTGCGGTGACTGACGTATATGCGTACGCCTCCTGGCAGTTTCTTGTTTCCCGTTATCTCATGCTGTTCGGCGCCTGCTATGTCTCTTTTGTGACGCTTCAGGTCCTGGAAGTCTCCCGCACCCGGACGCAGCTGGAGGAAGAATTGAAATATGCCGACAGGAGCCTTCAGGCACAGAAGAAACAGTTTGACGGCCTGGCCACCCATATGGATGAAATGCGCAGGGTCCGTCATGATCTGCGGCAGCATCTGGCCGTGGTGCAGTCCTATATTGATCGGGATGATAAAGCAGGGCTTGCGGATTATATTGATCTCTATAAAAGTCAGATGCCTCCGGATACAAGGGAGCGGTATTGCCGCAATGATGTGGTTAATGCTATTATCTGTTATTATGCATCCCTGGCGCGGGACAGCGGAATCGAATTTGAAGCGGGAGTGGATTATCCGGATGACTGCCCCGTATCCGATACGGATATTACAGTGCTGTTGGGAAACCTGCTTGAGAATGCGGTGGAGGCCTGCAGACAGGAGGCGGTGGAACGCCGGTTAATAACGCTTCGGGTAAAGCGCCGCGGCAGCTCCTCCCTTCTGATTCTGGTGGATAATACCTGTGTGACGCCGGTGATGTTTGCGAATGGTATGCCGCTTTCCTCAAAAAAGGAAGGGGGCGGAATCGGGACGGCTTCTGTGAGTGAAATTGCCGCCCGCTACGGAGGAACCGTACAGTTTGAACAGAATTCAGAAGTGTTTTATGCATCTGTATTACTTCAGATTGTGCCAGGAAGTAATTAATTATTCTGCTTTGACATAGTTTGTAATTCAGAAATGAACAGGTGGGGGTTGAGTAAAAGATTAATATATTTTATGTCCAAAATTGCCTTCCACACCTTTTGCATGGAATGTAACCATTAGCTTTTAGTCTTTCAATTTCCATTAACTGTGGGTTTATTATTCCGCTACAGGTAGGAATTGTATGAAATTTTTTACTGTTTTTCGTAATCCACACACAATTTGTCATTTTTATCGAAATATTTATTGCAGACTCTATATAGGATATATCATCAGAATATAATTTCACATGGCGGTTAATTTCTGTTTGAAGGGAGTCTTTAATTATATTTCCAGGCTGTTGATAAGCAAAAACATCCATAAGTATTAATAGTTGAGAAAGGCCATAGCTTGTTTTTAAGTGAAACATTGTATCTGATAAGTTTAAAAATTCCGGTACAAATGAAATGGATTTAGAATGCTTAGACATGAAATTATATATACGTCCACCATGTGCAGCCGTATTTCTGTAATCTAAAAAAATGAATAAAGAGTCAGAAAAGAGTTGTTTTATATCAGAAGTTATTTTTTCCTGGGAGATGCCATATAGTTTTGAGATGAGTACACTTTTCTCTTTATTTTTAAAAAGCCTTATGTAATTAATGAGTGTACTGAAATAAGTTCCCTTAAATAAAATCCAAGGCGGTACAATGCCATATTTTTCCCGATAATATTTTATTGGATCCTTGTCTGAATAAACATTTTGCTGCAAGGTGCTAAGGATACCTTTTAGACTGAAGCGGTCACGGGTAACCTTCCTGTCACGATAATGATTCCATTTTAAGTATTCATTATTATCAATTCCAAAAGATTCTGCAATTACATCAGCGGTAACGGCCCGTAAATGTTCCTCTAAGTCGAGCATGGCAGCCATAATTGAATTGCGAAGGTTATGATCTAAAGTGAACAAAGAAAAAATTTGTTCAAAAGTGATCCCGGTTTTATATATTCTTTTCCCATTTTTAGTTTCTGTGTAAGGCTCTTTGTAGCTGTTAATAATATTATAAAAACCATATCTCTCAATTTTATTAAGGGCAGAGATTTCATCATTAATTATTAGGTTTTTCTTTTTTAATAATTCCAGTTGTTGGGATGGAGTAGTGTATACAATATTTTTATCCATAGTAAATACCTCGTGCAACAAAAAGAGCCTGGAATAAAAATTCCAAGGCTCCTTCTGTGACCGGACTCCAGTCATTCGCTAATTAGCTACATTATAATTGTATGTCAGAACCTTGTCAATATATTCATTATTTTTTATTATACCGTATTTTGGGTATCGTTTTGATGGATTTGCAGAGAACATGAGAAAGTGAGGAGGCGGCAGGCACCGTCCATTGGGCTTGCCTAATTCTTAAAAGATTTAAAAGCTGATGTGCAAAACATAACAAACAGATATGAATTTTTTGAAATTTATTATATTATAATTTATTGCTTCCCATTTTTCAACTACAAGTTAAGCTTTAGAGACAAAGCGGCAGCTACCATATTTTGTATAGAGACTACAGCATAGTGATATATGCATAAGAACAAGTTAATATAATTAACAGCAAATCAGTAACATGATGCCTGTTATATTTACGTATAAAGTACAGAAAATCCAGTGTTTATGCGGGTTTTCAATCTTATTACAATCTTAATGCCCTCATAATCATTCTTAAGACTATCTTAATACCGGGGATGCTATGCTTAAACCAAGAAAAGAGTTTAGGCTGGCATCCTCTTCCTGTGAAGAAATAAAATTTACGCAGGAAAAAAGCAAGGAGGCGATTATGAAATGACTATTTTAACAAATATTTTGCTGCTTACAGCATTAACGGCTTATCTGCTTATTGTAGGCTTCGTATTTACCGGGCAAATGAATGATATTCTGAAAGGCTATCATTTCAGGCCAAAGGATGCGGCGCCGGATGATGATTACGAGGTCCTGATAGGCGGAGAAGGAGAACTGGCCATTCTGTTCGAGGAGAAACTGAAGGAAAACGGCGTCAGCTGCCTGCGGATTCCCGAATTTGACAGCAAGGCAAGGGAAGAAATGATGGCAGTTTCCTCACGCTGGCATGAGGTGGCGGGTGCGCCGGGAATGGCGGTGTTTGCTTTAGACGGTTCCGATTACCATAACCTTCTGCTGTGCGGTATGGCAAACCGTATGGCAGGAGCGGAGCAGCTGTACGGAATCTGTAATGAATCGGGAAACCGGGGGATTTTCCTGGAAAACCGGATACGGGTTCTGGAAAAGACCGGTGCAACCCCGGAGGGACTGTATCATCTTTTTATGAGGCAGTGCACGGGAAACGGATAGACAGCGGATTGTGCGGAAATAAGCGGAAAGCATGACTGGCCGGGGAGTATCTCCCGACAGAAATATAGCAAAAGGAAAAGGATAAGAAAATGTTTCATTATATCAGAAAAAAATTGACACAGGCGCAGATTATTGCGTTGGGATATTTTCTGGTAATTGCTGCGGGAACGCTCTTTTGGTGGATACCGCTTCCTTATTGCCTGTTTACGACAAAATTATTTTGCAGGGTGGGCGGCCTGGGATTTATGACTATAGGGGTATTGTTTGCTATGTTCTTAAATAAAAAGATATCCTTGAAAACAAGGGGTATTCTGCAGGAAAGCATGAATACCAACCAGGTGGGCGGCGTAGTGCGCCTGGTGCGTAAAGCTCTTATCGGGACGGCGGTTATTGAAATGGCAGGCGCCCTGCTCCTGATGATCCGGTTTATCCCGGAATTTGGTTTCGCGCGGGGGATTTACTTTGGGATTTTCCATGCGGTGTCCGCTTTCTGCAATGCAGGCTTTGATTTGATGGGAACCAGCAAGGGACCTTACTCCTCTTTTACCGCATATGCAGATGATGCCTTGATTAACGTTACCATTATGGCTCTGATCGTTGTGGGAGGCATCGGATTTTTTGTATGGGATGATATCTGCCATAATAAATTTCATATAAAAAAATATAAGCTTCATACGAAAATAGTTCTTTCCTGTACGGCAATACTTATTGTAGGCGGGGCTTTATTTATCTATTTGTTTGAAAAAGACGGTCTGATGGCGGGGATGTCTGCCAGAGAAGCGGTCCTTACCTCTGCATTCAGCTCTGTAACGGCAAGGACGGCAGGTTTCAACACGATAGATACGGCAGGCCTTACCACCAGTTCCAAAATGCTTACGGTGCTTCTGATGTTTATCGGCGGAAGCCCCGGTTCCACAGCGGGAGGTATTAAAACGACCACCATTGTGGTGCTCCTTATTTATGTGTGGTCCAATCTCAGGGGAGCCAGAGGCTGCAATATCTTTGAACGGAGACTGGAAGACGATGCCGTAAGAAAAGCGAGTGATGTGGCGGTAATCAGCCTTTTTATGGCTGTTGTGGCATCCATCGCCATCCCTTATTTCCAGCCCCATCTGCTGATGGAGGATGTGGTTTTTGAAGTATTTTCTGCAATAGGCACTGTGGGGATGTCAACAGGTATCACCCGTGATTTAAGCGCGGCCAGCCGGATTATCGTTGTTCTTTTAATGTATTGCGGACGGATTGGCAGCATGTCCTTTGCCCTGTCCTTTATGGAACGGAAAAAAGTGGCGCCGGTGAAGCTGCCGGAAGAAAAAGTTATGATAGGATAAAGGATAAAATGAAAACTGTACTGATCATAGGAATGGGCAGGTTTGGACAGCATTTATGCCGTAAAATGCTGAAACTGAATAATGAAGTGATGATTGTGGATCGAAATGAGGAAGCAATGGAGGATCTGCTTCCCCTTGTTACCAATGCCAAGATTGGAGACTGCACCAATGAGGAAGTCCTGCACAGTCTGGGTATTGGGAATTTCGACCTTTGCTTTGTCTGTATCGGGACTAATTTCCAAAGCAGCCTGGAAATTACCAGCCTGTTAAAGGAAGCGGGAGCCAAATATGTAATCAGCAAAGCCACTCGTGATATCCAGGCCAAGTTTCTGCTGCGCAACGGTGCGGATGCGGTAGTGTATCCGGAGAAGGATATCGCGGAGAGGATAGCCGTGAGATACTCCGCCGATAATGTGTTTGACTACATTGAGCTGGATGAGGAATATTCTATTTATGAAATTCCGCCTTTGCGGGAATGGATCGGAAAGACTATCGGGGAGGTGGATTTCAGGGCAAGGCTGAACAGCAGCATCATAGGCACCAAGCTTAATGGAATCACCAGCTTTCTTCCGGGAGCCGATCATGTATTCCGGGCGGATGAGCACCTGATGGTAATCGGCAAGAAAAAAGATATTGATAAAATTCTCAAACATCTATAAAATAGAGGCAATATGAAAGCTGCGGAAAGCACGGCAGGCGGTTTGAGGAGGATACCAAATGAAAAAGAAAATGGAAAGGTTTTTCGGAACGCATCAGCTCCGGTATGCCTGCCGGCTGGCAGGCATTATGCTCATTACCTCTCTGTTTTCTTTTTTGCTGCACTGGCTTGGGATAGGAAAAGAAAATATACTCATGCTTTTTATCGTAGGGGTCCTTCTGGTGGCCTACTGCACAAACGGCTATCCGTATGGAGTGACCGCGTCGGTGGTAAGCGTGATGGTTTTCAATTATCTTTTTACGGAGCCGGTGCGAACCTTTTCCATTTCCAACCAGGATGATGTAATCCTTCTTCTCTTTTTTCTGGTGGCCGCATTGATTTCCTCCAATCTTACCGTCCGCTTCCGAAAGCAGGTGGAGGTTGCCCGGAAAAACGAACAGCTTGCGGAACAGCTGACCATGGAACAGGAACGGATTAAGTTCGCCATGGAAAAGGAACAGATGCGCAGCAATCTCCTGCGCAGCATATCCCATGATCTGCGCACGCCCCTGACCGGGATCGCCGGGGCGAGCAGCCTGATAGCGGAGTCCGGGGACAAGATGGATCCGGAGAGCATTATGAGTCTCGGGAAGGATATTAATGAGCAGGCGGACTGGCTGATACAGCTGGTGGAAAATATATTGAATATGACCAAAATCGACAGCGGCAAGCTGGTGGTGGAAAAGAAACCCGAGGCTGTGGAGGATGTGATCACCAATGCCCTGGCCTATGTGAAGGGCAGGAGAAAGCAGCGCAGAGTGGAAATCGATATCCCGGAAGAAATGCTGCTTGTGAAAATGGACGGCAAAATGATTGTCCAGGTTCTGATTAACCTTCTGGACAATGCGATTAAGCATACGAAAGAGGATGGAGTCATCCTTATCAAGGCCCAGAAAGAGGATAAGGGTGTCTGGTTTTATGTGGAGGATGACGGAACCGGTATTGAAGAGAAGATTAAGGAACGGATATTTGACGAGTTTGTAACCTTCCGCCCGGTCAGCCGGGATACCGGTAAGGGGATAGGCCTGGGGCTTGCCATCTGTAAGGCAATAGTGACGGCCCACGGAGGCACGATAGATGCCTCCAACAGGGAAGAGGGAGGCGCCAGCTTCCGTTTTTTCCTGCCATTTGAAGATAGGAACGGAAAGGACAGCAGATGATGGAAGGTGTGGAAAAGGAAGTAAACGTCCTTATTGTGGAGGATGATAAATATATATCGAATTTTATTTGCATGAGCCTGAAGCAGGAAGGATACCATTATCTGAAAGCAGATACGGGCAGGGAGGCTATTGGTTTAAGCTATGCCAATAACCCGGATGTGGTGATCCTGGATCTGGGCCTTCCGGATATGGACGGAATGGAAGTGATCGAGCATATCCGCAGCAATTCGGATAAGCCTATTATAGTGGTTTCCGCCAGACAGGAGGAAACGGAAAAAATAAAGGCCCTTGATCTGGGAGCGGATGATTATGTGGTGAAGCCCTTTCATATGGGAGAGCTTCTGGCGCGTATCCGCGTGGCTATCCGTAAAAGTGAACAGAACGGCGGCGGAAACGAGCTGGGGGAAAGTTTTGAATGCGATTACCTGCGCATTGATTTTGTGAAGCGTATGGTCTTTATTGACGATAAGGAAATCCATGTGACACCTATAGAATATAAGCTGCTCACGCTCCTGGTGAGCAATCGGGGAAAGGTCCTGACCCATAATTATATCCAGAATAAAATATGGGGGTATGGGGAAGGCGGGGATCCCAACAGCCTCAGGGTATTTATGGCGACGCTGCGCAGGAAAATTGAAAAGGATACCACTAATCCCAGGTTTATTATTACAGAGGTGGGGGTAGGGTACCGGTTTTCGGAATAGTGAAAATTAGTGGTTCTGAGATAAAAACGGGCCTCACATAATAAATGATATATTATGTGAGGCCCATTTTTCAGTTATCTTCTTAGAAGATTTTCACTTTTTTCAGATTACCCATTCCTTCTATCCTTCCAGTATTTTAACCTCGAAGTCTTCAAAGGCTGCCTGGCCGAGTTCTGCAAACATCCCAAGATATGTTCCGGTAAAGGTCATCGTCTTTGTACTTTCCGAACACAATCCTACGGCAAGCCCGGTTCCCAGAAGAATATAGTCCTTATCATTCAGACTGTAGTAAAAAGAATACCTTTCACCATCTGATTTTATTTTAAGGGAAATATTTTTTGTATCCGGTATCTGGGCACTTTCCGTAACCACAAAAATGTCATGTATATGCTTTGCCAGACATACTTTGCAGCAATTGGCCTCATGGGTTATGTAAATCTCGTAATGGTAAGAATCATTATAAAAGGCTGTTATTCCTGCCCTTATGTTTTGATGCTGTTCCAACAGGCTGACCCGGACATGGGTTTCCGTATCAAAATCCTTCTGTCTGATACCAATCCAGGTGGGGCTGTCTGCATCATTCAGTGTTACCCTTGTTCCCTTCAGGATAAGGCGTTTATTCTCTGTATCACGAATATAATTTTCGGTATGAGGATTGCGCAGGTAATTATAATGAAGGCTGAATGCTTCCATACTGAAATCATCAAGGAAATTTCGGTCAACTGCAAAGGGAGGTTCTCCCGGAAGCGGTCCGTCCATTTCGAGGGATATCAGCCCGTTATCACCCACAATCGGCCATCCGTCTTCACTCCATTTTACCGGGGCAAGAAAGGTTTCCCGTCCCAGATGATGAAGCAGCAGACGATTAGGAGCAATACCAGCAGGCCTCACACCAAGACAGACAAGCCACCAGTTATTGTTATGATCCTGCATTAATTCTGCATGGCCCGTACAATGGATTTCCGCCCGCATATCTTCTTTGTGAGAAAGAATCGGGTTATGGGGACAGGCTTCATAGGGACCGTAAGGGCTGTCCGCTCTCTGCATTGTCTCCATATGTCCATATTCAGTCCCGCCTTCTGCCAGCATAAGATAGTATTTTCCGTTGATTTTATATAAATGGGGCCCTTCCGGATAGCTTCCCCCGCAGCCATGGCTGATAATAACGCTTTCTGTCAGTTTTTCGCCTGTATACGGATTCACTTCACATAAAAGAATTCCCTGTCCCAGTTCATCCGAACCGGTGGAAGTAAAATATACCTTTCCGTCATCATCAAACAGCAAAGAGGGATCAATGCCTCCCTGATCAACCCAATGGGGCTCCGACCAGCCGTTCTTAATATCTTTTGTGTGTACTATGAAATTTCCGCCTGAACTCACATTAGTTGTTGTCATAAAAAAGACAGAATCATGATAGCGCAGGGTAGGAGCATATATTCCTCCGGACGAGCCGCAGTGTTCTAAATCAACCTGCTCTTTTGAGGTAAGGCAGTAGCTTTCCAGAGTCCAGTTAATAAGGTTTTTACTGTGATAAACAGGAACAGAAGGAAAAAATTCAAAGGTTGAATTAACTAAATAATAATCTTCTCCCACACAGCAAATGGAGGGATCCGGATTATAGCCTGATATAATGGGATTTTTATAGTTCATATTATTCTCCGTTCTTTTTTGCCATAAATTCACTGAACTGGCGCTGATATTCTTCTACATATTTATCAAGGCCTGCCTGTTTCAGTTTTTCAATTGCCGCCGGCAATGCTTCTTCATAATCGACAAAACCGCTGGAAATGGGATTCAAATATTCCTGTTCAATCGCAAGAAGCTGGGCATATTCCGTTTTAACAGGTGTCATATCAAAGGCGAAGCCGATATTCTTCTGAAGGATGGAATCTTCATCCCAGTTCTTAAAGGTTTCGATCTGTTCTTCCGTCGCATAAGTAGGATATCTTTTAAAATTAATGTTATTGGGCATCCAGGTATCAAACAGATTTTCCTGGGTAATTCTTTCTACCTGCCCGTCTTCTGTCAGCTTATAATCTTTGTCCTTAACACCATAAGTGATAAAATCAACCCATTCCTGGCTGCTCTGCAGTAAATCAATAAGCTTAACATAGCCTTCCAGCTCCGCACCTTCCACATTGGCGCTTACGGCAAAAGCGGTGGTATAAGTTCCTCTGGACATAAGCGGTTTCCGTTTTTTATCACCGAGAAAGAAGTTCTCAAAAACAGCATTTGGCGTGGACTTCTTAACCATATCCATGAATTCAAAAACCGTATTGTTGGTACCGGATGCAAACAGCCCATTTCCATTGACAAATTCCGCATCCCCCTGCGAACTGTTTGATAACAAATAGCTGGGTATAATTCCCATCTGGTTCCATCTTCTTGTTATTTCACACATCTGTCTGTATTCTTCGGATTCATAATAGCTGTAAACCGAATCATCATCAACTTTGTTCCCGTCTGTCATTACAAAATTGTCAAGCTTCAGCACATTCACATCAGAAGCAATAGCAGCGTTCAGATTCAAAAGGTTCATGCCGCCTCTTGAAATCCCCACGATTTCAGGATACTTTTCTTTGGCAAGCTGATAGAATTTTTCCACATCCTCTATGGAATCCAGGCTGTCCATGCCGACTTCATCCATAATATCCCTTCTTGCCGAAATAACATAATTTTCACCGGCATTCGGGTTATTGCCCATCGGAATGGCATATACTTTACCATCTATTGTCCATACGTCAAAGGCACTATCACCTCCGCAGTATTCTTTGATATGTCCTGCATATTTATCGACTGCATCTGTCAGATCGGCATAATATCCTTTTGAAATACATTTGGACAAATAGGCAATATCTGTATAGGTTGCAAATTTTTCTCCGGAAGAAAGCATCAATTCAGATTTTCCGCCGGCATATTCTGACCAGGGCAGATACTGTATGGTCACATCAACGTTAATCTCATCAAGGACTCTGTCGTGAAATTCATTTTCGGAAAATTCCCGCATTCTTTGAGATTCATCCCCGTACAGAATCAAGAGCGCTTCTGTGGGTTCCGCTTTTGCAGTTTCTGTTGAGGAGACAGTGTTTTCCGTGCTTCCTTTACCGCAGCCTCCCAGCAGCAGCGCTAATGCAGCTGCTGCAATTAATACTTTTGCTTTTTTCATACTCATAAAACCCTCCTGTATAATTTTTATTAATCAGCTGATCAGCTGTCTTAACCTTTTAATGCACCTACCGTTACCCCTTTTACAAAATACTTCTGTATAAAAGGGTAACATAATATAATCGGCCCGATTGCAATGCAGGTAATAGCCATTTTTATTGTCTGGGTCGGCAGTATTACATGGGATGCCATGGCTCCTGTAGGATTGGATGCCAGATATTGAATATTGGACATCATTTTATATAGAATATACTGAATGGAAAACAGGTTATCTTTATTTATAAGCATCAGCGGAAGATAGAAATCATTCCAGTATTGAAGCGCATAAAATAATGCAATGGTCACAACTCCGGCTTTGGATAAAGGCAGAATAACCTGAAGTAAAATACGGAAGTGCCCTGCGCCGTCTATTTTTGCGCTTTCCACTAATTCATAGGGCAGCCCCTTGAAAAAATTTCTCATCAGATACATATTGAAGACATTCATGCAATAGGGCAGAATCATGGCCCACATGTTGTCTTTAAGCCCCAGATACTGTGTGCAGATTAAATACCAAGCCAGCATACCGCCGTTAAACAGCATGGTAAAATACGCAAAGAAAGCGAATTTATTCCCCATTTTAAAGTCTCTGACGGATATTACATAAGCATATGTAATGGTTACGAAAAGGGAAATCGCAGTCCCTGCTATCGTATTTATTATGCTGATTTTATAAGCATTTACTAGTTTTTTGCCCTGTGTGAGAAATACATACTTATAGGTATCCAGTGTCAGGGATTCCGGGAACAGCCTGAAGCCGTGTGATGCTACTTCTGCTTCGCTTGTAAAGGAACCGATGACGGCAAACAATATAGGGAAAATGCAAAAAGCAGAGATTACAGTTAATAAAAAATAAAATAGGACCAGCAGCAGTTTATCCTTGCCCAGTTTTTTCATTTCATCTTTTCTCCTTAAAATAATGTGGATTCACTGTCGAATTTCCCTGCAATTTTATTTGCAGTTATTACCAGTAAAAAGCCGAATATGGACTGGTAAAGGGAAATTGCAGAGGCAAAAGCCATTTCTCCGTTTCTGACGCCGCTGCGGTAAACAAACACATCAATCAAATCTGTCATTGGCAGTAAAATAGGATTCAGATTTGTCAGGCCGATGATCATATTCAGGTTTCCTCTCAGCATGTTGCCAACGGAAAGCAAGAACAAAATTACTACGGTTGGCTTTATTAAGGGAAGCGTGATCTTCATAATACACTGCCACCGGGTAGCCCCATCCACATGTGCGGCTTCATATAAAGAGGAATCAATTCCGGTCAGAACGCCATAATAGATGATGGAATTATACCCGCAGCTCTGCCATGTGTTAGCGATTACCAGTAAAAAGCCCCATGCTCCCGGATGAGAATAAAAATCAAAGGTTTGTCCCGTTACGGACAGCAAAAGCCGGTTTACAAGGCCTGTTTCAGCATTCAGTAAAGAGAACATAATAGCGCCCATAACCATCCATGATATAAAATACGGAAGAAACATGATGCTCTGGGAAATCTTAATAAACTTTTTGCTTGAAATCTCACTGAGCATTATGGCAATTGCCACAGAAAGGATTGTGCCTGCCAGAAAGAAAAGCAGGTTATACATTACAGTTAATCCCGTAGCACGCATTGCCGTGGATATATTATTAAAGAAAAACTGAAAATTTTTGTATATGGGTTCTGCCCAGGGACTTTTATAGATTCCTCCTTTGAAGTTGTACTCCTTAAATACAAGGATAATGCCTGTCATTGGCAGATAGGAAAACAGCAGTAAAGGCGATAATTCCCGGCAGGGCCAAAATATATAATGGCCCGTCCTGCCTGATTGCCATTCCTATTGGCCTTTTTTTCTTTGGAATAATTTTTTTCTTACTCATTTAAAATAATAACCATCCTTCCCGGTAGCTGAATTGTCTTTTCTTTTCCAGTCTCCTCATAATAATCTGTCTGTCATCCGGATAGCACCATTATCAAGTTGCCGATCGCATAATTCAATAAAAAAAATACGCAATCAAAACAGAAATAAGCTTTTTTCCTGTTTTAACTGCGTACTAATTTTATATTTTTTATTATTTTTATAGGATTTTTCTGTAGCCGGAAGGTGTAAAGCCGTATTTTTTCTTAAATTGAGCGGAAAATAGGAAAGATTGGAAAATCCGCTTATTTCTGCCACTCGTTTGATACTGATTATGGAATTGGCCGTCAGCAGCTCTTTAGCAAAGGAAAGCCGTAAATCGTTTATGTATTCAGGAAAGGTCATACCCACAAATTCATTGAACAGTTTACTGTAGTAAGAGACGGAGATATGAAACTTTTCGGCTACCTTATCCACACAGATATCCGGGTTTTTGTAATTCTGCTGTATATAGTCTAAAGAATCCACAACCTGAATACGAAGATTTTTTTCTTTCACAACCTTATTCTCCAGGCAGCTGTTAGTAATTAATTGTTCAAAAAAGCGCTTAAGCTGGTTTTGATCCTGCAAAGCAGCGATTTTCATATAATGATCCAGATATTTTTCCTGCCACTCCCTGTTATTCAGCGGAACCTCATAAGATAGCTGGGAAATCTGCACCGCAAGTTCGGCCAGGAAATGAAGCTGCCGTGCAAAGGAATAGGGACTTATACTCATCAATAGTTTTCTTATTTCAATTACAGCGGATTCTTCTTCGCCTTCCCGGATAGCGCGGAGAGTATCCTGATAGAATTTGACAGGAATCACGTTATCATCCCTGCAGTTCATATCATCCTCGGACATGACGGTATCACTTTGGCCTAACAGGTTTGATTTGCGGAGCATATATATTTTTTTATAGGCTCCGGGTAAATCTTCTTCCTCTTGGACTAAGGAGGAAACCGCACAGAAAATCCGATTGCCGTTTTCTTCTTTATCACATATTTCTTTCAGGATTTGTACGATAAAGGCATGATCGGAAATCCGGTTTATCCATCTGGGTTCCTTGAGTAAAATAAGAAAGGAATCCTCTGACTTATCTACAATAACGGATACTTTGCAGCCCTGGACTGCGTTTTCCAGCAGATGGCAGATTTCCATGGACAGGATGCCTGTACGGCTGCTGTCTACATATTCCTGCCAGAATAGAATAAGAAGACAATGCTCATTCCGATCCTTCAGTTTTAATATATCCGGTATACCGTCCTTTTCATCCGGGCTGTTCAGATAGCTCAGAACTCTGTCGGAATAATATCCGGCCGACATCATACCGACCTGATATAATATTTTGTCACTGGTTATTTGGGTACGTTCCCTGCTGTAAGCCTCGCTGCTATCTGTAAACTCAGCTTTATCTTTAAGTACCTCCATAAATTTTTTGAATGGGAAATAGACACATCTTGCCATAGCGACGGAGAATCCAAGAACGGCAATCAGAACTCCCATAAAAATCATATACATCATTCTGCTGGCTTCTGACATTTGTGCTTCCTGTACATGGAAATCCTGGAGCAGGACAAGAAACTCACCTCTCTGTTTGCTGGGCATGCTGTTATAAATATAAGAATTTCCGTCAATTGTTATTTTGTTGTCTTTCTTCAAGCCCTGCTGATTTTCAATACTTTTCCAAAGTTCAGTTTCTTCCTTTTCCGTAAAATTATCATTTTCCAGCAATGGGGTCCCTGAATTAGAAAATATAATGATACGGCTTCCGGATACATCCGATGAAAATAATTCATTCTGAAGCTTTCTTAAATTAACCATGAAGACAATTCCCCGTTCCGGTTTACCGTACAGCATACCTCTTTCGGTCAGAAAGATACATAATTTCCGTTCTCCGGACGGAGACTGCAGGACAAAGTGTTCCATATCGTCTTTAGACTCGGATAATCTTTTATTCACTTCTTCCTGCTCCTGCATATCCGGGTATTTTGTCCCCACCTGAACATGGAAGGTATCATTTTTATAAAAGCCGACATATTCAATTACTTCATTATATACAATCATATTCTGCAGATATCGGCTGAGTTCATAATCACGCTGAAAATCACTCGTATCCGAATAGATATAATTTTTAATCGCAGGTTCATGATATGCATTTTTCAGCTGGGTATGATATAAATCAATTTTGCTGTTATATACCGTATCAATCTGCTTCAGTTGCTCGATTCCTATTGCAGAGACCTGTTCCTTGAAATAAACATTGAACCATGAAAAAACACCTGCTACCATTAATATAAGAGCAAGTCCTCCCACCAGTACGTAGCTGACAAACATAATGCCTCTGTATGACTGGCTGGCAAATCCCCTTAATTTGACATAAATATATTTTTAAATTATAACATGAGGCTTATATACAGACATTATCATTTATATCTTATATTTATAATTTTATATGATTTGGCTTATAAGGGCTTTTTGATAATAAAATTGCTCCCATCCGGGAAACAGACATGAATCGGTCTGCCCGGATGGGAGCACATGGTACAATCATATGATTTTGTTTTTTACAGAGTCACGTTAATCTTGCGGTCAATCCTGCTTTTTCTTAATAGAAAGCAATACCACTATAATTACCACCACCAGAATCAGCAGAACACAGGAGGCGATGAGAACAACAGCAATCGTTTTGCTTTCCGATGTCTTCCTGATCTCCTGTGTGTCAAGATCCTTATGAGGAACGGATTCCGGCACTTCAGAGGATTCCTCCATACTTTCCGAGGGAGTTTCCGTTTCCTGTGTTTCCGTATCACTCTCACTCTCTGTTTCCGCTTCTATTTCTGTTCCCTTATCCTTGGATGTAGGGGTATAAGTGGTGTTATTGGAGGAAGGAGCGGATATATCCCAGGAGTTGCCGCCGCCGGAGGTACCGGAACTGGGAGGGGTTGGTACAGGAGCGGTCAGGGAAGCATTTACCTTGGCATAAAGCTCACTTAATAATGACAGCGGATAGTAGACACGTCCCTTTTCGAAAGCGAGGGCAGTCTGTGCAGGAATAATTACCGGCTTTCCTCCGTCCCATCTGACAATTAATGCCACCTGAGGATTCTCCCGCAGGGCGGCCATTACGGATTCCGGCATTTTGTCATAGGTTACCGCGTTTACATTCACCGTGTCACCGGCCTTGGCCTTCTTAATCAGATTCGACACATTATCCCAGAAATCCTTTTCATAGTCAGGGACATAGGTGTTGGAGGAAGAATTATTGTCATTGTTTTTATTATCCGATGAATTATTCTGGCCGGAGGATGTATGAGGATCCTCCGCTTTCTTAATATCCTGATATAAGACGGTAAAAACAGAGAATCTGTCGGTGGCAACAGTTATGGTTTTGCCGCTGCTGTCCTTATTCGAAAGAATATCCGTGGAAGAACGGCTGTTGCTCTGCTCATGGACAGCAGCAACATAAAAGGTTCGTTCATATCCGGAAGCAGGAGCCTTGATACCCTTGGGAACAGGGAATTTGAGGGTAAGAGGATACCTGGGATCTGTGAGGTAGGTATCATTGGTACCCTCTGGTTTGGTAACCGACTTTTTCAGGCTGATATTGTAACTGTCAGTAATAACCGCATCTTTTTTCGCCGCTTTTATCATATCCCTTTGCTGGGTATTTAAATTCGTATCCTTCACATCAATACTGATACTGAGATGAGAGACTGTACCGTCCCTTAATCCCTTCGCATCCTCCAGAGTCATGCTGTCCAGCAGCGCTGTATAGTCGGATATGCTTACAGGTCCCTTATTATCGATATCAAATTCTATTTTAGGATGCTTTGCCAAAGTACGATAAAATGCCAGCAATGTATCCTGGGAAACAGACGTAGTCCGATTAGCAGAAAGAGATCGATACTGAATGATTGCATCCAGATAGGCATTTCCCTGATCAGGTGTCATTTTATCAGAAGTTATTACAGGAAGGCTGCTAAACATCTGTTTCATATCATCACTGTCCAATTGCTTAAAGGATACAGACAGCTTATGCTCCTGGGAATCCCCAGCGGGGGCATTCTCTATTTTATAAGAATTATCTTTTACTTTGCCCGTAACATCAATATTATCCAGGGTAACTGTCCCCAGCTTATAACCCGGATCCGGGGTGAAGGTAAACAGAATATCCTTTCCTTTTTTCAACGGTTACGGTGCCGTCCGGAGATACCTTCCCCCTGCCGCTTGTACTTACATTGATTGTATAAAGCGGTGCCGCAGTTCCTGAAGGGTCACTTTTCCGGCAGCAGTGCTGTAATTGATTTTATCTTTGGGAGTAAATGTCCAGGAATATTCCTTTTTCCCTTCCTGAATAGTCTGATTCTCATCCCACACAATATCACCGGGAGTACTGCCTTCGCCCAGGCTCAAATCGGGGAGCTGACCATCCACAGATACCGTTCCTGAAGAAACTATGGGCTTAACAACAGACGATACCTGCCTGATTTTTACATGATAATCATGGCTTTCTTCATAAAAAGCCTTATCATCCCCCTTGACAAAAGCCTGAACCTTAACATTGCATGTGAAATCTGAAGAATTAGTAAATTCCAAACTATTCTTATCATATTCAGATTCTTTATTGTGAATACCAGTGTTATCTGTCCATTCCCAGGTATAAAAGAAAACAACATCCCCGTTCACCGCATCCTTATAAGCCTTAGCCTTGGGATGACTGGCCGTAACGGTAAGGACGGCCTCAGATTTATCATAGGTTTTATTAATGTCGCCGCCGAAACTGATTGCCGGTTTCGTAATAGATTTGACTGCTACCAGTAAATTCCCCTTCACAAGGGATGCAGGCGTTACGGAATTTGAGCTGTTCAATTCCGTGCTCCATTTCCAGGTATAGTCTCCTTCAAAGCTAGGCGACGGCAGCTTATAATCCTTATCATTAATCCAGGAACGATTATCCTTCATTACATAAGTAAGAGGCATATTATAGAGGGCCGCTCTGTTCTTTGCTGCAGTACTGCCGTTCTCATCCTGAAAATAAAGAGTAAGCGGATAGGTAAGCTTGTCCTGGTTAACAATAGAGAGCGAAGAAAGATTATGATAAGAAGTTTCGTCAGGACATATGGCGGCAGCAAGATTCTTCATATCTCCAAAAGCCCCCGTCCCATAGCTGCATTTACCCGAAGGAAAATAAACATAGGAGAAACCGGTGTAAGAGAAAGCGTTTTCACCTACTGAAGTAAGGGTCGCCGGCAGCCTGAGCGTACCGGTTAAGCCTGTACAGCCTAAGAAAGCATTATTCCCGATGGAAGTAATGGCTGCTTTAGAAAAATCAAGAGATACAAAGTTAATGACATATTGAGGATAGTAAGCCGGCATAAATGCATTAGGTCCAATTCCTGTGACTTTAGTCCCATTTACAGAAGAAGGTATCGTCAAAGATATTTTCAATTCTTGTGTACCAAGGCTCTGCAAATACTCCGGATTAACCCCGGTTATAATCCCATTTTTGTCACATACAAACATTTCTATTACAGAAGGATTGGATGAAGTATTATCATTCCCATCCGTCTGAGAATTCTCTGTCGAAGTGCCGGATGAGGTATCAGTGCCTTCAGGTTCCGTCTGAACGGAACCATTTATAGAATCACTATCTGTCCCACCGGGCGGATTATCAGCCAAAACCGTCAAATTTCCCGTAAACAATGCAAACGCAGCACTGACAGCCAATAAAGTAAAAAAACGTTTTAACCCCTTCATTATGGACCCTCCCCTCTTCCTATATAAATATCAAAATTACTTCCTTATACTACCATTATGGGCTATATAACACCAAAAAACAATGAAGTTAATCTTAAGATTCCTATAAGATTTCATGACATACTTCTATTTGCGCCTGCCTCCTGCCAAAACCATTCCTGCCCCTGGGTGGAGTCCGTATTCTCTGCCGTCCTGCGGGCCTCTCCCCTTCCGTCTATGCCTGGGGTGCCGGGGCTTCTGTGTCTGTCGGGACATCACGCCAAAAGGGTGATATTTCTTACAGCTTTCTTCTTCCCTTACACTGTCTGCCCTTAGCGGCGTTGTCTGACGAAGGAGTTCAGCCGCGTTGACAGAGTAAGGGAAGAAGAAAACTGTTAGAAATCTCCCCTTTTAGCGTCTGGCCCGGCGGACACAGAAGCCCCGGCACCCCAGGCATAGACGGAAGGGGAGAGGCCCGCAGGACGGCAGAGAATACGGACTCCACCCAGGGGCAGGAAACCTTTTCGCTACCGAACCCCACAGATACCAGCCCCCATTTTAACATAATTTTAACACCAAACCCATTTCTCTAACCCCATCTTTTTACCCTCTTTGCTATACTTCATCAGGTAATCAGGAAATTTAAGTTATGAGCATGCCGCACGCTGCGGCGGAAGGGAGACAGATATGGATATACTGATTTGGCTTATAGCGGCAACAGGAATTGGTATGCTGATTTACTATTTTGTTATTTTACTGAAGGGAGAAGACAGGTAATGGAAAGCTTTATTCAATATGCAGTTTATCTCATTATACTGGTAGCGCTCGCCATTCCGCTGGGAGCCTACATCGGAAAGGTTATGAATGGTGAAAAAGTATTCCTTTCCCGAATCTGCGGTCCCTGTGAAAAGCTGATTTATAAGATCATGCGTATTGACAGCAGGGAAGAAATGTCCGCGAAGAGATACATAATAAGTGCGGTGATTTTTAATACAGTTGGTTTTCTGGTATTGTTCCTGATGCTTCTGCTGCAGGGGATACTGCCGCTGAATCCGGAGCATATACCCGGAAATTCCTGGCATCTGGCCTTCAACACAGCTGTCAGCTTCATGACAAATACGAACTGGCAGGCCTACAGCGGCGAGAGTGCGCTGAGCTATCTTTCCCAGATGATGGGGCTCACCGTTCAAAACTTCGTATCGGCGGCAACGGGTATAGCGGTTCTGTTCGCAGTTATCCGGGGCTTTACCAGAGTAAAACAGAATGGCATCGGAAACTTCTGGGTTGACCTTACAAGATCGGTTGTCTATATTTTGCTTCCCATAGCCATTGTGAGGGATTCTCATCAGCTCCCAGGGCGTGGTACAGAACCTGAAGCCTTACGATGAGGTGCAGCTGCTGGAGCCTGTCGCACTGGATGAAAACGGTGAAATCATTGACGGAGCCATTGTAAATAAAGAAACAGGAGAGGTTACGGTAGACGGAGATCCTGTTCAGGCGGCCGATATTGTTACGGAACAGGTAGTTCCTCTTGGACCGGCGGCGAGCCAGATTTCCATTAAACAGCTGGGGACGAACGGCGGAGGGTTCTTCGGATTGAATTCCACGCACCCTTTTGAAAACCCCACAATATTCAGCAATCTGATCCAAATGCTTTTCCTGCTGCTCATTCCGGTGGCGCTCTGCTTCACCTTCGGACGCAGTGTTAAGGACAAACGGCAGGGGATCGCGATTTTTGCAGCAATGTTTATCATGCTGACAGCGGCATTAGCAGTCTGCGCGGTAAATGAACAGAAGGGTACGCCTCAGCTGGCGCAGAACGGCGCGGTGGCTGTGGACAGCACGGATGGAACGGCAGGCGGCAATATGGAAGGAAAGGAAACAAGGTTCGGTATTGCCACCTCGGCCACATGGGCGACATGGACAACGGCGGCTTCCAATGGTTCCGTAAACTCCATGCATGATTCCTATACGCCAATAGGCGGCCTGGTACCGATGCTTCTCTTATGATGCTTGGCGAAGTCGTGTTCGGCGGTGTTGGCTGCGGGCTCTACGGCATGCTTGCTTTCGCCATCCTGGCCGTATTTATCGCAGGCCTGATGGTCGGGCGTACGCCGGAATATCTGGGCAAAAAGATTGAACCCTTTGAAATGAAGATGGCAGTCCTCTGCTGTCTGGCAACTCCCATCGTAATTCTGGTGGGCAGCTGCATTGCAGCGCTGCTTCCCTCCACGGCAGACAGCCTGAATAATGCGGGGGCACATGGCTTATCGGAGGTGCTGTATGCATATTCCTCCGGCGGCGGCAATAATGGTTCGGCTTTTGCAGGCTTTAATGCCAATACCCCTTTTCTTAATGTTTCCATCGGCCTGGTTATGCTGGGAGCAAGATTTATACCTCTTGTCACCATGCTTCTCATCGCAGGCAGTATGGCAAAGAAGAAAAAGGTTGCCGTCACGGCGGGAACCCTGTCCACCAGCAACGGAATGTTTGTATTCCTTCTTATATTTGTGGTGCTGCTTGTGGGTGCCCTGAGTTTCTTCCCGGCGCTGTCACTCGGGCCGATTGCGGAATATTTCCAGATGATAGGCTGATATAGAGGGAGCATGAATCAGTGAGCAGATGTTATTTCCTAAAAGGAATGTGTATAAATGGAGGTAGTATAAATGAGCAGCGGTATGAAAACAGAAAATGCTCTGCATGATAAAAAAATGGTCATGCGCGCCATTAAGGATGCTTTTCTAAAGCTGGCGCCCCGGACCCAGATCAAAAATCCCGTAATGTTCCTGGTCTTTGTATCAGCCATTATGACCACAGTTCTCTGGGCCGTATCCCTGTTTGGAATCAGGGACGCGGCGCCGGGATATATTCTGGGGATTACCATAATCCTCTGGTTTACCGTATTGTTTGCGAACTTTGCGGAAGCCATTGCGGAAGGGCGGGGCAAGGCCCAGGCGGACTCCCTGCGGGCGGCAAAACAGGATATGGAAGCGCATAAAATCCCTTCCCCTGATAAAAAGGATCAGATTGCCAGTGTTCCTTCGGCAAAGCTGGTAAAGGGAGATATCGTCATTGTAAAAGCCGGGGAACAGATCCCCGGCGACGGAGAAGTGATAGAGGGCGCGGCCAGTGTGGATGAAAGCGCCATTACCGGCGAATCCGCACCGGTAGTCCGGGAAGCGGGCGGCGACCGCAGTGCTGTGACCGGAGGAACCAGAGTACTCTCCGACTGGATTGTAGTAAGAATTACCAGCGAACCGGGCCAGAGCTTCCTGGACAAAATGATTGCCATGGTAGAAGGCGCGGCGAGAAAGAAGACACCGAACGAAATCGCACTGGAAATTTTTCTGGTTGCCTTGTCTATTATATTTATTCTTGTGGTTATGGCCCTGTACGCTTATTCCCTTTTCTCTGCCAAACAGCTGGGAGAGGCCAATCCCACATCCATAACCTCTCTGGTGGCGCTGCTGGTTTGTCTGGCGCCTACCACTATCGGCGCTCTGCTTTCTGCAATCGGCATCGCGGGAATGAGCCGTCTGAATCAGGCAAACGTACTGGCTATGAGCGGCCGTGCCATTGAAGCGGCAGGGGATGTGGATACCCTGCTTCTGGATAAAACGGGAACCATTACGCTGGGCAACCGGCAGGCTGCGGAATTCATTCCGGTTGACGGGCATACGGCTCAGGAGCTTGCGGATGCGGCACAGCTGGCATCCCTTCCTGATGAGACGCCGGAAGGCAGAAGCGTGGTAATCCTGGCGAAGGAAAAATTCGGCATCAGGGGAAGAAACCTTTCTGAAAACCATATGGAATTCATTCCTTTCACCGCTAAAACAAGGATGAGCGGCGTCAATATAAAGGATTCCGAAATCCGTAAAGGCGCTGCCGATTCCATGAAGGAATACGTGACAGCCCATGGCGGAATATACAGCAAGGAATGTGACGAGGCGGTAAAAAAAATCGCAAATCAGGGCGGAACACCGCTGGTGGTAGCCAGGGATCATATTATCCTGGGGGTGATACATCTGAAGGATATCATCAAAGCAGGCGTGAAGGAAAAATTTGCAGATTTGCGGAAAATGGGGATACGTACCGTTATGATAACCGGTGACAATCCTCTGACCGCAGCAGCAATCGCCGCAGAAGCGGGAGTGGATGATTTCCTTGCGGAAGCCACGCCGGAAGGCAAGCTTTCCATGATAAGGGAACTGCAGGCCAGGGGGCATATGGTCGCCATGACCGGAGACGGTACCAATGATGCGCCGGCGCTGGCCCAGGCTGATGTTGCCGTTGCCATGAATACAGGAACGCAGGCTGCAAAGGAAGCGGGAAATATGGTGGATCTGGACAGCTCACCCACCAAGCTGATAGACATTGTGAGAATCGGCAAGCAGCTCCTTATGACAAGAGGAAGCCTTACCACCTTCAGCATCGCGAACGATGTGGCAAAATACTTTGCCATCATCCCCGCGCTTTTCATGGGACTGTATCCCGGGCTGGCCGCTCTGAATATCATGCGGCTGCATAGTGCGGAAAGTGCGATTTTCTCAGCCATTATTTATAATGCCCTGATTATCGTAGCGTTGATTCCCCTGGCGCTCAAGGGCGTGAAATACCGCGAAGTATCAGCGGGAAAGCTGCTTTCAAGAAACCTCTTGATATACGGGTTAGGCGGTATCATTGCACCGTTTATATTCATCAAATTGATTGATATGATCCTGGTTGCATGCGGATTGTTCCTGTAACAATCCGGGACGGCGGAACGTTTCACAGAAAGGAAAGAGAAGATGAAAGAGGTAAAAAAGGTTTTCGGAAAAACAACATTGTTGTTTTTTATCATGATGCTGCTGTGCGGTCTGCTTTACACTCTGGTGATGACCGGTATATCACAGCTGTTTTTCAAGGATAAGGCTAATGGAAGTATTATAGAGGTAAACGGGGTAAAATACGGAAGTGAACTGCTGGGGCAGCAGTTTACGGATCCCGCCCATATGTGGGGAAGAATCATGTTTTTGGATGTATCCACCTACACGGATGATGAGGGAAATCCGCTGATGTATGCAGGCGCGTCCAACAAGTCTCCGGCAAGTGAGGAATATGCCGCACAGATTGCGGAAAGGGTTGCAATGATAAAAGAAGCGAACCCCGATGCGGATATGGAAGCCATTCCTGTGGAACTGGTCACAGGCTCCGGCAGCGGCCTGGATCCTCATATATCCCCGGCAGCAGCCGAATACCAGGTCCCCCGTATTGCCGAGGCAAAGGGAATATCGGAAGAGGAGGTCAGGGAAGTTATCGATAAGTATACAAAGGGAAAATTCCTTGGTATACTGGGAGAGGAAACCGTGAATGTGCTCGAAGTGAATCTTGCCCTTGACGGAATCCTCACGGATTGATGACTTGTCCTTATGTTCATAAAAAGCCGGCAGTCTCTGGACTGGCGGCTTGATGTGTTTCAATCATAATCAGCTGTGGCTGGGAGAATAATATGGAAAATAACAGGCCCGACCCGGATAAGCTCCTGGAACAGGTAAAGGAAGAGGAATCCAGGATTAATCAGGGAAAATTAAAAATATTTTTCGGATATGCAGCAGGAGTGGGAAAAACCTATGCGATGCTGGAGGCGGCCGCACAGATGGCAGAAGCGGGGGTAGATGTGGCTGCCGGGTATATTGAACCCCATGCGCGTCCGGAAACCATGGCGCTTCTGGACGGACTGGAGCAGCTTCCCGTTCTGGAAATCCCGTATAAAAATATAGTATTGAGGGAATTCGATCTGGATGCAGCGCTTAAGAGAAGGCCGCAGCTGCTGCTGGTGGATGAGCTTGCCCATACGAATGCGTCCGGCTGCCGCCATACCAAGCGTTATCAGGATATTCAGGAGCTGCTGAAGGAAGGAATCAGCGTATATACCACGGTCAATGTGCAGCATCTGGAAAGCCTGAATGATATCGTGGCTTCCATAACAGGAATCACTGTACAGGAAAGGATCCCGGACTTTGTTTTCGATCAGGCGGATCAGGTGGAACTTGTGGATATTGAGCCTGCGGATCTTCTGGAAAGGCTGAAGGAGGGGAAGGTATACTGCCCGAAGCAGGCCGGCACGGCGATGGATCATT
>VOFI01002810.1_pt1 | contig 25092 bp, 50 predicted proteins | sample 5384131 | NCBI WGS metagenome assembly VOFI01 (sample SAMN12384728, study PRJNA508395) | human gut metagenome | isolation source: healthy gut H | host: Homo sapiens | reverse complement strand
AACGGTACAGATGACCAGTACAGGCATAGCATAAACTCCTTTCCGGCATGCGGCCGGCGGAAGAAGGGATCGGCACTGCCTTTGGGCAGGTTATTCCACAGAATTTTCCTCTGTTCCAGTTCCTCCAGCGCTTCTGAAAGCTCTGTCCAATTCAGCAGCAATTTTTCCGCCTTTCATGAAGGGCGGCGATTGCTCGAAGTTTCTGGTGACGGCTTATAATCGGCCGCCACCTCCGGCTCCCTTCCAGACATTCTTCCAGCGCCTTGATACTGGCATCGTTTTCCCTCAATTTCTGCCTCAACGCGGGAAAGGGCGCCGCGGCGTCTGCGCAGCTCGGCATCCCGCTCCTTGCGCAGTTTATAGAGGTTTACCTTGGGGGAAACGACCGCTTCCTCCTGCGCCAGTTCGGTTTCCCGTCTTTCCAGATAATAGTCGTAATTACCGGGGTAGAGCCGGGCTCCATCTTTTCCAGCACATAGACCTTGTCAGCCAGCTTGTTGATCAGATACCGGTCGGGATACCACGAACAGGGTGCCGTCATAGCCTGCCAGGGCGTCCTCCAACGCTTCACAGGAGCCGATGTCCAAATGGTTGGTGGGCCGTCCAGCAGCAGAAAATTGGCCTTGGAAAGCATGAGCTTAAGCAGGAGGATGCGTGCGCGCTCTCCGCCGCTCAACCTCCCACGGGCTTAAAGACGTCCCTCACCCCGGAACAGGAAAACCGCCAGAGCGCTGCGCACCTCCGTCTGGCTCATTCGGGGATGGAGGTCCCAGATTTCATCGATGACGGTTTTGGAATCATCCAGACTCAGCTGGGATTGCTCGTAGTATCCCAGGTCAATGCCCGCCCCAAGCCGTACAAAGCCGTCGTCGGGCCGATACTGGCCCAGTAAAATTTTGAACAGAGAGGTCTTTCCGCAGCCGTTGGGGCCGATGAGAAAGATTTTCTCCCCCCGTTTGATTTCCAAGTTCACGTTCCGGAACAACGGTTCTCCGCCGTCGAAAGAAAGGGAAAGGTCCTCCGCAGTAAGCACGTCGTTGCCGCTGCGGCGGCTGGCATGAAACTGGAACTTGATGCTCTCCGGTTCAGCCTCCGGCTTTTCCAGGGTGGCCTCCAGCCTGTCGATGGCCTTCTGCTTGCTGGCAATGGTCACGTAGTTGCGCTCCTGGTTCCACCGTTTCTGCTGTTCGATGATTCCCTCAATGCGGGGAAATTTCCGCCGGGTGCTGTACACCCGCTCCATGGCCAAACGTTGTTCTGCCTTCAGCTTCAGGTAATTGCTGTAATTTCCCTTGTAAGCGGCAAGTCCCTTTCCTTCCATCTCGAGGTGCGGGAGGTGATTTTGTCGAGAAAGTACCGGTCGTGGGAGATGACAATGTAAGAGCCGCCGTAAGTTTGAGGAAATCCTCCAGCCATTCCACAGAGCCGATGTCCAAATGGTTGGTGGGCTCGTCCAGCAGCAGCAGATTTGCCCCGCCCAGCATTTTTGGCGAGCTGCAGCTTGGCCTTTGGCCGCCGCTCAAAACCCCACCTTGTTTCCGATCTGCTCGTCCGAAAAGCCCAGCCCCATCAAGGCGCTGCGGGCCCGGGGAGCGGCAGGTGAGTCCGCCTCTGTCCACAAAACGGTCGTTGAGCTCAGTCTGCCGAAGAATCAGGGCATGCAGTTCCTCCTCCGGAAGAGTTTGGGACAGCCGGTCGGTCAGCTCTTCCAGCTCCCTGCCATGGCGAGCAGAGGAGCAAAGACAGTCATCACTTCCTCGAAGCCGTCCGTTCAAAATCCCGGCATACATGCTGCTCCATATAGCCGAGAGCGGTATCTTTGGAGAAAACGACGCTGCCGTTGTCCGGAATGTATTCGCCGTTGAGAATCTTAAACAGGGTGGTTTTCCCACTGCCGTTGACACCCACGAGGCCGATATGCTCACCTTTTGCATTTCAAAGGTGATATGCTCCAGAATCGTTTCTTCTCCAAAGCTTAAGGTGATGTCGTTAACGGTCAAAATTGCCATATTGGGTTCGTCTCCGCCTAATTGAGGTATCGTTGCATAAGTCTCTTTATTATACCGGATAACGCTGGCCTGCGCAAGTCCTGCGGAGAATTTGCAAAGGCATGGGCGCTGGTGTATAATCAGGTTCAGACAGGAAAAAAGGGGGGAGCGTTTTGAAAACGGGAATCAGCACTGCGTGCCTCTATCCGTTAGAGACGGAAAAATCCCGGAACTGCTGCTTCAGCTTGGCTTCCGTCTTTTGAGGTGTTTTTGAACGCGGAGCAGGAATTGGCCCCTGCCTTCTGAAAGGGCTGAGGGAGAAAGCGAATGAGTACGGAGCTGAGTTCGTATCGGTGCACCCCTATACCTCCTCCAGTGAATCGCTGCTGCTTTTGGCAACTACCCCAGAAGAACTGCGGAGGGGTTTGCCCTGTACCGCCGATATCTGGAGGCTGCCGCGGTTTTGGGGGCAGGCTATGTGGTAATTCACGGACAGCCCCAGGGACATGGCAAGCTTTCCGACGCGGAGTATTGGGAGCGGTTTGGAGAGCTGTCGCTTTTGGGAGAGGGCCTTGGCGTTTCGCCGGCCCAGGAAAATGTGCGGCAGCACAGGGGAAGCGTTCCATCCTTTTTTACAGGGGATGCGGGAGGCCCTGGGCAGCCGCTGCGCGTTTGTGCTGGACGTGAAGCAATGTGTGATGTCTGGGTTTTCCATAGAGGATACAGCCAGGGCGATGGGGAACAGGCTCTGTCATATACATTTGAGCGACCATACGGCAGAAAGGCCCTGCCTGCTTCAGGGAGAAAGGAGATTTCGATTTTGAAGCCTTTCGCTCCCTGCTTCTGGAGCTGCAGTATAAAGGGGCTGTCGTCACTGAAGTGTACCGGGATAACTTCTCTGAGCCGGCAGAGCTGGAAAAAGTTCTGAGATATACAAAAAACGTCTTTAATTGGTAGGTTTCGCAAAGCTTTTCCTTGCTTTTCTGACAGAATCTGGTGTATAATGACAGGCAGATTAGTTGGAGGTGTCAGCATTGAAATGTCCATTCTGCGGCTACAGCGAGCCGTGTGATTGATTCCCGCCCCACGGATGAGGGAGAGAGAATCCGGCGCAGGAGAGAATGCCTGAAGTGCTCAAAACGTTTTACGACCTATGAGATCATAGAAAACGTGCCTATTGTGGTGATTAAAAAGGACAAATCCCGGAGACTTTCGACCGGAATAAGCTTTTTGAGCGGCCTGCTCCGTGCCTGCGAAGCGTCCGGTATCCATTGACGCTGGAGCGCATTGTGGATGAAATTGAAACGCTGCTTCAGAATTCGCTGGACAGGGAGGTTTCCTCTCAGCGCATTGGTACTTATGCCATGGAAAAATTAAAGACTGTAGACGAGGTGGCCTATGTGCGGTTTGCTTCAGTCTATCGTCAATTTAAAGATATCAACAGCTTTATGGAAGAGTTGAGCAAGATTATCAACAGTAAGAAAGACTGAACCTCAAAAGGACAGCGGACAAAGTTCACCGCTGTCCTTTTTGCTGTTTTTTTCCGCCGGCTGCCTGGCCTCTCCTTCCCGAAGAAAGTTCGGCTTTTGGGGAGACGGAAGGATTGAAGTTTTTTCTCCGGGAGGGGATATAATCAAACGGAACCGGAAGTGCTGGGCGTACAGCGCTGAAGCAGTAGGGGGAGGGCGCGAAGCCGCGGCCGCCTCTTCAGAAATGCGGAGGGCTGTCCCGGCTCGGGAAGCGGGAATCAGGAAGAAGCCATGCGTGGCAGGTTTTTAAAGCGTGGTTATGACCGGGGTGCGAAGAGATAAAGACAGAGACGTCCGGAAACTAGAGCTGGGCTGCCGCTGTCTTTTGGAGGAGGGTACCGATGGAAGGAGAACGGAAAATTCCGGGGCAGAAACAGGAGGAACTCCTGGAAAACTGGGTTTTGGGAGAAATCATGGACAGCATAGGCGCATATGTCTATGTGACGGATGTGGAGACGGATGAGATTCTCTTTATGAACCGGGCTATGAAAGAGGCTTTCTCCCTGGAGCAGCCAGAGGGCAAGGTGTGCTGGCAGGTCCTGCAGAAGGGTATGGAACGGCGGTGTGAATTCTGCCCGCGGCAGATACTGCGGGAAGGGGCCGATCCCTACTTCTGGGAAGAGACCAATACCAAAACAGGACGGGTTTATGAAAATTATGACAGCCTGATTCATTGGACAGACGGGCGGCTGGCCCATGTACAGCAATCTATTGATATCACGGAAAGAAAGAAGCTGGTGGCGGAGGCTGAAGTGGATGAGCTTACAGGCGTCCTGAACCGCCGGGCGGGCCGGATTGCCTTTGAAGCCATGAAGAAAAAAAGGCCCATAGTGAGGCTGTGCCTTTTACCCTGTGCATGTATGACCTCAACGACCTGAAGCGGGTGAATGATTCTTTGGCCACAGCGAGGGGGACAACTACCTCCAAATCTGTGCCGGGGCAATGCAGAAAGGGCTTTCTCAGAAGATGTGTTCTTCAGGATGAGCGGAGATGAATTCATCATTTTGATGTACGGCTGCGGGGAGCGGGAGGCTTCAAAACGGATGCAGGAGGCTCAGCGGCTGGCGGAGCAGGGGACTGCCCGGAGCGGCGAAGCGGCAGAGCTGCTTCCCGGGTTTTCCTATGGGGTATTCGAGCTTGGCTCGGATGAAAACATAGGATTTCAGGCGGCCTTTTTGACGAGGCTGATGCCAGAATGTATGTGCAAAAGCGCAAAGGCATATCCAGTGGGCAGAAAAACGGGCGGCGCAGATGAAGCCCGCGGAAAAAAGTGGCTGCAGCCGACTTCGAGTATGACCAGAGCCTCCTCTATGACGCATTGGTAAAAAGCACAGAGGATTATATCTATCTCTGCAATATGAAAACAGGCATGTTCCGGTACCCGAAAAGCATGGTGGAGGAGTTTGACCTGCCGGGTGAGGTGCTGCAGAACGCCGCAGCAGTGTGGAGCGAACGGATACATGAGCATGACCGCAAGGCTTTCCCTGGAATCGAATCAGGAGATATCGGATGGACGCACGGATTCCCACAGCGTGGAGTTCCGCGCCAGAAACCGCAGGGGCGAATGGATCTGGCTGCGCTGCCGCGGGCATTTGGAACGGGATGAGAAGGGAGAGCCTGTGCTCTTTGCCGGAATCATGGAAAACCTGGGCAGAAAAACAGGGTGGATCATCTGACAGGACTGCCCAATAAGGTAGTTCTGGAACACCAGGTGGATACCTTGCTGGAAAGCAATTCCGGAAAAGGCTTTGCCTTTTGCTGTTGGATCTGGATGATTTCAAGAATATCAACGACCTTTATGACCGGTTGTTCGGAGACCGGGTTCTGCGGCTGCTTTCCAGAAGAATTCAGTCTCTGCTTCCCCCTATGCCTCCGCATACCGGATGGACGGCGATGAATTCGCCGTCCTGTTCCGCGGCGGCGGAAAGAACGCGGTGCTGGAATTCTATGCCGCCCTGAAGGAGTCTTTTGAAAGGCAGCAGGAAAGCGATGGAAAAAATTTTTCTGTACGCTGTCGGCAGGCTGTACGCTTCTGTCCAAGGGACGGCGCCTCTTACCTGGATTTGGTGAAGCACGCCCATTATTCCCTGGAATATGCCAAGGCTGCAGGGAAAAACCGCCTGCTGTTTTTTTCGGAAGAAATTCTGCAGTCCAAAAAAGCATGCTCTGGGAATGACGGAAGAGCTGCGTTACTGTGTGGAAAATGGCATGCAGGGGTTTTCGGTCTTTTACCAGCCTCAGGTGATTGCGGAAACCGGCGGTTTCTGCGGCGCGGAGGCGCTGCTGCGCTGGAATTCGGAAAAGTACGGTTCTGTGCCTCCTTCAGAATTTATCCCGCTGCTGGAGGAAAGTGGGTTGATCCACCCTGTGGGGCGTTGGGTTTTACGCAGGCTGCGGCGGCCTGCGCCCAATGGGAGGCTTACAGGAAGGGCTCGCCCATCAGCGTAAATGTGTCCTATCTTCAGCTGGAACGGGAGGATTTCCTGGATTTCCTGACGGGGACCCTCCAGAAGACGGGGGCGTCTCCGGAGCATATGGTGCTGGAATTCACGGAAAGCTGTATCGCTTATAATCTGGATGCCCTTTCAGAAAGTTTCCGTTCCATCCGGAAGCTGGGGATTAAAATCGCCATGGACGATTTTGGAACGGGATATTCTTCTCTGGGAATTCTGGAAACAGTCTCCCGCGGATATTGTCAAGATAGACAGGGCCTTTGTACGGGACATCCGGAACAGCTCCTTCGACAGTACCTTTATCCGCTTTATTGTGGAGCTTTGCCATGACGTAGGGATCACGGTCTGTCTGGAAGGGGTGGAAACCTGGGAGGAATACGAGACGGTGCGTCCCATGGCGCTGGACAGCATTCAGGGGTTCCTGTTTGGCAAGCCTATGCCGCAGGAAAATTTTGACGCCCTGCTGCGGCAAAGCGGGTGATAGCGGCCGGACCGGACAAACAGCAAAAAGGGGGAGCGTCCCCCAGAATTCCTGGGGGGCGCTCCCTTCCTTTTCATGTGGGTGAGTTCCGTCAGCCGGCCTTTTTTTGTTCCTTCCCGGATGATTTTATGGGTGCCGTCCATGCGGGCGGTCATCAGAAAAACCTCCTGCAGGGAAAGTCCGGCTTTGGCAATGCAGCCCAACACCCATGGCACGGTCCTTTTTGCAGAGCTTGACAGAGTTGTCGGAAATTTCTCCGTCGCTGACCACAACCACCTCGAGTCCGTCGAATTTGACCTTGACTCCCATCTCTTTGGGGTCAGGAAGTCATATTCCGGGTTTTTGATCACGCTCATCATGCCGTTGGTTTCAATGATGGCGTAGGCAATTTCCTGCAGATAAAACACATCGTTTTTGGCGCAGCTGCTCAAAAAAAGGTCCTCCGTGCTCATGCGCAGCTTCCGCATCTGATCCTGCAGGATTCTGCCGTTTTCAATCACTACAATGGGTTTTCCGCAGACAGCCCGGCGGAATTTTCCGCTTTTGAGCATGACGAGGGAGACGATAATCTCACAGAGAATAAGCACTATAATGGGCAGCAGCCCATTCAGAATGGGTTCGTCGTTGCTCTGGATAGGCATGACGGCCAGTTCGGAAATGAGCAGGGTTACCACCAATTCCGAGGTTTGCAGCTGGCTGATTTGCCGCTTCCCCATGATGCGGACGCCGATGAGAATGACAATGTATAGGAGAATGGTGCGGATTAGGCTGATGAGCATGGGTTTTCCTCTCTTCGCTTCCGGGATCGCTGTTTCACAACAACAGCTTTACGTTAGTATCGCCCGGCCATTGATTTTTTATGAGGCGGCGGCATAAAAGAAACGTGACAGGGGAACTCTATAGAGAAACGTGCGGCGGAAAAAGGAAGGATGACAGCGTCATGCAGGAACTGGAGCAGGTGTCCTCAAGCACTGGAGGAAAACAAGGCGTTCTTCCAGGAAAAATTTAAAAACGCGATGGATTTTATGCTTAGGGAGCTGGAGCTTTCCGGTACGAAAGCGGCGCTTATTGCGCTGGACGGCCTGGTGAGCAAACAGGTGATCACCCTGAGCATTCTCAACCCTCTTCTGAGCCACGCGGCGGAGATGCCGGGAAACGATGGGCCGGAAAAGATGAAATTTATCGAAGAGCATGTGCTGGGATCGATGGAACAGAAGCATGAGGCGGACATAGACAATTTGCTGGTGGCCCTGATGAGCGGCTTTGCCCTGCTGTTTCTGGATGGTTGTCCGGACGCCCTGATTTTCGGCGTGCAGGGCTTTGCCACCCGCGGCCCGGAGGAACCCCAAAACGAGGTGATGCAGCGGGGAGCAAAGGACGGGTTCACAGAGAGCTACCAGAATAATATGGCCATGATCCGCCGCAGAATGAAATCAACTTCGCTAAAATTTGAAAAGGCGGAGGCGGGCTCTCAGAGCCGGACTCCGCTGGCACTGTGCTATTTGGAGGGCGTGGCTTCCTCGATCCTCCGCAGGGTGCGAAAGGCAATTCAGAACTGCGACCTGAAAACTACCCTGGGGCTGGATATCTCAGCGCCTACTTGGAGAAAAAAACCGGGATTTTCAGCTCTGTAGGACTTACGGAACGGCCCGATGTAGTATGTGGAAAAATAGAGGAGGGCCGCATCGCCATTTTGGTGGAGGGAACTCCCAGCGTGCTGTTGGTCCCGTTTCTGTTTGTGGAGAACTTTCAAACCCTGGATGACTACCTGACCCGGCCCTTCTACGGCACGTTCTATCCGCTGGCTGAAGTATCTGGCCTTCTTTCTCAGCGCCTTTCTGCCCGGGCTTTATGTGGCCATCACCACACACCATCCCGAACTGCTGCCGGAAACGCTGCTGCTGAAAATTGCGGAGACCCAGGCGCAGACGCCGTTTCCCGTGATGCTGGAATCCCTGCTGCTCTATTTCATGTACGAGGTGATGCGGGAAGCCGGTCTTCGGGCGCCCAGGGGGCCTGAGCACCACGGTGAGTATTGTGGGCGGTCTGGTCATTGGAGATACGGCAGTTTCCGCCGGGCTTGTCAGCGCGCCCTCACTGCTGGTTATTGCCCTGACGGCTATTGCCGGTTATGCCATTCCGCGGCTGTATGAACCGCTGGCGCTTCTCCGGCTGGCCTTCATCGTCGTGGGAAATTTTTTTGGGTGTCTGGGGCGTGATGATCGGCCTTGTGTTCGTGGTGATGAACCTGTGCGGAGAAAGCGAATTCGGCGTGCCGCTGCTCTCTCCCATAGCGCCTTTCCGCGGAGGGCTGGTTCTGCGTGACGTGTTGGCAAGGGAGAACTGGAAAAAGCTGTCCCGTAAGGACGCCAAAGGTGCAGGATATGCCGGGCAGCCGGGAGATCGGAGAATAGTCGGGGAAAGGAGAACGGTCAAAACGATGGAGAGAAAAACAAATATCAGCTCGGCGCAGTTCTTTCTTATGATGTTCGTCTCCCGTGTTGTAGTCACCATTGCGCTCAATGCGCAGTATCTGGGCGGGGAAAACATGGTGGACAGCATTGCGGCCTACCTTCTGTCCATGGTACTGGGTTTTTCATCGCCCTCCCCATCTGGATTTTAAACCGGAAGTACCCCTATCTCAACGTAGGGGATGTGGCAAAACTGGCGCTGGGCAAAGCGGGGAAGCTTGTGCCTGTCTGCTATATTCTTTATTTTGTGCTGACAAACGGAGCATCCCTTGCTCTGTTTGAGATTTTCCCTGCTGGATACGGTGAATCCGGACTTTTCCTCCATACTGGTGCTGTTAGCGATTGTAGGTGTGGCGCTGTATGGCGCGTTTCGGGGAATCGAGACTATTTCCCGGTGCGCCACCTGCGTATTTGCCGTGTTGCTTCTGGGGGTGGCGCTGGTATTTGGAATCGTCCTGTTCCGGTTCCGTACGGAAAACCTGGAACCCCTGTTTGCCGGCGGCCTGGAGCAGACGGCCCGCAGCGTCATGCTGTTTGTGGCCCGCACCTCCATCTTCGCGGATATGGCCGTACTGCTTCCCATGGTGCGGGGAAGAAGGCGCTGGGATTCTCCTGTGGAGCGTGGGTACGGCGGCTTTTGTGTCGGCGCTGCTCCTGCTGCTGGCAGGCTGTCTGGGACGGTATGCCGCCACTCAAAATTTTCCAGTCTATGTGTTGGCCTCCATCACGGAGGTGCGTTCCTGCAGCGTCTGGACGCGGTATTTATCGGGGTTTGGATGATGGGCGTCGTTACAAAGCTGGCCTGCGATGTGTATGCCTGCCGCGTCTGCTTTTCCTCCTTGACCCGGAAAAAGGAGCCGAGATGGGCTTCCTTTGGGCTGCGCTGCTGATGCTGGGGACGGCGTTTTTTGCAGTGCGCAGCTTTCCATGCAGAAAGTTGCGCTCAACACTTCGATTCTTTTTGACCACCCTGTTTACCGGATTCCTCCTGCCCGCTTTGGTGCTGCTGGCAGATTGGCTGAAGAACCGGAGAAAGGAGGGGAAAGACAGTGAATAAATGGTGTAAAAGCGCGGTGTGTCTGGCGCTCTGTACAGGGCTTTTCCTCTCCTGAGCGCCTGTACCAGCTTTTATGGAGCTTTATGAAGGCTGTTGATTCATGGCATCGGTATCGACTGTGGAAAAAATGGCTATGTGGTTACCGTCCGTTCCTCTACCTCGTCGGAGGAGGAGGGGAGGAATTCTTTAAAAGCGAGGGGGAAACGGTGCTGGAGGCACTGAATAACCTTTCGCTGCCTACGGGGAGAGAACCTTTTTATTCCCACAATTATCTGGTGGTGTTCGGCAGGGAATGCGCGAAAGAAGGGCTTGACAGCTCGCTGGATTTCTTTGTGCGCTACTATAATACCCGCCCCGCGGTGAAAATGTTTCTGGCTGAAAACACGGCGGAAGAGGTGCTGGGAGCGGAAAAGGACGGCAAACTTCTCAGGATGTCGGAGCTTCAGCAGCTGGCAAACAGCAGCCGTTATAACGGAAAGACCGTGGGAATGGATATTCTGGAATTTGTAAACGGCGTCAGGAGGGAAGGCTCCTCCCCCTTACCTGCCGGTGCTGGAAGCGCAGGGGAGGACGGCGTGAAAGTGGTTGCCACAGCGATTTTTTGACGGATACCGCCTGCAGAGATTATCTGACCCTGGAGGAAACCCGGGGATTGCTGATGATCCGGAATCAGGTGGAAGAAGGAGAGTCCGTTATTTCGGATGAGGCGTTCGGCACAGTCACGCTTTCCATCTCCACAAGGGAGGGAAAACCCAGGTGACACTGGGAGAAGACGGCCGGCCCAGATTTCTGGTAAAAATCCAGGCCGAGGCCGATATCAGCGCAATATCCGGCGGCAGAACACGCTTTGAAAGCGGCGCTTACGGAAAGCTGGAAGCCTGCGTCGGAGAAGAGCTTCAGAGGCAGGCCGAGGACGCTATCCGGACGGCTGTGCTGAAAAATTCCTGCGACATTTTTGGCTTTGGCAATTTATTGTACCAAAAATACCCCTCTTTTTGGAAGGGCCTGGATTGGGAAAAAGCAGATGGCGGAATGCAGCTATGGTTCAGGTGGAGACAAAGGTTCAGCGGATTGAGGAGGAAACCTTTGATGTGCTGGGCGGAAAAAGAAACGCCTAAAGCTTCAGATAAATGCCGTAATGAAGCAGCCAGTAGTTTACCTGAATGAGCGCAGACGCTGTCAGCGGATCTGACGGCAGCGGCCCGGCCAGAAATTGCTTGACGGCTTCCGGAGAGAGCAGCTTTTGAATGGGCTGCAGGCTGTCCTGCAGAATGTAGGTGAGCCGCTGTTTGAGAAGGGGACCGTACTCCGGGCCGGACGGGCCGGATTGCGGGCCCCTTCCGGTTTCGGGGCGTCCTTGGGCAGGAAGGCTTTCCTAAGTTCTGTGAAAAGGTTTTTCTGCGGACCGCATTTCCACTCCCATGGAAGGTTGAACACATATTGAATCAACCGGTGGTCCGTATAGGGGGAACGCAGTTCCAAGCCGTTTGCCATGCTGCATCGGTCCTCCCTTTCCAACAGGGAGGGCAGGTACCGGGTAAGGGTGAGATAGCTGAGTTCCCGCATCTGTCTGGAATGGGCCGGCTCACCCGCAGGACGGGGCAGGAATCCAGGGCTTCCTGCAGACGTACGGCGGCGTACTCTTCCATGCGGGAGAAGCTGGAGCAGCTCCGGCTTCAGCAGGGACGCCCACAGGGACGACATGCCGGGCCAGGGAAACGGGACGGATCAAAGCCGGACTGAAACCAGGAAGAACTGCAGAAAAGTTCTTCGGCGCCGGCTGAACACAGCGCGGCCCGGTGCCTTTTTTGAATGAGCCGCCCAAAGGGGAAGAGAAGGCTTTCCCTGCCCGGGATTCTGGAAGATCCCGGGCAATTACCTCTTCGAAAAGGCAGTCCCCCAAAGTGTCGGCGGCGCACACCAGAGTGGTGTGGTCTGCAGACAGGGCGCGGCTCAGCTCCTCCATGCGGCTTTCCTCCGAGTTTTCCCAGGCGGGCGCAGGAGGCAGGGGGCTCAGAACCCCTCCAGTTCAGAAGGAATAGGCGCACAGCTGCCTGCCGCGCCTGCCCAGCTCTTTTGCGGCGATGGCCGCGGCCAGCTCGGAACCGGGGCTTTCTTCCAGAAAAGCGCACAGCGGCCCTCCGTCGTCCAGCCTGCATGCCACCGCTTCGGTGAGCAGGTCCTGCAGAGTGCGGGCTGTCTCTTCGTACTCTTCCGGTGGGGACGGGCCTCCAGTGAAAATATTCCCTGTCCCGCAGGCCGTCCGCATCGAACAGGACCGTATGCCCGGGCTTCACCTCCTGAATGTGCTCAAAGACAGCGCAGCCCGGAGTGCGGACGGAGTCCAGCCCCAACACTTCACAGAGCCCTTCTCTTCCCACCTCCGGGGCCAGACCGGGATATTCGAAAAGTCCCTTGAGTTCCGAGGCAAAGGCCAGCCTGTCGTTCTGAAGGCTGTAAAACAGCGGCCTTCCGCCGAAACGGTCCCGGCAGAGAAAGGTGAGGCGGCGCAGGGGAATCGTCCACCACAAAGGCGTAGCTGCCGCAAAGCCTGGGGGCGCAGGCCTCTCCATAACAAAGATAGGCTTTGAGTACAACTTCGGTGTCGCTGCTCGTATGAAAATGGAAGCACTGCGCCTCAATTCCCGGCGGAGCTCCGCGGCGTTCCAGAGTTCTCCGTCATAGGCGATGGTAAAAGCGCAGCCGCCCTGATGCACTGTCATGGGCTGCAGCCCGTTTTCCGGATCCTGCAGGGCAAGCCGTACGTGGGCCAGCGCGCAGTGCTCGAAACGTGAGCGCCCCGGTCGTCCGGCCCCCGGTGGAAATCCTGCGCGCCATCCTGCGCGCCAGGGCCATCCACAGGTATTTTTCTTCCGTCAGGCTCTCTGTGTACACGGAGAATCCTGCAATGCCGCTCATCTCAAATCAAACCCCTTCCCATTTTCAGATAGTTTCAGTATATGCGCGAAAAATCCTTTGTTATACGAAAGGCTTGACAGCGGGGAAAATTTGAGGTAAGATAACTTACATACCGACGGTATGTATCAGAGGGGATGAGTCATGGCGCGAAATAAGTATCCGGAAGAGACGGTAAAAAATATTGAATACGGCGATCAGCCTGTTTTTTGGAGAATGGCTACGAGAAGACCTCCATGCAGGATATCGTCAATGCACTGGGTATGTCCAAGGGTGCGATCTACCACCATTTTAAATCCAAGGAAGAGCTGTTCGAGCGGGCCGTGCTGGAATTCTACGCCAGAGACGACAGGTTCGACGCCATTCTGAAGGATGAGACCACCAGCGGCCGGAAAAACTGCGGGCCATGTTCCGCACGGAGATGGCCGACGAGGAAAAAGCTGGCGATGGACCAGCTGTACTTCACCCAGATTTCCGACCCCCGTGTTTTCATGGAGCATATGCGCTTGAATATCGTGGAGAGCGGGCCCGAGGTGGCAAGGTGATTGAGCAGGGGGAACAGGGACGGCTCCCCTTCAGGTGGAATATCCTCTGGAGACGGCGGAGCTGATTTTGATGATGGCCAACGTGTGGATCGGTCTATTTGGAGATACCAGGGATAAGTTTGAGCGGCAGGTAAGAGTCTGCCAGACTGCCCTGGAAGCCCTCGGCATCCCCTTGATCGAGGAAGCCATGGTCAGCCTGTTGCTTCGGTATTATGACCGCACTCTGCTCTGGGCGCATGACAGGCTGGAAAGGGAAAGCGCCGCAGCCCAGACAGGGCAGCGGCTGAAAAAATAAGGTGGTACGGCCATATTTTTTTGAAATAATACATACCGTCGGTCGGTACGTATTGAAACCGGCAAATTTCCGGAAAAAATGCAGCCCCGGAAGGGCTGCGTGAGAATGGAATTTTGAAGTGCCTTATGGCACAAAGAAAGGAAGAAAGCACAATGACACAAGCTCAGAAGAAACTTTTTGGAAGGGATTTTACCCTGATGGTGGCGGGGCAGATTATCTCCCTGTTCGGCAACGCGGCTCTGCGGTTCGCGCTGTCCATGGCGGTGCTGGATTTGACGGGCTCCGCCGCCTTATTCGGTGTGATTTCGGCAATTTCCATGGTACCCACCGTGCTGTTTTCGCCCTTCGGCGGAATTTTGGCCGACCGGGTGAGCAAAAGCGGATTATGGCGGCGCTGGATTTTACCACGGCGGGCGCTTCTTGCTTCTGTATGCGCTGGCGTGGGGGGCAAAGGCTCCGGTTCTGGCCATAGCGGTCATGCTGGTGGCGCTTTCCGTGATTCAGTCCTTTTACCAGCCCTCGGTGCAGTCCAGCATTCCGCTGTTGGTGGGGGAGGAACATCTGATGGCGGCAAACGGCGTTACGGTGCAGGTGAACGCGCTTTCAAATCTGCTCGGCCCCATTCTGGGCGGCCTTTTTACGGCTTTTTCGGCATTGCCCCCATCCTGTATGTGAGCGTGATCTGCTTTTTCTCTCCGCGGTAATGGAGTGCTTCCTGCACATCCCCTTTGAAAAAGAGAGAGAAGAAGGGGAATATGTTTCAATTGGTCCGCTCGGAATTTGGAGGCAGGCCGGTTTTCCTGCGGCAGCAGCGCCCGCTGCTGAAACTGCTCTTTTTGGGGCAGGGCTCAACCTGTTCCTTTCCTCCATGCTGACGGTGGGGCTGCCGTTCCTGGTAAAGCTGTACCTGGGGCTTTCCAACCAGCACTACGGCTTTGTGGAAGCGGCCATGGGCGTAGGCTCCATACTGGGCGGGCTAACCGCGGGCCTGGTGGCCGGAAAGCTGCCCTTTACGCGGGCCCATCTGCTGCTGACGGCTTCGGCCGTGCTGACCCTTCCCATTGGGGCTGCTGTGCTCACGGCGGGCGCGCCCCCTATCTTTCCTATGGGGTGATCCCCTGGTCAGCGTGACGGCGCTGATGTGCTGCACCACCCTGTTCAGCGTATACGCACAGACGCTCATTCAAAAGCTGACGCCGGAAGGGCTGCTGGGCAAGGTGTCTTCCGCGGTTACCGTAATCTGCATGTGCGCCTTTCCGCTGGGGCAGGCGCTGTACGGCTTCCTGTTCGACGGCGCGGGCGGGCTGTCCTTTTTGGTGGTATTCCTTTCGGCAGTCTTCTGTTTCCTGATTTCCCTGATGTCACGGCGGGCGTTGAAGCAGATTGAGGCCTGAAAAGACGGCTTCCCTTCAGATGGCATGAAATTCTTCCGGGGCCTGCCTGCCGGGCTGCAGAAGCCGTTTCCTGTATTGCAGGGGGTAATGCCGAACCGGGCGCGGAAAGCGCGGTAAAAGGTGCGCTGGCTTTCGAAGCCGGAATCCGCCGCGATTTCCGTGATGGACTGTTCGCCGCCCGCAATCAGGCTGACCGCACAGTTGAGGCGGATGCTCTGCAGGTATTCCGGAAAGCTCATGCCCATTTTTCTGAAAAGACATGGGAAAGATAGTATTTGCTCACCCCCAGGCTCCGGGACAGGGAGTCCAGAGAGGGGGGTCCCGGAAATGGTTGGAGATGTAGTGGACGATTTGATAGGTCAGATCCAGAGAATCGGAGCTCAGGTTCTGGTGCAGGGGCAGGCCGGGCAGCACCCGGGCCAAAATCAGCTGCAGCAGGGGCCCGCATACGCCGTCGTTTCCACCTTCTGCGGATTCCTTCAGAATTTCCTGCAGGGCGTATTCCACATTGGGGTGAAGCAGTTCCGGCGGCAGAAAGGGATCGGAAGGATGCTGGGACAGCAGGATGCCGCCGTATACGCCCGCCAGGGTGGGATCGCTGATCAGCAGGGCGGCGCGGCTTCCCGAAGGTTCCGACCGGTAGGAATGCACCTGGTTGGGGAAAATGACAGCCAGCGCCCCTTTTTTCAAGGCGCTTTGCCTGCCTGCGAACCGTCACCTCTGCGCAGCCGTCCAGAAGATAAAAAAAAGCTCCAAATGCCCGTGCTGATGCAGGGAAAGTGAGGTTTTCCGCCACGGAAGCAGAAAAAGCTGTCGTTTCGGTTCTCAAAAAAGGGAAGCATTGGCACCTCCAAAAGCGCAATTTATGGCGCAATTTTTCTTCATTTGGCACGTATTTTATCACGGGTTGTGGTAGAATGCAACCGGAGCAATGGAAAAACGGACGGAAAAAATGCGTTCCGCCCGCTCCGGGGAGTTTGATGCGGAGAGGGGAAAAGTCCCTCTCTTGGCTTATAGGGAAAAAGCGGAAGCCCCGCTGCCAATTTTGGCAGCGGGGCTTTTTTCGAAATTAACAACGGATATTCCGCAGCTTCAGGGGCTCCAGCAGGGCCTTGGCCGCAATGACGTAGGCTGCCGCGCCGTAAGAAAGGCTGTCCTCCTGGAACCGCACCTTGGGATGATGGATGCCGTGGGAAAAGCCCTCCTCCCGGGAGCCGCCGCCAGCAGGAAGCAGAGGGAGGGCACGCGGTCCGTCACCTCTGCAAAGTCCTCTGAACCGCACATGGGCTCATGGCTTTCCACAGCCTTGCCGCCCAGCTCCCTTTGAAAAGCAGCCCCCCGCCGGGTTTACCACTGCGGGATCGGCCTTCAGCGGAAGCACGGAGGAGGTGACAAGGGAACTCCCCTTCGGCGCGGAACGCCTTTGCGGTAAGCTCTACCATCTCCCGCATGCGGGGCAGTAAAAATCCCGTACTTTCTTGTTATAGGTGCGCAGGGTTCCCGTCATCACGGCCTCGGAGGGGATGACGTTATCCGCCGTCCCTGCGTTAAGGAAGGTACCGATGGTGAGCACGGCCGGGTCCGCCGCATCCGTCTCCCGGCTGACCGCCGAGACCGTGATTTCGCTTAGTAGAGCTGGCTGGCGGGTTCAAAACCATCTCCGCAGGCGGCTCCAGCAGCCAGGGTTTCAAACATGCTGGTAGAGGTGGCGGTGCTTTCCTTCGCGTAAAGTTCGCCTGCAGCGCGCACTTCGCGGGGATAGCACCATGCGCTGCGTCCGCCGCCGGGGGACGCCGGGTTCGATCGCCGATACTCTTTTTTGTCAGATGGGCCACGGTGAGCACCAGCCACTCGGTCGGCTCCAAGTCGCAGGGAGGCCGTTTTTCTGACCAAAGTACCTGTCGTGGGGAAATGAACAGCAGCATTGCCGCCTTTATTCCAGAGGGCGTCTCGCGACTTCCGGGTTTCAATGTCGATAATGATTTGGTGGTTTAGTCAGAATGAAAAATTTACCACAGGTTTCACCAGCGAGATGCCAGAGCTAAAGCAGCCACTTCGGAAAGGAGGCTTAAGCAGTGCGGGGAAGAAATGCCCGTAGCAGGTTCCCTAACACCTTCGCTACACGTGTTTCACTTGCGAGGCTTCCAGCACTGTCCTTCTCACTGAGGAAGCGGTTACCTGAGACGCAGCCCAAACTGGACACGCTGAGTTCGGTTAATCTCCCGGGATATAATCCGCCAGTTCCCCCAGAACCGCGAGGTCTTTCCGTGCCGTTGTCCCATCGGGCAGAGACACTGCTTTCCCAGGACCAAGCGGCCCAGCGTGTTCCAAGCGGGACAAAAAGTGAGGCCCAGGAAAAATCCCGGAGCCTGAGTACCTCGGCGCCGGTGCGGGCCCCAGAAAGGGTGGTGAGGACTTTGGGAGGCTGCCAGCTGGGGACGTTCCGGGGCTGGCTGCAAGCGCTTTTCCAGTTCACGCGGAAGAATTTTGGGTTGCTTGCAGGCTTGCATTTCCCAGGAACCACTTTTAGTGGCGACGCTGCCAAGCAGCGAAGCGATCTTTTTACCACTGGGTTTGCGCTCAAGATTTACTGCAGCATGTAGCTCCTGCTCCCACCATGCTGGAGGTGTAGTTCCCCAGGATAAGTCAGTGGTTCAGTTCTACACCGGTTTTTCCAGCCCCGCTTAAGACATTGTACTCTGTCCAGCAGCCCGGCGAGGGCGCGGAAGCCCTGCACCCTTCACCTTGGCGGTGCAGCTCACTGCTCGTGGCCGCCCAGCGCCGTGCGTCTAGCGCTCCTGACAGGACGCGTTCCATGCCGTGTCCAAAGTCCGCCGCGGGGGAGGCCCATTTCCGCTTCCAGCTCCGCAGCTCCACGCTCAGGCGGCAAGCACGTCGGCGAAGGGCTCCAGCAGCACCTCGCGCTCTCCGCTCCGCAGGCGAATCACCTCCAGCACGCGAGGCGGTTGCAGCCCCGGCGGAAGCTGGTCTTCTCCGAACCGGGCTTTCTTTCGGAGGCGAGCTTCAGGATAGTGGATTTTCGGTTCCGTTGCGTCCGACAATGGCGGCCCGTTCTCCAGTCATCACTTCACAGAGACAGGCTTTATCGAGAATCTTTTTAAATCCAAAATTTTTGACAATATGGTCTCCATCTTTATTGATCATTGCACCAGGGCTCCTGTTCTTTTGAGGTAGAATCAAGACGCTCCATGCCATGCGAAACCCCTGTCCGGGTGCAAAAGCAAGCGATCTGAAAATCGTTCCATTAAATTTTATTCTGCCGGGTAGTCCGCATTCATCGGGCTTGAGCACATCGGAACCCAGCCGGTCATTTTTCATCAGAACCAATTGTACCACCTCCTTTTTCCTTGGCTCCGCCCACATCTCTGTTTTACAGGCGCAGGCGGAAGAAATTGTACCAAGTACAGGAAGCAAGCGGCACGGGGGTTCCCCGCGCCGCTTGCTTTTAAAGGATAGGGTCAGTTCTCCGGAACGGAGGAAAAACTCCAGAACAGATACACCAACAAGTTTTGATAGCTGGCACAGTTTACATGTCGGGAAATGAGATCCTTCCCGTTTCATAGTAGGACATAGGTGCTCCGGCTGATTTTTCAGAAAATCGGCGGCTTCCTGCTGGCTGACGTTCTGTTCCGCAGCCTGCGTGCAGCGTGAGGGTAAGATGCCTGCGGATCAGGGCGCTTCAGCTGTGCATCGCTTCTGTTCTTCCGCGGTGAGGCCCGTTGGGGCGGAGTTGTTGTTTTTCATTGAGTAGCAGCTCCTTTTATAGTTATTGTTGAATATTGTCACTATTATAGGGTTTGTAAATCAACGCTTGTCAACCCCAAATTAATGAATTGAATAACTCAAAACAATAAATCCACACATACTGGATATAGGGGATTTACAATAAAAACACAAGGAGGAGGACATGACAGTTGCAGAATCCATTCGATATTTGATGGATCAGCGCGGTTAGTTGGACAGCGGCAGATTTGACCAGGGCGTCCGGTGTTGCAAAGATCTACAATTGATAACATGTTCTCACGTGGTACGGGAATAACGAATTCTACTTTAGAGGCTATTGCAGAGGCGTTTGGCTTGACGGCGGTTCAGGTCTTGAGTATGGGGAATGCCATGGTGGAACTGACGCCGGAACAGCAGGAATTTTTCATGGACTGGGCCGCGCTTACCGGAGAACAAAAACAGATCGTCGCGGAAGTGGTGCGGCAGTTTCATCGGACAAGGCCGTGACTTTTTACAATTGCAGAGAAATGAGTACTCCGGCAGCCAATGGGCTGCCGGAGTTTCAGTCTGTCGCCAAACCTAAAATCCAACGATTTCGGAGGGAGGAAGGGTGTGGGAGAGGAACCGTCAGGGTTCCTCTCCCGCGTTGATTTAGAAACAAGTTTGCACGGGAAGAGGCTTTCTAACGAAAGCTTTTTCTTCCTTGCAAACTTGTGCAGCTTGGCGAAATGCTCTTTTTTCGACAAAGCTGCATTCCGGCAGCCAATGGGCTGCCGGAGTTTTTTGATTTGGAAAAGAGTTAAAATGATTGATTATTCGTACCGAATACCCTATAATAAATGCAAAGGGGCGGTTTGTCTGGACACGCGTCTGACTCAAATTATCATCAGCAAAGCTGGGGAACCGCCGAAGGGTTCCAAGACCCAAATCGCGCTGCCAAACGCGTTGGGGCTGAAGCCGGGAGAACCGGGAAATAGAACTTGCTTTCGATGAAGACCGTATCGTCCTGTCCCGGGCCGTCTTTCAGGGCGGGAATTCGCCGAAAAAACTGGCTTTGGGGCACAGGTGTCTTGCCTTGCCATGATGGGATGGCTCTGCAGGCTCCTATGGAATTCGCGCGGATTTTACTGGATGAAACGCTCATTGCGGAAAACTGCGGAACGACCCCTGAAACAGCTTTCGGCAATCAACTCTCGCCCAGCTGGGCGGAGTTCCAAGCCTTTTGAGGGAACGCTAGTCCCGGAAGAACGCGACGGACTTTTGTACCCGAAAACTTTGGGGCTCGAAGCCTGAATACGCCGACTGAGGCTGATTCAAAAAGACCGGCGGGCGCATGGCGGAGGATCAGCAGCGGCAAACTGTTGGTATAAACTGGACCAGTTTGGCTATGAGGCGCTGGCGGAAACGGCTGTTTCAGCCTTGCTGGAAAAAAAATATTGAAACCGGCCTGCCCTTTTCCTTTGTGCGCTACCGAATGGAAAGGCTGCATGTTCACGGCTGGGACCGGACGGGCTGGGCGAATGTTGATCACGGTTAACCGTCTGCTGAGCACATTTTCTCGGCCGCTCAAACAGAAGCTGGCGCAGCTCCAGCGACAAAAGCGGGTGGCTTTTTTGGCCGAGGCGGTTACGGAGTATACGGTCTGGACAAATTTCCCCAGTATTTAACGCTGCTTTTTGAGGTGGACGCTCTTTGGGTAATGACGACCGGCATCTCGGCAATATCACCGTCATAGAACAGGAGGGCGCTACAGCTATTGCCCGATTTTTGACAACGGCGCGGGGCGTAAGAGCCAACGCTTCTGGAGGGAGAGGAAGGCGGGCCAGGCCGTTCACTTCACCGTGTGGGAGGGAACCGTCAGGGTTCCTCTCCCGCGTTGATTCAGAAACAAGTTTGCACAGGGGCCTTCTGAGAAAACTATTTCTTCCCCCTGCAAACTTGTTCAGCTTGGCGAAATGCCCTTTTTCGACAAGCTGAGCCGCCAGATTTTTCCGGCGGCTTCGTCTTGAAAGAGGCTTGTCCTTCGTCCTGTCTGGCATCCAGTTTCACAGCTTTGCAATCAATTCCTCCAGCCTGTCCGCGTCCATGGGCGGGACGCCCTGCAGGGGGAAGGGGGATTCCCATGGACTGGTACTTTTCCAGGCAGAGGTTGTGGAAGGGCAGCCATTCCAGCTTTTTCAAATTGGGGAAGCCCTCCGCCATATCCCTGATGCGGCGCATGTCCTCCACAGTATCGTTGGGCCGGGGACCACCACATGGCGCACCCAGGAGGGGAATGTTCCTCTCCGCGGTGAGGGCGGCAAAGCGCAGGACAGCAGAAGGCTGCCCTGCAGTGCCTCCGGTATTCTTCTTCCGCGGCAAATTTCAGATCCAGCAGGGTTGAGGTCCGTGTGGGCGAGCACCCGCTCCGCGGCAGCCGGATCCCCAATGCCGGAGGTGTCCAGAGCAGTGTGGACGCCCTCCCGGCGGAGGCGGGAAAACAATTCCTCCACAAAGGCGGGCTGGGCGAGGGGCTCCCCGCCGAGACGGTGACGCCGCCCTTGTCCCCCGAAATAGGGGCGGTAACGGAGAATCTGCCTGACCAGCTCCTCCGCGCCGCGTTCCTCCCCGGCGCCGTATTCCCAGGTGTCGGGGTTATGGCAGTAGGCGCAGCGCAGGGGGCAGCCCTGCAGAAACACTACATACCGCAGTCCGGGTCCGTCCACAGCCCCCCAGGGACTGCACGGAATGCCCCCTTCATCACAGGGGGGAGACGTGGAAGGTCCGGGAAATGACCTCGCGCTGCTGTTCCCGGGAGAGCTTGTAAAAGTTCACCGCATAGCCGGAAACCCGGATTGTGAGGTTGGGATATTTTTCAGGGGTGCTCATAGGCGTCCATCAGGGGTTTCCCGGTTTAAAACGTTGACGTTCAGGTGGTGGGCCCTCTGTCCGAAATAGCCGGTGAGGATGGAAACCAGGTTGTCCACCCGCTCCTCTTCGGTTTTCCCAGAGCCTGGGGAGTGATGGAGAAGGTGTTGGAGATGCCCCTGGCAGGTGTCGATAGGAGAGGCTTTGCCCGCCGGGGGCCAGGGGTTCTCCGTGCTTGCTCCCGTCGGGCGTGTTGCCGGTTTTCTTGCCGTACATCACGTTGGAGGTGATGGTGAGGATGGAAAAGGTGTGCCGGGCCTGGCGGTACAGGCTGTACTGGCACAAAGCGTGGTAGAACTTCTCCGCCTGCTCGCAAGCGATCTGGTCCACCCGTCGTCGTCGTTGTTGCCAGAACTTGGGGAAGTCGCCTTCGATTTCAAAATCGGTGACCAGGCCGGTTTCGGGGTCGGATGCACTTGACCTTGGCGTACTTCACCGCGGAGAGGGAGTCGGCCATGCAGCTCATGCCGGCAATGCCGAAGGCCATCAGCCGCCGCACGGTGGAGTCGTGGAGGGCCATTTGGCTCTTCTCGTAGGAGTACTTGTCGTGCATGTAGTGGATGATGTTCATGGCGTTGACGTAGGTCTTGGCCAGCCAGGGGCGGTAGAAGTCCATGCGCTCGGATCAGCTGGTCGTAGTCCAGGTACCTCGTCCCACACGGGCTTTTTGGGGCCCACCTGGTCGCCCTTCAACTCGTCCCGGCCGCCGTTGATGGCCAGCAGCACCAGCTTGGCCAAATTGGCACGGGCGCCGAAGAACTGCATATCCTTGCCAATGCGCATGGCGGAAACACAGCAGGCGATGGCGTAGTCGTCGCCATAGATGGGCGCATCACGTCGTCGTTCTCATACTGAAGGGCGTCGGTGTCGCAGGAGACCTTGGCGGTAAAGCGTCTTCCAGTTCTCCGGCAGGTGGGCGCTCCACAGCACGGTGAGGTTGGGCTCTGGCGGCGGGCCCCAGGTTGTACAGGGTTTGCAGCATGCGGAAGCAGGACTTCACCTGGTCACCAGGGGCCGTCCGTCCTCGCCGATGCCGCCCACGCTTTCGGTGATCCACATGGGGTCGCCGCCGAAGAGCTCGTTATAATCGGGGGTGCGCAGATGCCGGGCCATGCGCAGCTTCAGCACAAATCGTCAAAGATCTCCTGGGCCTGTTCCTCGGTGAGGGCGCCCTTTCGCAAATCCCGCTCAAAGTAGATGTCCAGGAAGGTGGACACCCGGCCCAGGCTCATGGCGGCGCCGTTCTGCTCCTTGATGGCGGCCAGGTACCCGAAGTACAGCCACTGGACCGCTTCCTTTGCATTTTCCGCCGGACGGGCGATATCAAAGCCGTAGGAAGCCGCCATTGCGATCATGTCCTCCAGCGCCTTGATCTGGTCACTCAGCTCCTCCGCGCAGCGGATTTCCTTCGGTGGTCGGCACGCTGCCCCCAGCGCATCCTTGTCCTTTCTTCTGCTCGATCAGCCGGTCCACGCCGTACAGGGCCACCCGGCGGTAGTCGCCGATGATGCGGCCCCGGCCGTAGGCGTCCGGCAGGCCGGTCATCAGACCAACGTGACGGGCGGCCTTGAACGTCCTTGGTGTAGGCGGAAAACACGCCGTCGTTGTGGGTTTTGTGGAATTTGAACTCCTCCTCAATACCATGCGCATGCCGCCATCGAGGCGTGGACGTCTGGGGCAGCTGGAGCATTCTGGGGCCATGGGGGCCCCGGGCAGGTTTTGCCGAAACCTATGCCTGTCTGCCGGGCGAAACTGCTGATGGTGGACGCCGTGGCGGCCCAGCGCACCGAGGTGCTGTTTTTGAATACGGCACGGCTGCAGCGGCCGCAAAAAGAATACAATAATAGAAGCAAAGGGGTAGCGCCATGAGCAAAAGCGCGAGGAGCTTCTGGAGCAAATATGGGCTGCGCAGGACACCGCCTATGACCTGATGAGCGAAGATACGATTCCACCTTTATTCCTACGGTGAAAATGTGTTGTACCAGGCGGAGGCGCATCTCATCACGACCGGATCGCCCTCCACCCCGGCGTCACCGTCACCGACCTTGCAAATATGGTGCGCAAAACGCCCAGCGCCTGCTCCCAGCTCGTGCGCAGGCTGCGGGACAAGGGCTGGGTGGAACAGGTGCGCAACACCGCCAACAACCGCCAGGTAATGCTCCGCCTCACCCCGCCAGGGGGAGCATGTATACCGGGACCACGCCGCAGCTTCGACAAGCAGTGCCAGGCGCTGACCTTCCAGCGCCTGGAGGGTTCAGGCGGAGCTTGTCCAGCAGCATCAGCAAGGGCCTAATGCGGACGACGTGCGGCGCAGCCACCTGAAGCGCGTACAGCGGCGCCTACGTCGGGGTGTGCGCTTTGTTAAGGATAGCGACTCATATGAGCGCAGCAACGTTTATGATTTATTTTACCAGTATCATGGACCGCCGCAGCAAGACAAAACTTCGCACCAACGCGCTCGAAAGGGAAGTTCGACGCCATTCCGCCCGGCATCCGACTTCAGCTATTTTTTTTTCTCCCACGGAGGTATTTTGCTTCCATCATCCCCGCTTTAAACAGGCGCGCAACGGCGTCACCGGCCTGACAAAGGAGTCATCGACTATGAAAACGGCGTGCTGGGCGGCGTTGTCAGCGCGCGCTGAACATTTTCTGCTCCGCGGAGACAATGTCCTGCTGCACTCTCCACCTACATCCGGTTTCACCCACAGCCCCTGGAGAACAACGGCTGACATCGTCCACAGCCCGCGGTAAAGACGAAACAATGTCTGGCGCATGGTTGAGGACATGGAAAAATCGTGGACAACAGGGTCCACGCCGCCGTGTTCTGCTCGCCCAACCCCCTGCGGCCGCGTGTGGGAGCGCTGGGGGCTGGAGCGCGCATGGGCTGTGCACAAAAGCACGATGTAATGGTCAGTGATCCGACGAGATCTGGTCGGACATCATCCTCGGTGAGCACAGGCATGGCACGCAGAGCGTCAGCGAGGACGCCGCAACCGCACCGTTGCCGTATATCGCCCCTCCAAAACGTTCAACCTGGCGGATGGCGGCCAGGCGCTACCACGTGTTACAACCCCGTTCTGCGGGACCGCGTGGAAAGAAGCCTCCCTGTCCACTACAATTCCATGAACGTGCTCTCCAGCCACGCGCTCCTCAGCGTGTTCGGCCCGAGAGCTACGAGTGGGTGGACGAGCTGGCCCAGCAGGTGCTGACGGCCAATGTGGATTTCGCCTGCGACTTTATCGCCACTGCTGAAGGCGTGGAGATCCTCGAGCTGAGAGGCACCGCCCGCTGTTTCTGGACTGCACCCGCTGG
>VOFI01003212.1_pt1 | contig 25105 bp, 48 predicted proteins | sample 5384131 | NCBI WGS metagenome assembly VOFI01 (sample SAMN12384728, study PRJNA508395) | human gut metagenome | isolation source: healthy gut H | host: Homo sapiens | reverse complement strand
GCGGGGCGCATCCACTTACATCGGCAACATTGAAGGGCGGGAGGCCATCAGCCAAGGGGGTGAACTGATGCTGGTGCGACGGATTCACTGGAAATATCTTCCTCAAAACCATGGAGGGGCAGCCTCCCTCTTCACCACGCCTTGAAGGACATGCTGTTGGGCAGTACCAAGACCAAACTGGCCGCCCCTGCTGCTGAAGGACAGCCTTAAGAGGGTTTAAAAAGCGGTTTGATGCCAACGAGGTGGGGGCACCGCCTGCTGAGAATCTCCCAACCGGTGATCAAAGGCCCATAGTTTCCTCAACAGGGCATGCCTTCTTCAACGCCATCCATGCAGGCCAAGGTGGTGGCCGAGGGAACATTGGGAGACATCGCCGCCAACGTAGACCACATGAGTTTGCCCCGGGGGAAGAAAGGGATGATTTTTCCGATTCCCTATTGACAGAACGACAAAACGTCCCTATATTAGGTACAGCAAATCCTAACATCCCAAAAGAAACCAAAAATTCCAAAGGGAGCATGTCGATATGATTTTAGAGAAATTACAGACCTTGATTGCAGATCAGTTGGGTGTAGATGGCAACAGCATCACCATGGACACCAACTTTGAGGAAGATTTGGGGCGTGGATTCTCTGGATATCGTGGAGTTGTCTATGGCCCTGGAAGAGGAATTTGACATTGGCGAGATGAGTGAAGAGGACCTGGCCACCATCAAAACCGTGGGGGACCTGGTCAACTACTTACAGGGTAAACTGGACCTTTAACAGGCCCAAGGGCCTGCGGCCCCCTCGGATGGATGGGGCTGTCTGCAGGAGGAGGAAGACAACAATGCAGCTATTGGAAGAGAAAACTCTGGCTATACCTTCAGGACAAACGCTTGCTGGAGAACGCCCTCACCCACAGTTCCTATGCCAACGAGCACCGGGGGAAGTGACACCCACAGCAACGAGCGGTTGGAATTTCTGGGAGACTCCATCCTGGGCCTGGTGGTGGCGGACCATCTTTACCGCACCCGTCCAGACCTGCCGGAAGGGGACCTGACCCGCATCCGGGCGGCCCTGGTGTGTGAGAACAGCCTGGTGGAAGTGGCCCAAAGCTTGGATCTGGGCAGCTACCTCCGCCTGGGCAAGGGGAGGACCACGGCGGCGGCCGGGCCCGCCCCTCCATCCAAGCCGATGCGGTGGAGGCGCTGCTGGCTGCCGTCTATCTGGACGGAGGCATTGGCCAGGCCCGGAAGCTGATCCACACCCTGGTGCTGGACCAGGAGCAGGAGAAAACCGCCGCCGGACGGGACTATAAAACCGCCCTGCAAGAGCTGGCCCAGCGGGAGAGCGGCCAGGTGCTGGCCTACCACCTCACCGGGGAGCGTGGGCCGGACCATGCCAAGGTCTTTGCCATGGAGGTCTGCCTCAACGGCCAGCCCATTGGAGCCGGCCAGGGGCACAGCAAGAAGGGAGGCCGAGCAGGCTGCCGCCAAAGACTGCCGTGCTGGCCTGGGAAAAGGAGACGCCGTGAACAAGAACCGGAGGAACATTATCATTGCCGTGGTAGTGCTCATTGCCCTGGTCTTGATGGCCTTCTGGCCCAGAGGGGGGCAGGATGCCACCTCCGGGGCCACCACTGCCTGGTCCCAAACCACCCAGCCAGCGGGGGAACCCAGCGCTGCCTGACAACCATACACGAGCCCACAAGACCCGAACCCGTGACCTTGCGGCGTGTTGGGTCTTTTCACGTCCCGGAGAAAGGAGGCTTTGCCATGCACCATCCTCACCAGCATTTTCATCCCACCCGTCCCCCCGCCTTGGGAAGGCGATATGCCGTCCTGGGGGTGGGGCTGCTGATTATGGCCTTCGGCATTGCCTTTTCCATCCAGGGGTCTTGGGGACCTCTCCCATCTCCAGCCTGCCCTATGTGGTGAGCTTGCTGATCCCCCTCACGGTGGGGGGCGACCATCTGTCTCCACGTGGTGTTGATCCTTCTACAAATTCTCATCCTCCGCCGGAATTACGATCCCATCCAGCTGATGCAGCTGCCGGTGGCGGTGGTGTTTGGTTACCTTACCGACCTTGGGGTGTGGGTGGTCCAGGGACTGCCGGTGCCCAACTATGGGGTGCAGTGGCTCTACTGCCTCATCGGGGGTGGTGCTGGTGGCCGTTGGGGTGGCTCTGGGAGGTCATCGCTGGGGTGGTCACCTTGGCAGGGGAGGGGTTCATCCTGGCGGTGTGCCAGGTGACGGCCATCCCCTTTGGCAACATGAAGGTGGGGTTTGACCTGACCCTGGTGGCCATCTCTGTGGTGCTGTCCCTGGGCTTTCTCCATGGACTCTATGGGGTCCGGGAAGGGACGGTGGCGGCAGCGGTCCTGGTGGGGCTTACCGCCAAGAAGCTTCAGCCCCTGCTCCAGCGCCGCCTGGAAAAGGTCTTGTCGTAACGCTGGCCAGCAGGGCAGGGACCTGCTCCGCAATCTGGGGAAAGGGAAGGAAGGGTGCCGGGGGAACGGTATGGGCCCCCAGGGCCTTTTCCATCCACACCATGTGATACCACCGGTCAAATTTATATCCCACCTGATGAAACTGCCCCACCAAAGTGTACCCCATCCGCTGGTGAAAGCGGACGCTGGCCTGGGTGAGGGTGGCGTCTTCTGCCTGAGGAAGGGCGATGCAGGCGTTGCAGTTGAGGACGTTTTGGGCGGCCAGCACCGTTTCAAGGCCCCGTAGAGCTGGGGCCCCAGGCCGTTGCCTCGCTGATCCTGGCGGAGGTAGATGGTGCTCTCTGCGGCCCACTGATAGGCTGCCCGGACATGGAAGGGGGGCGGCGTAGGCATAGCCCAACAGTTCCCCTGCCTGCTCTGCCACCAGATAGGGGTGGGTGCGCAGGGTGGCTTCCACCCGACGGGTGAATTCCGAAAGGGTGGGCACATCGTACTCAAAAGGTGATGGCGGTGTGCAGCACATAGGGGCGGTAAATGGCCAGCAAGGCAGCCGCATCCTCTGGGGTAGCAGGGGCGAAAGTGGAAGGATGGCATGGGACAGGACCTCCTGGGGGAAATGTTCTGCGGGTATCTTACCACGGGGAGGGGAATCTAGCAACGGCAAAAAAAAGTTTCCCTTGGGGCTTGACAAGGCCTGCAAGGGGTGCTATACTCTCTTGCATAAACCGAGGAACGGGAAGAGTACACAGGATCCCGCCCTTTTCAGCGAGCCGCGGACAGTGCAAGCGCGGCAGGAGCGGCCCGGTGGAATGGTCCCGGGAGGGCAAGCCCAACGAGCAAATGCTCTAGTAGGGGAGACGGGTCAGGCACGCCGTTACCATGTGCCGGCACTTGTTGGAGTGCGCTGAGTGGGCGCCGATGGCGCCAAGCCGGGTGGCACCGCAGAAGCTGTTTCCGCTTCTGTCCCTGCAAAACAAGCATGGGACAGGAGCGTTTTTGTTTTTGTCCCCGAACAATCCCAGAAAGGAGTCTATGACCATGGCAGCAATGAAAGAGATCCCTATAAGATTTTACCTGGAAGAGAACGAGATGCCCCAGGCATGGTACAATGTCCGGGCTGACATGAAGGACAAGCCCGCCCCCCTCCTCAACCCCTGCCACCGGCCAGCCCATGACTGCCCAAGAGCTGGAGGGCGTGTTCTGTAAGGAACTGGTGGAGCAGGAGCTGGACAACGACAACGCTTACATCCCCATCCCCCAGGAGATTCGGGACTTCTACAAGATGTACCGCCCCTCCCCCTGGTCCGGGCCTACTGCCTGGAAGAGAAGCCCAGACCCCGGCTAAGATTTACTACAAGTTTGAGGGGAACAACACTTCCGGTTCCCACAAGCTAAATTCCGCCATCGCCCAGGCCTACTATGCAAAGAAACAGGGCCTTAAGGGCGTGACCACGGAGACAGGAGCCGGGCAGTGGGGCACGGCGCTGTCCATGGCCTGTGCCTACCTGGGCCTGGACTGCAAGGTGTTCATGGTGAAGGTCTCCTACGAGCAGAAGCCCTTCCGCCGGGAAGTGATGCGCACCTACGGCGCCTCTGTCACCCCGTCCCCCTCGGACACCACCGCCGTGGGCCGGAAGATCCTGGCCGATCACCCGGGCACCACCGGCAGCCTGGGCTGCGCCATCAGCGAGGCCGTGGAGGCCGCCACCAGCCAGGAGGGGTACCGCTATGTGTTAGGGTCCGTCCTCAACCAGGTTCTCCTCCACCAGAGCGTCATCGGGTTGGAGACCAAGGCCGCCATGGACAAGTATGGCATCCAGGCGGACATCATCATCGGCTGCGCCGGCGGCGGCTCCAACCGGGCGGTCTGATCTCCCCCCTTCGTGGGCGAGATGATCCGGGGCGAGGCCGATTACCGCTTCATCGCCGTGGAGCCCGACCTCCTGCCCCAGCCTTACCCGGGGCAAGTTTGCCTATGACTTCTGTGACACCGGCATGGTCTGCCCCCTGGCCAAGATGTATACCTTGGGCTGCGGCTTCATCCCTTCTGCCAACCATGCGGGCGGCCTGCGGTACCACGGCATGAGCCCGGTGGTCAGCCAGCTCTACCACGACGGCCTCATTGAGGCCACCAGCGTGGAGCAGACCAAGGTCTTTGAGGCTGCCACCTACTTCGCCCGGGTAGAGGGCATCCTCCCTGCCCCGGAGTCCAGCCATGCCATCCGGGTGGCCATCGACGAGGCCCCAAAGTGCAAGGAGACGGGGGAGGAGAAGACCATCGTCTTCGGCCTCACCGGCACCGGCTACTTCGACATGGTGGCCTATGAGAAGTTCAACAACGGGGAGATGAGCGACTACATCCCCACCGACGCCGACCTGGAGCAGGGCTTTGCTGGCCTGCCCAAGGTGAACGAACCCTGAAACAGAACCAGCGCCCCGACCGGGTTTCGGTCGGGGCGGCCTTTTTACATGGTAAGGTGTTGGAAAGACTTCCCGATGGGACAGCCATCCCCAACATCATCCAGGGAAGCGTCAGGCGGTGAGCGGAAGGTGAGGTCGTCATCGGGAGGAGAGGGGCAACGCCAGCCCCTCTGCGGCCTGCTGAAAGACGGAGATCCTGCGCAGGCGGTGACGTCGTCGGCGGCCGGAGACCTGGCCCCGGCGGCCATGCAGGGTGGAGACCAGGGCGGTGGCGTCATAGGAGGGGAAGTACAGCCCGCTGCGGACGAAATAGTTGTTGGTGTTGGCCGTGCAGTCGGGTACGGGGACGGTGCTGTCGATGGTATGGGTGCGGGTGAGGTCATCGGAGGTCAGGCCGAAGTACTCATAGGCGGGCCCCTGGCTCTCGTCCCCGCCGGTGAAGACGGGGTCGCCCCAGGTGGGGGTCAATCCAGCAGGGGATGCCGTCCAGCCAAGCTAGGTTCCAGGCGTGGGATTCCCCCCCTGGCCGGTGATGTAGGCCACGTCGATCCCCAGCTGCAGGAGAAGGTATTGGTAGGTTTTGGCATAGCACCCACACAGTCCCGCGCCGTTTACCATGATGTTTACGATGGAGTTGCTGTCCACCACCTGGTAGTCCGCGTGGTTGATGAGGTAGGTATACACCCCCAAGGCCTGGTCATACTCCGAGGCGCTCCGATCGATGGTGGCCAGGCAGTCTGCCGTCCACTGGTCAATCTGGGTTTGGGTGGCCTCCCGCTGGGCTGCGTCCATGGTGTATACCGGCTGGTAGGAGGCCTCCAGGGCTTTCCCGGCCAGAAGGGTGGTCTCAATCTGCCCGGTGCCGGAGAACCAGAAGAGTTCCGGGTAATCCCGGTCGATGGCGGTGACCACCTTCTGAATCATGGCGGTGTCTGGATAGAGGTCTGTGATCTCCGTCTCCTGGTTTTGCAGGGCGGGGAGGATTTGGTCGTAGAGGTAGCGCTCCTGGCCGGAGAGGGTGGATTTGGTGTACCGGAACCCGTCCTGGGTGCCGGTGTAATCGGCAGGGGGCTCTGGGATCGTGCCTCCGTTGGCCAGGCAGGTCCAGGGAGAATTGGCAGCCAGACAGGAGGGACAGCCCCAGACACAAGGTTAGAAGTAGGGAAAGGGCACGTCGCAAGGGGGCCTCACCCCTTCCGGGCCAAACAGGCCAGCACCGCCCGGACGATGGCGGCAGCATCCAGGCCGTACCGGGCCATGAGGGCCGCCGGGGGCCGCTTCTCCCCAAGGTGTCCTGGACGGCCACGGCCTCCATGGGCACCGGGCAGGCAGGTGCGGGCCAGCAGCTCCGACACCGCACCGAAGAGGCCGCCGGCCACCTGATGCTCCTCGGCGGTGACCACTGCGCCGCACCGGCGGGCGGCCTCGGTGACCGCCTCGGCGTCTAGGGGCTTGATGGTGTGCAGGTCGGTGACTTGGAGGGAGATGCCCTGGGCGGCCAGCGCCTCTGCCGCCAGCAGGGCCTCGTACACCAGGGCGCCGCAGGCAAAGACGGCGCAGTCCTGCCCCTCCCGCACTGGCCGGGCCTTGCCGATGGCAAAGTGGGTGGTCCGGTCCGTGATCACCGGCACGGCTTCCCGGCCGAAACGGAGGTAGACCGGCCCGGGGGTGGTCGGCGGCAGCCAGAACGGCCTTCCGGGTCTCCCTCACTGTCGCAGGGGCCACCACGGTCATCCGGGGCAGGACCCGGGCCAGGGCCAGGTCCTCTAGGGCCTGGTGGGTGGCTCCATCGGGGCCCACAGAGATCCCCCGCATGGGCGCCGCCGAAGATTACATGGAGGTCGTTGTAACACACCGTGGTGCGGATCTGGTCAAAGGCCCGGCCAGAGAGGAAGACGCCGTAGGTGGACACGAAGGGCACCTGCCCCCCCAGAGCCAGCCCTGCGGCGGTGCCCACCAGGTCTTGCTCGCTGATGCCTACATTATAAAAATGATCGGGGTACCGGTCATGGACCCAGTTGGTGCGGGTGGAGGCGGACACATCGGCGTCCAGCACCACCACGTCCTCCCGGGCGGCGCACAGGTCCAGCAGGCCCTGGCCGTACCCGTCCCGCTGGGGGATATGGTTGACTTGATCAAGCTTCATGGGGCGTGCCTCCTTCTGCGAGTTCTGCCAGGGCAGCGGCCAGTTCCTGGTCATTGGGCGCCTTTGCCGTGCCAGGCGGCTTGGCCCTCCATGAAGGAGACCCCCTTGCCCTTTACCGTGTGGGCGATGAGGACGGTGGGCCGCCCCTGGGTGGCCGCGGCGATGCGGAAGGCGTCCCGCAGGGGCGGCCAAGGCTGTGGCCGTCTACGTCCAACACCTCCCAGCCAAAGGCGGCAAACTTGGCCCCGAGGGGTTCCACGTCCATGATGTCCTTGGTGGGGCCGTCCAGCTGGACGCCGTTGTCATCCACCACGGCGCAGACGTTGTCCAGGGAGAACTGGGCGGCGGTCATGGCAGCCTCCCAGATTTGGCCCTCCTGCACCTCCCCATCCCCTAAGAGGCAGTAGGTGCGGTAGGACCGCCCGGTCCGCCGGGCTGGCCAGAGCCAGGCCGTTGGCGACGGACAACCCCTGGCCCAGGGAGCCGGAGGAGCAGTCCAGCCCCGGCAGCTTTCCCGGTGGGGTGGCCCTGGAGGGGGAGTCCAACTGCCGCAGAGTGGGCAGGAGGGGCGGGATCAAAAGAAGCCCCGCCGGGCCAGGGCGCTGTAAAGCACCGGGGCGGCGTGGCCCTGGAGAGGAGGAACCGGTCCCGGTTTGGATCCTCCGGCTGGGCGGGGTCCAGGTGCATTTGATCGAAATAGAGGGTAACCAGGATTTCTACTGCTGAAAGAGACCCGCCTGGATGGCCGGACCCAGCGGCATGGGTCATGGTGAGAATGTCCCGCCGGACCTGACGGCAGAGGGCGGGGAGATCGTAGGACATGAAAAAAACCTCCTGTCTTGGGAAAGATGACGGATTTTTTTGGCCCAGATCAACGCCGCCAAGTCCGCCCTCCACGGGCCGGCCAAGGTGGTGCTGGAAGGGCACATCCAGCACTGCGTCCGGGATGGCCTCCAGCACGGCGACCCGGACCAGACCATCGCCAACTTCACCAAAGGCGGTGGAGCGGTTTGCCAACATGAATTGACCACCAACAGCGTGAAAGACCGGCTGGAACCTTTCCCGCCGGTTTTTGTTTCATCTTTGACAAGCCATACCCCTATGGGTATAATATAAATACCCTATATGGTATCCATCCGCTGGAGGGTGTATTATGAGAGCAATGGAAAAAACTGGAACAGCTTCTTGGAATTGGGCGGCATCAAGAAAAGACATCACCTTCCTGGTCCTCGGCGGCGTGTGGTCCTGTGAGCTTTGGGGATCCGAATCTGCCGGTGGATCCGGCTTGGATCGCCATCATCCTGTGCGGCATCCCTATCATTCTGGAAGCCGTCATCGGCCTGGTCACCGCCTTCGACATCAAGGCGGACGTGCTGGTGTCTCTGGCCCTCATCGCCTCGGTGCTCATTGGAGAGGACTTCGCCGCCGGCGAGGTGGCCTTCATCATGCAGCTGGGCGGCCTGCTGGAGGACCTCACCGTGGCCAAGGCCCGGGCGGGGATTGAGAAGCTGGTCCACCTTACCCCCACCGCGCACCGCTCGGGTGATGCCACGGCAGAGAGAAGGTTATCCCCTGCGGAGGTCCAGGTGGGGGACCAGCTGCGGGTCCTCCCTGGGGAGACCGTCCCGGTGGACGGGGTGATTCTTCAAGGCCAGACCTCCATCAACCAGGCGGTGATGACCGGCGAGTCCCTCCCCGTGGACAAGGGGCAGGGGGACGAGGTGGCCAGCGGCACCGTAAACCAGTTTGGCGCCTTTACCATGGAGGCCTCCAAGGTGGGGGAGGACAGCTCCATCCAGCGGATGATCCGGCTGGTGCAGTCGGCGGATGCGGGCAAGGCGAAGATCGTGGGCATCGCCGACCGCTGGGCCACCTGGATCGTGGTCATCGCCCTGGCGGCTGCCGCCGTCACCTGGGTGGTGACGGGGGAGATCATCCGGGCGGTGACCATTTTGGTGGTATTCTGCCCCTGCGCCCTGGTACTGGCCACCCCCACAGCCATTATGGCAGCCATTGGCAACGCCACAAAGCACGGCTTTCTTGTCCGGGAAGGGGATGCCTTGGAGCGCCTGTCTCAGGTGACCAAGGTGACCTTTGACAAGACGGGGGGACCCTCACCTTCGGCACCCCCCTGAGGTGGTGGCCGTGGTCCCCTTGGACGGTGCCACCAGCAAGGAAACCTCTATGCCCAGGTCGCCTGTGCGGAGGCTCTGTCAGAGCACCCCCTGGGCAAGGCGGTTGTCCGGTGCTATCAGGAAGAGGAGGGGGGACCCCAGCCCCCCCCCGGAGACTTCCAGATGCTTCGGGGGGTGCAAGGCCCAGGTGCAGGGCACCATGTGGCGGCGGGAAACCCCCTGCTGGCGGAGCTGGGCATCCACCCCGCCCCCCAGGCGGAGACGGCCGGGGAGTTCCGATGGCCCAGGGGGGTGCACCGTTATCTACTGGGGGTGGACGGAAAGCTGGCCGGCTTCCTCGCCCTGTCGGACACCCTCCGGCCCAGGCGGCCCAGACCATCCGGCGGACAGGCGGCGGGGGTGGAGCCCGTCCTCCTCACCGGGGACAACGCCAACGCCGCCCAGCACATCGCCGGCCAGCTGGGGATCCCAGAGGTGCAGTGGAGCTGCCTGCCCCAGGACAAGCTGGATATCATCGACGCCAGCCAGCAGAACGGCCAGCCTGTCTGCATGATCGGCGACGGCATCAACGACGCCCCCGCCCTGAAAAGGGCCTAGGTGGGCATCGCCATGGGGGCATTGGCAGCGACATTGCCGTGGACGCCGCGGATATCGCCCTGGTCAACGACGACATCCAGGAGCTGCCCCACCTGCTCCGCCTGGCCCGGCGAATGATGTTCCCCATGGCGGGTGAGGCCATCCATGGCGCCGCCGATGAGCTTGGAGGTGATGAACTCGTTGAACCGGGCAGCCACAAGGGCGACCTTCATGTTTTGTGCGACCAGGTTTCCTTCAAAGGTTTTCATGGCAGTATGTCTCCTTTATTCTAATACTCTGTGGGGTTTGGAACTTAGTAGTTGAGGATGTGCCCCATCTTTTCTGCTTGGTCTGGAGGTAGAAGAGGTCGTGGGGGGTGGCGGCCATCTGGATGGGCACCCGCTCCTTGATGGCCATGCCGAAGTCAGCCAGTTGGTACACCTTGTCCGGGTTGTTGGTCAGCAGGCGCAGGGTTTTTGCCCCCAGGTCCCGGAGAATCTGGGCGCCGATGTAGTACTCCCGCAGGTCCCCGGCACAGCCCAGGGGCCAGGTTGGCCTCCATGGTGTCCATCCCCTGCTCCTGTAGCGCGTAGGCCCGCAGCTTGTTGATGAGGCCGATGCCGCGGCCCTCCTGGCGCATGGATGAATTTGAGGCCCCATTCCTTGGACTTCTCCTGGAGTTCCGGGGCCCGCATCATGGTGCCGTCCTCCCGCATGATCTCGCAGCAGAGGCCCACCTCCTTCAGGCCGGCCAGGCGCATCAGGTCCACAGTGGCCTCGGTGTGGCCGTTGCGCTCCAGCACGCCGTTGTCTTTGGCCAGCAGGGGGAACATGTGGCCGGGGCGGCGGAAATCCTCGGGCTTGGCCTCCGGGTCCACGCACTTCATCGCGGTGATGGAGCGCTCCGCCGCCGAGATGCCGGTGGTGGTGCTCACGTGGTCGATGCTGACGGTGAAGGCGGTCTCGTGGTTGTCGGTGTTCCGGGTGACGATCTGGGGAACTGGAGCTTGCGGACATACTCATAGGACATGGGCATGCAGATGAGCCCCTTGCCATGGGTGGCCATGAAGTTGACGTTCTCCGTGGTGGCGAGCTGGGCAGCGCAGATCAGATCCCCCTCGTTCTCCCGGTCCGGGTCGTCGGTGCAGAGGATCATTTTGCCCTGGCGCAGGTCCTCCAGGGCCTCTTCGATGGTGTTGTACTGAAACATGGAAGGCTCCTTTCCTGGCTCAAAAGCCATAGCGAGTTAAGAATTCTTTGGTGATACCGGAGGCGGGCGCGGGGGACTCCTGAGGGGGGGGGGGGAGTTTTTCCACGTACTTTCCGATGATGTCCGTTTCTAGGTTGACAAGGTCTCCCACCTTCCGGTCGGCCAGCACGGTGACGGCCACGGTGTGGGGGATGGCGGAGATGGCAAAGGACTGGCGGTCACCTTGGCCACGGTGAGGCTGATGCCGTCGATGGTGATGGAGCCCTTCTCCACCACGTACCGGAGAATCTCCGGCCCAGCGGCGATGGTATACCAGATGGCATTGTCATCCCGGGTGATCCCACGGTGCCCACCGTCCACATGGCCGGCCACGATGTGGCCCCCGGACGCGGTTGCCGCCATGGCCCGCCCCAGGTTCACCCGGTGCCTGGGCGGAGGGCGGCCGTGGAGCGGTTCGGTCTCGTGCATGACGTCGGCGGTGAAGCCGGTGGGGGAATGGAGGCAGACCCGTTGACGGCGATGCTGAAATGGATGTCCTCCAGAACAACTTTGGCTTGGATCTCCAGCACGGCACTGTGAGGGCCTTTGCGGATGGCCTTCAAGGTGCCCATTTCTTCCACGATGCCGGTAAACATCAGCCAATCACCTCACTTTCCAGCAGAATGTCCTCCCCCAGCCGGGTGGGAGGGTGGGCGGGGCCAGGCGGAGCGCCTGGTCCGGGTGGGGGAACCCCTGGCCGCCCACTGGGGACTTTTGCCCCCTGGCCCCTAGAATCTTGGGGGCCAGATAGGCCTGTACCTTTGTTCACGATGCCTGCCTGACCGCTGACCAGTGAAGGGCGGCGCCCCTTCCAGCAGGGCCAGAGAGAGGGCCTGGGCCATATTTCTTGGTCGGTCATAGTGACACCTCACAATGCAAAAAGCGCTCTGAAGCAAACCTTCAGAGCGCGTCAAAACGAGCACAGGTATCCCGTGTCTTTTCCCATGAAAAAACTCTGGAATGATACCATCCCAGAGCATACTTCCACGGAAAATAGACGCGGGGATCCCGCGTACTGTTTACCCATCTTCTTCCATCCAGACTATACTGTCGGTTTTGGAATTTCACCAAATCCTGCCGTTGCCGGCTCGCGGACTTTACCGCCGATCGGGAATTTCACCCTGCCCTGAAGATCGCTGTTTTGTTGTCTGCTAACAGGCTACTCCGGAAAAAGGGTGTTGTCAAGAGGGAAACGGGGAAATGGAAAAAAGTTGATCAAAAATCACAAGAATTTGCAGTCTATTCCTGTCAAAAACTTCAAATCATACAAAAATGGAGGGAATGTCTTCCCTCCTGCGATGCCTGTGTGGCGATGGTAACTCTCGGCTGCAAAGGCTCTGCTCCAACGAAAAACACGCTTTTGAGGGCCCCAAAACCACCCGATGCTCTGCTCTGCGGCAGGGCAGGTTTCCCCTGCGAGGAGGTGCATGTCGGGCTGCGGAGGGATAGAAAAAGCGGCCCTTTCCAAAGGAGAGGAAAGCGCCGCAGGGAAGGGACCGCTGCCCAAGGCAGCGGAGGAGGACGTGGCAGAGGGCAGGTGCGCCTGTGGTTCAGGAAGACAGAAAGAGAGAGCGTAAAGAGACTGCCGCACCTGCCGTGCCACGGAATGTCCGCTTGTTCCAAAGAACACCTCCATTGTAGGGAATAGAGGAGGGAAAGTCAATGGACGGGTCGAAAAAGGCGACGAAAAAGAAGGACAATTGCCTATTGAGATTGTGAGAATTAAACCAGGGGGAGAGACCTCTCCCATACCCACACCTTGGCCGAAGCCCCTTTGGCCGGGCTCTTTCTGGGGAGGGAGGCAGGGGACAGAAATTATGAAAAGCTGTTGTTTACTTTTGGTTTGAACTATAGTAGAATAAACCCAAGAAATGGTCCCCCGCTGGGGGGGCAGGCCTGCGGATCCCGTGGGCCGGGGAGGTAGTTATGGAACAACCAAAGTATCAGCGGGTCCTGCTGAAACTCAGCGGGGAGGCCCTGGCTGGTCTTACCGGCCGAGGGATTGATTTTCCCTTTGTCCGCCAAGTGTGCCAGGTGGTGAAGGACTGCGTCGACCGTGGGGTCCAGGTGGGCCTGGTGGTGGGCGGCGGCAACTACTGGCGTGGCGTGAAGGACGGGGGCGGCCAGATGGAGCGCTCTCGCGCTGACCAGATGGGCATGCTGGCCACTGTGATGAACAGCCTGGCCCCAGGATGTGCTGGAGCAGGTGGGGCAGCCTGCCCGGGTGCTCACCTCCATCCCCATGGGCCCGGTGGGGGAGATCCTCTCCCGCCCCGCTGCGGACCGGTACCTCCGGGCGGGGAAGTGGTGATCTTTGCCGGGGGTACCGGCAACCCCTACTTTTCCACCGACACGGCCGCCGTCCTCCGGGCGGCGGAAAATCCAGGCGGATATGATCCTCCTGGCCAAAAACATCGACGGCGTCTACAGCGCCGACCCCAAGAAGGACCCCGGCGCCGTGAAGTACGACGCCATCTCCTATGACCAGGTTCTGGCCGACCACCTGCAGGTGATGGATCTGACCGCCACGTCCCTGGCTATGGAGAACCACATTCCCGTGATGATCTTCGCCCTGGCGGATCCTCAAAACATCCTCCGGGCGGTGATGGGAGAGAGAATTGGAACCATTGTAGAGGAGGAAACAAAGTCATGAAGGAAATGAACCAACCCTATGACGCGAAGATGCAGAAGACCATCGAAGTGGTGATGAGCGACTTTGCCGGCGTCCGCCGGCCGGGCCAACGCCGGGGTGCTGGACAAGATCACCGTGGAGTACTACGGCACCGAAACCCCCCATCCACCAGGTGGCCTCCATCTCCACCCCTGACCCCCGTACCCTGGTGATCCAGCCCTGGGACGGTACCCTGCTCAAGGCCGTGGAGAAGGCCCTGCTGGCCTCTGACCTGGGCATCAACCCCCCAGAACGACGGCAAGGTGATCCGCCTGATCTTCCCTCAGCTCACCGAGGAGCGCCGTAAGGAGCTCACCAAGCAGGTGAAGAAGTACGGGCGAAGAGGGCAAGGTGGCTATCCGCAACATCCGCCGTGATGCGATGGAAAAGTTCAAGGCCATGAAGAAAAGTCCGAGATCACCGAGGATGACCTGAAGGAATTGGAGGAGGACCTCCAGAAGCTCACCGACAAGCGCTGCAAGGAGATCGACGACCTCACCGCCAAGAAGGAAGCCGAGCTCATGGCGGTGTAACGTCCCCATGGCTTTTTGGAATCGAAAGAAGCCGGACGTGCCGGCAGCGGGAGAGGGGGTGGACCGTACCCAGCTGCCGCAGCACGTGGGCATCATCATGGACGGCAACGGCCGGTGGGCCAAAAAGCGCGGCCTGCCGCGCACAGCGGGCCATGCGGCCGGCGCGGAGACCTTCCGCACCATCGCCTATTACTGCCGGGACATTGGCATTCCCTACCTGACGGTGTATGCCGTCTCCACCGAGAACTGGAAGCGCCCGGTGGAGGAAGTGGCCACCATCATGGACCTGCTGCACAAGTACCTGTTAGAGGTGCTGGAAAAGATGGAGCGGGACGGGTTCCGAGTGCACTTTTTTGGAAATCTGGAGCCTTTGCCCCCTGCCCTGCGGGACCTGTGTCTCCGGGCGGAGGAGACGGCCGCCTCCCTCTCCGGCAAGCGGCACCAGGTGAACATTTGCCTCAACTACGGCGGCCGGGACGAGATTCGCCGGGCAGCCCAAGCCTGGGGGCGGGACCTGCTGGCCGGCCGGCAGACGGTGGAGGACCTCACCGACGAGGCCTTCTCCCGCTACCTGGACAGCCGGGGGATGCCGGATCCTGATCTCATCATTCGCCCCAGCGGGGAACTGCGGCTGTCCAACTTCTTAACGTGGCAGTCAGCTTACGCGGAGTTTTATTTTACCGATGTGCTCTGGCCCGGATTTTACCCCCCAGGTCCTGGACGAGGCCTTGGCGGCGTTTCAGCGGCGCCAGCGCCGGTTTGGAGGCGTATAACCGTGAGAAATCGTATTTTGGTGGCCTGGGTGGGTGTGCCTGTGATCCTAGTGGTCCTGTTCGTCCTGCCGGAGGCCTTTACCCCTGCCCTCATCGCCGTGCTGTCGGTGATTGGGACCTATGAGGCCCTCCATGCCATCGGCATGAACCACCCCGCATCGCCCTGTACACCGCCCTGGTGGCCCTGGCCATTCCCTTCTGGGTTTACTTTGGGGAACCCAGGCAATGGGGCCTGCTGGTGTTGCTGGTCTACCTGGTGCTGGTCTTTGCGGAGGCCTTTGCCAGCCGCCTGCGGGTGAAGATTGACCGGGTGGGGGCGGGATTCTTCTTCGCCTTCATCATCTCCTACTGCCTGTCCTCCGTGGTGCGAGTGGGGAACCTGGAGCTGCGGGACAGCTATGTGTTCCTCCCCATCCTCCTGCCCTTCGTGGTGGATGCGGGGGCCATGTTTGTGGGGATGTTCCTGGGTAAGCACCCCTTCGCCCCTGTCCTCTCCCCCAAGAAAACGGTGGAGGGCTCTGTGGGCGGCCTCATCGTCGGGGTGGGCATTACCCTGCTTTACGGCCTGGTGTTCCACTTTATCACCGACGTGGAGGTCAACTACTACTTCCTGGCGGTGTACGGCATTCTGGGCGGCGTCATCACCGAGGTAGGGGACCTGGCCTTCTCCTACGTGAAGCGCAACCGAAAGATCAAGGACTTCGGCCACATCCTCCCGGGCCATGGAGGGGTGCTGGACCGGTTTGACAGTGTGATCTTCTGCGCCCCCTCATTGAACTGCTGATCCAGTGGCTGCCCGCCTTCAGCAAGGGGGGCCGGCGCATGAGATCCCTTTGCCATCCCTGGGCTCCACAGGGTCCATCGGCACCCAGACCTTGGAAGTGGCGGCATCCTGCGGCCACCGGGTGCTGGCCCTGACGGCCCACCATAACATCGACCTGCTGGAGCGGCAGGCCCGGACCTTTCATCCTATCCTGGCAGCGGCAGCGGATCCAACCGCCGCCGCTGCTTTGGCGTCCCGGCTGGCAGACACGGACATTCAGGTCCTGGCGGGGGAGGAGGGGGTTCTGGCCGCAGCCCAGCTGCCCCAGGCGGACACGGCGGTGACCGCCCTGGTGGGCATCGCCGGCCTGGCCCCCACCCTGGCGGCCATCGACACCGGCAAGCGCATTGCCCTGGCCAACAAGGGAGACCTTGGTGTGCCGGGCCCTTGGTGATGGCCCGCGCCCGGGAGAAGGGGGCGGAGATCGTCCCCGTGGACTCGGAGCACTCGGCCATCTTCCAGAGTCTCCAGGGCAGCCACGGCCGGGAGCTGAAACGGATTTTGCTCACCGCCTCTGGGGGCCCTTCTTTGGCTGGACCCGGGAGGCGCTGGAGAAGGTCACCCCGGACCGGGCCCTTCAACATCCCAACTGGTCCATGGGAGCGAAAGTGACCATCGACTCGGCCACTTTGATGAACAAGGGGCTGGAACTGCTGGAGGCCATGTCCCTCTTTGCCGTTCCCCGGAGAAGATTCAAATTTTGATCCACCGGGAGAGCATACTCCACTCAGCGGTGGAATACTGTGACAACAGCGTGATCGCCCAGCTGGGCGCCCCGGATATGCGCCTGCCCATCCAGTACGCTCTCTCCTGGCCGGACCGGGTGGCAGGTCCGGCGGAGGAACTGGACCTGTTTGCCGCAGGCCAGCTCACTTTCGCCAAGCCCGACCTGGACACCTTCCCCTGCCTGGCTCTGGCCATCCGCGCCGCCCAAGAGGGGGAACGGCCCCAGCCATCCTCAACGGGGCCATCGAAGTGGCCGTGGCCCGGTTCCTGGCCGGGGAGATCGGCTTCCCTAGACATTCCCGGGTGGTGGCCCACGCTTTAGACACGGTACTCCGCCCGCCCCTCACCCTGGAAGGGGGTGTACGCCGCCGACCAAGCAGCACGGCGGGCCGCAAAAGGGGAGGCATAATCTGCCGGCCATGGAACCGGGGACTCTGCCGGTGTTGGTGGGCGGTATCCATTGATTCGTGGCAGGTTGGAATCTGCCACGTGGCCTCCCGGTTGGATGGCCCGCCTGTTGGCACTTGCTTGTTTTGGGGCGGGGTTGCAGCGGGCAACTGTTGCCCTGTTGCGGGGCCTTGGTATGTACTTTGCTTTGGAGGCATTCTTTCGCAAAATTCTTTTTTAGAGTATTTTCCCGGAAAATGCGGTCCAAATCAGTCTTAGTATATCGAAACGAAGCATTTTGCAACCATTCCGATGCATACAAACGCCAAATCCAGCGAGTGGGAACGAGCGGCCTGGAAAATCCGGGTCCAGGGCAGAGCCCTGGGGTTCTTTTCTTCCGGCTTTCTTCCAAAGAAAGGGGCCGGGGGCGGGCCCTCGGGGCGCTGCGCCCCAAAGGGTACTGCCGAGGGACACACCCGAAGGGTACGCCCTCCCGCGGCACAGGCACCCAGCCAGTGGCTGGGTGGCCCATAGATTCCTTTGCTTTGAGGTGAAGCCTTTGGTTCTATACATCATCGTCGGCATCCTCCTCTTCGGACTACTCATTGCAGTCCATGAGGGCGGGCATTTCCTGGCGGCCAAACGCCTGGACGTTCAGGTCAATGAGTTCTCCATTGGCATGGGACCGGCCATTTTCTTCCGGCAAAAGGGGGAAACCCTGTACTCCCTTCGGGCCTTCCCCATCGGGGGATACTGCGCCATGGAGGGGAGGACGAGGACAGTACGAATCCCGGGCCTTCTCCCGAAAGGCCGTGGCGGAAGCTCATCATTCTGGCCGCCGGGTCGGTGATGAACTCTGTGGCGGGCTTTGTGCTGGTGGCCATCCTCTTTGGGGTGGCCGGCAGCTATACCGTGCCGGTGATCCGAGACTTTGCAGAGGGGTTTGCCTATGCCGGGGAAGATGGGCTGCAGCGGGGAGACCGGTTCCTGTCGATCAACGGCCATAAGGTTACCGTCTACTCCGATGTCTCCACCCAGTTTTCCGCTGCCCAAGGGGGCACCATGGACCTGGTGGTGGAGCGCAACGGGGAGGCGGTTACCCTGGAAGACTTTCCCCTCCAGCCCCAGGAGTATGTGGTGGACGGCCAGACGGTGACCATGTACGGCATTTATTTCGCCACGGAAGAGGTTACCCCCTGGGTCTGCTGAAGCAGAGCTGGGACACCTGCTGGTACTTTGCCCGGGCGGTGTGGTCCGGCCTGGTGATGCTGGTCACCGGTCAGGTGGGGCTGAATGACATGTCCGGCCCTGTGGGCATTGTCACCTACCTGGGCGAGGCAGGGGAGCCAGGGGGCAGCATCGGGGGCGGGCCTGCAGAACGTGTGCTACGTCATTGCCCTCATCGCGGTGAATCTGGCCATTATGAATTTGCTCCCCCTGCCTGCCCTGGACGGGGGCCGGATTTTCCTGCTGTTGGTGGGGGAAGTGTGGTTCCTCTTTTCGGGGCAAAAACTCAACCCCAAGCACGAGGCGTGGATCCACGCCGTGGGATTTTTTCCTGCTTATTCTGTTGATGGTGCTGGTCACCTTCAGCGACATTTGGAAGTTGGTGGACTGACATGACGAAACACAGATTTTGGTGGGCGGCCTGCCTGTAGGGGGCGGGCGCCGGTCTCCATCAATCCATGACCAATACCCCCACCCAGGATGTGGAGGCCACTGTGGCCCAAATCCGCCGCCTAGCAGCGGCGGGGTGCCAGATCGTTCAGTGGCGGTGCCCAATTTAGAGGCCGCCAAAGCGGTGGGGAAGATCAAGGAACAGATCGACCTGCCCCTGGTGGCGGACATCCACTTCGACTACCGCCTGGCCCTGGAGGCGTGGCGGCCGGGGCGGATAAGATCCGCATCAACCCCGGGAACATCGGGGGCGGACCGGGTGAAGGCCGTGGCCCAGGCCTGTGCCCGGCGGAACATCCCCATCCGCATCGGGGTCAACAGGGGGCTCCCTGGAAAAGCCCCTGTTGGAGAAGTACGGCAGGGGTGACCCCCCAGGCCATGGTGGACTCCGCCTTTGGCCACATCGCCCTGCTCAACCGCTATGACTTTGACGATATCTGCGTCTCCCTAAAGGCCTCCTCGGTGCCCATCACCATGGGGGCCTATACCCTGATGCACCAGCAGTCGGACTACCCCCTCCACCTGGGAGTCACCGAGGCGGGCACCACCCACATGGGGACGCTGAAGGCTGCCGCCGGCATCGGCGGCCTGCTGGCCCTGGGGATCCGGGGACACTCTCCGGGTGACCCTCACCGCCGACCCGGTGGAGGAGGTCTATGCCGCCCGGGACATTCTCAAGGCCATCGGCCTGCGCCGGGAGGGGCCGGACCTCATCGCCTGCCCCACCTGCGGCCGGACCAAGATTGACCTCATCCCCCTGGCCCAGGCGGTGGAGGGCGGCTGGAAAACCGTCACCAAGCCCATCACCGTGGCGGTGATGGGCTGTCCCATCAACGGCCCCGGAGAGGCCGCGGCCGCCGATGTGGGCATCGCCGGAGGAAACAGGAAGGGGCTCCTTTTCCGCCACGGAAAGGTGGTCAAGCAGGTGCCCCCAGGAGGCCATGGTGGAGGAGCTGATGGCCCTCATTGAGACCTTGTGAGGGCAGGTCCTGGATGGCAACACTTCAGCAGGGGAGGCAAATCGGAGGCACTTTCTGGGTCTGGGATTGAGCATATCCATGACCTGGGTAACTTCTTGCTGGGACATCTCCTGGAAGTTGGTGCCTCTCGGAAAAATTGACGTACCAGGCCATTCAGGTTCTCTACCGAAGGCTTCTGCCAAGGGGAATGGGGACGAGTGAAATAGAAGGGGACCCCCAAGATTTTCTCCACTTCCTGATAACAGGCAAATTCTTTTCCCCGATCCCCGGTCATGGTTTTCAGTGGAAGCTTCCCGTCCTCAAACAGGAACCGAAATCCCCGCATGGCCTCTTTGGCAGAGCAGTTTCTTAAAAGAACCAGACCACAGTACCTGCTCTTTCTGTCACACACAGAAAGTAGGCAGCCTTTCCGGTTGGAGGAAACGATGGTGTCTACCTCCCAGTCTCCGACCCGCTTCCTCCACAGGGCCTGTCTGCTGCGTTCGTTTAGTTCCCGAATCCCGTGAAATCGTCCTCTTTTTCTCCCCGTGTTGGTGCTTATAGTGCCGTAAATGGACCTGTAAGGCCGCAGATTGTTCTAAAAGGCCCTTTTTCAGCCAACGGTAAATGCTGCTGCAGGAGACCCATTTGGCGGGCTCCTGAGGGTATTCCCGGCGTAGCCTCCCCGCAATTTGTTCGGGGGACCAGCATTGGCTCAGCTTTTCCCGCACATATTGTTGGATCCACGGATCCTGATAGCGCAACGTGACCGACGTCATCACCGAGATTGGCGCCGTGGTTCTGGACCACGGAGAGGTCAAGGAGCGGTTCCAGACCTTCGTAGACCCCCAGCGGAAACTGGCCCCCAACATCGTCCAGCTCACCGGCATCACCGACGAGATGTTGGTGGGAGCCCCCAAATCTCCGCCAGGCGGAGGCCATCCAGGCCTTTTTAGACTTTGCGGCCGGACGGCCGCGGCTGCCCACAACGCGGAGTTTGACATTGGATTCATCCGGACGGGGTGCCAGCGGTACGGCATAGAGTTTCAGCCCACCTTTTGGACACCCCTGCCCTTGGCGCAAAACCTGCTGCCGGAGCTGTCCAAGTACAAGCTGGATGTGGTCTGCCGCCACTTAAACCTGCCGGACTTCAACCACCACCGGGCCTCGGATGACGCGGCCATGGTGGGATACATGCTGGTCCCCTTTATCCGGATGCTCCGGGACCGGGGGTGCACACCCTCCAGCAGGTAAACCCGGCCCTGGCCAAGAGCAACTCCCTGGGCAAGGCCAAACGGATGCCCAAGCATCTGGTGGTGCTGGCCAAGAACCAAACCGGGCTGCGGAACCTCTATAAACTCATCTCCCTGTCCCACCTGGAATACTTCAAACGGTTTCCCATCATGCCCAAGAGTGAGATCAACGCCAACCGGGAGGGCCTCATCTTGGGCTCCGCCTGCGAGGCAGGGGGAGCTCTCACCAGGCCATCATCCGGGGAAAAGACTGGGAGGAGCTGCGCCGCATCGCCTCCTGGTATGACTACCTGGACATCCATCCCCTGTCCAACAACAGCTTCATGGTCCGGCCGGACCGGAACGGCAAAACCATCGCCCGGGACTGGGAGCAGATCCGGGAGTGGAACCGCACAGTGGTCCGTTTGGGGGAGGAAGCCGGTCTGCGCCACCGGGGATGTCCAAGACCCGGTCTGCGCCAACCGGCACCACCGGGAGATGTCTGGAGGAGTTGGCTGCGGGGCGGACATGCCCGACGCCGTGTGCCCTATCTGCGGCACAAAGTACGTGAAGGATGGGTTCAACATCCCCTTCGAGACCTTCCCTGGGCTACAGGGGGCAAGAAGGTCCCCGACATCGACCTGAACTTCTCTGGGAGTACCATGTCCGCCCAACGCCCACAAGTACACCTTTGAGCTCTTCGGGGAGGGCCACGTCTTCCGGGCCGGCACCATCGGTACCGTGGCGGAGAAAACCGCCTACGGCTACGTGAAGAAGTACCTGGCCGCCCGGGGCCTCAGGTGACCAAGGCAGAGGAGAACCGTTTGGCCCTGGGCTGCACCGGGGTCCGGCGGACTACCGGCCAGCACCCCGGCGGTATGGTGGTCATTCCCCAGGACCATGAGATCTATGACTTCTGCCCCGTCCAGCACCCCGCCGACGACACGGGCACGGATATCATCACCACCCACTTCGACTACCACAAGATGGAGGACAACCTCCTGAAGCTGGACATGCTGGGGCACGACGACCCCACCATGATCCGCATGATGGAGGACCTCACCGGGGTCAACGCCCAGGAGATCCCCCTGGACGACAAGGACACCATGACCATCTTCACCAACTCCGCCCCCCTGGGCTATGAGGAGGACCCCATCCTGGGCCCCACCGGGGCGGTGGCGGTGCCGGAGTTTAACACCAAGTTCACCCGGCAGATGCTGATGGACACCCAGCCGGAGCGGTTCAACACCCTCATCCGCCTGTCTGGCTTCTCCCACGGTACCGATGTGTGGCTGGGCAACGCCCGGGACCTCATCGTCTCCCGGCACGGCCACCGTTGACTCCACCGTGGGCTGCCGGGACGACATCATGCTCTACCTCATGGACCAGGGGGTGGAGCCCAAAATGGCCTTCGACATCATGGAGGCCGTCCGAAAAGGCAAGGTGAAAAAGGGGGGCTTCCAGGAGGGGTGGGAGGAGGCCATGCGGGCCCACAACGTCCCCGACTGGTACATCGAGTCCCTGGCCAAGATCGGCTACCTCTTCCCCAAGGCCCACGCGGTGGCCTATGTGATGATGGCCTTCCGCATCGCCTGGTTCAAGGTGCACAAGCCCCTGGCTTTCTATGCCGCCTACTTCTCCATCCGGGCCAAGGCCCTGGATGCCACCTGCATGTGCCAGGGGATGGAAGTGTGCAAACAGAAGATGAAGGAGATCGAGGCCAAGGACAAGGACGCCGCCGCGATGGAGGAGGACATGATGGTCACCTTGGAGGTGTGCTATGAGTTCTACCTCCGGGGTTCACCTTCGAGACCATCGACCTGTACCGGTCTGACGCCACCAAGTTCCTCATGGACGAGGAGAAGGGGAGCCTGCTGCCCCCTTCACTGCCATCCCCCGGCCTGGGGGAGACGGCGGCCCTCTCCATCGTGGAGAACCGGGCGGGGCGGACCTTCATCTCCCAGGGAGGAGCTGCTGGCCGCCTGCCCCAAGGTCTCCAAGACCCACGTGGAGCAGCTCCGGGAGGCCGGCGCTCTGGGGAGCATGCCTGAGACCAGCCAGATTAGTCTGTTTTGAGGCCGGCGTTCTTTCTTTGGAGAAAGACCAGACGAAAGCACACCAGGGCGGAGAGAGAGGTTCTCTCTGCCCTGGACCCACCTCTTTTCTCGCTTTGCGAGACGGGAGGTGGGCTTTCTTTACTCACCGGCTGGGCGGGCATAGGCCGCGCCGCGCCCCACTGGTACGGTGTCCCGTCCCCGGGAGGGGCCCCTGTTCGCCCTCTGCAATCACCCGTTGCGTGACTTTTCTCTCCCTATCTGCTATGCTGAACACAGGAAAGGAGGGGAACCCCATGACCATCGGCGGAAATCTCAAGAAACTTCGGGTGGCCCAAGGCCTTACCCAGGACCAGCTGGCGGAGAAGCTGCACGTCACCCGACAGGCGGTGTCCAACTGGGAGCGGAACGTGTCCCACCCAGACCTGGACCAGCTGGAGGTCATCGCAGCGGCTCTGGGGGTGGAGGTAACCACCCTGCTGTACGGCCCGCCCCAACCCTACCACCCCAGCCGGAAGCGGGTGGGGTGACGGTGGGGCTGGCAGCGGCAGCGGTGACCGCCTTTGCCGTCTGTTATGGCGGGCTGGAGCCCTGATGGTGCAGGGGTACCAGAGGGGGTACTCTGGGTATGGGCTGCTCTACGAACTCCTGTTTTTCGGCCCCGTGCTGGGCTTGCTGTTAGGGGTTGCGGCAGGGGGCGTGTTGGGGTTGCGGTTCCCCTGACGTTGGAGCGCCGGGCCCGGCAGAGGTGCCTGGCCGGCGGGGTGGTGTGCCTTTTGCTTCCCTTGGCCCTGCGGTTGGGAACCGGGGTGTCCCGGTGGATGCTGCTCCTATGGGCCCATGGGGGAAGTGCAATGGGACTCCTGGCCGGGTTAGCCGCTGGGCTTCTGCTGTTTCTGGCTGGCAACCCGGGGCAGGGGAGGAGCGGGAGGCTAGAAAAAAAACGGTCTCCCGCGCCAGGGTGCGCGGAAGACCGTTTTGCAGTTTCTCAGCTTGTTTTTACTGGAGGTTCAGGTTGAAGAACGCGTCCTTCCCCAGGTACTGGGCCACCTCGTCCAGCTCCTCCTCGATCCGCAGCAGCTGGTTGTACTTGGCCACCCGGTCAGTGCGGCTGGGGGCGCCGGTCTTGATCTGGCCGGCGTTCAGGGCTACGGCCAGGTCGGCGATGGTGGTGTCCTCCGTCTCCCCGGAGCGGTGGGAGACCACGGCGGTGTACCCGGCGCGCTTGGCCATCTCAATGGCTTCAAACGTTTCGGTAAGCGTACCGATCTGGTTGACCTTGATGAGGATGGCGTTGGCCACCGCTTTCTGGATGCCGGTCTTCAGGCGCTGGGTGTTGGTAACGAACAGGTCATCGCCCACCAGCTGCAGGCGCTGGCCCAGGGTCTTGGTGAGCAGGACCCAGCCCTCCCAGTCGTTCTCGCCCATGCCGTCTTCCAGGGAGAGAATGGGGTAGTTGTCGGCGAACTTTTTTCCACATGTTCACCAGCTGCTGGCGGGTCATGGTCTTCTTGGCCTTGGGCAGGTCATAGCAGCCGGTTTCGGGGTTGTACCACTCAGAAGTGGCCGCGTCGATGGCGATCATGAAGTCGTCGTAGGGCTTGTAACCGGCGGCTTCGATGGCGGCCACAATGGCTTTCAGGGCGTCCTCGTCCTTCTTCAGGTTGGGGGCATAGCCGCCCTCGTCCCCCACACCGGCGGCGGGGGTGCCGTTCTCCTTCAGGACGGTCTTCAGGGTGTGGAAGACCTCAGCGCACATCCACAGGGCTTCCTTCCAGCTCTTGGCGCCGACGGGCATGATCATGAACTCCTGAATGTCCACGTTGTTGGTAGCATGTGCGCCGCCGTTCAGGATGTTCATCATCGGCACGGGGAGGGTCTTGGCATTGACGCCGCCCAGGTAAGCGTACAGAGGCAGCCCCAGGCTCTCGCTGGCGGCCTTGGCGCAGGCCAGGAGGCCCCAGAATGGCGTTGGCCCCCAGGCGGCTCTTGTTGGGGTGCCGTCCAGCTCGATGAGGAGCTTGTCGATGTAGGTCTGATCCAGGACGTTCAGGCCGATGAGGGCCTCGGCGATGTCATGGTTGACATACTCCACGGCCTGGGTGGTACCCTTGCCCAGGTAACGGGCCGGGTCGCCATCCCGGAGCTCACAGGCCTCATACTCCCCGGTGGAGGCGCCGGAGGGCACAGCGGCCCACCCACGGTGCCGTCGTCCAGGGTGATTTCCACTTCCACCGTGGGGTTGCCCTGGGAGTCCAAGATTTCCCGGCCCAGAACGTCAACGATTTCAATCATCTGCTTCATGTTCATTTG
>VOFI01002850.1_pt1 | contig 25116 bp, 36 predicted proteins | sample 5384131 | NCBI WGS metagenome assembly VOFI01 (sample SAMN12384728, study PRJNA508395) | human gut metagenome | isolation source: healthy gut H | host: Homo sapiens | reverse complement strand
GCTATATCATCTGCAACGGCTTCAAACGCCCGCAATACGTCGAAAACATCGCCCAGTTGATCAACGACGGATTCGAAAACAGATCCCCGTGATCGACAACAAGGAGGAGATCGACCTCTACGACGATGCCATTACCCAAAAATGCAAAATCGGCATCCGGATCGCCAGCGAGGAAGAACCCAAATTCGAATTCTACACCTCGCGCTTGGGGATCCGCTACAACGACATCATCAACTTCTACAAAACCAAGATCCAGAAAAACAAGAAGTTCAAGCTCAAAATGCTGCACTTCTTCATCAATACCGGTATCAAGGACACGGCCTACTACTGGAACGAACTGTCGAAGTGCCTGAACATCTACTGCGAATTGAAGGCCATTTGCCCCGATCTGGACAGCCTCAACATCGGAGGCGGCTTTCCGATCAAAAACTCGCTCGACTTCTCGTACGACTACGAGTACCTGACCGAAGAGATCATCGCGCAGATCAAGAACATCTGTACCCGCAACGGAATCGACGAACCGCACATATTCACTGAATTCGGATCGTTTACCGTCGGCGAAAGCGGCGCGACCCTCTACTCGATCGTCAATCAGAAACAGCAGAACGACCGCGAGAACTGGTACATGATCGACAGCTCCTTCATCACGACTTTGCCCGATACGTGGGGCATCAACCAGCGCTACATCATGCTGGCGATCAACAACTGGGACAAAGAATACCAGCGTGTGCTGCTGGGCGGCCTGACCTGCGACAGCGAAGATTTCTACAACTCGGAATCGCACATCAACGCGATCTTCCTGCCCAAGCTCGAACCGGGGAATCCGCAATATATCGGCTTCTTCCATACGGGAGCCTATCAGGAGTCGATCGGCGGCTTCGGCGGCATCCAGCACTGTCTGATTCCGGCCCCCAAACACGTCATCATCGACCGGGACAAGGACGACAACGAATACTACACCCGCCTGTTCGCCAAAGAACAGTCCTACCGCTCGATGCTCCGCATCCTGGGATATTGACGGAAACGGATTCTCGGACAGAAGATTCCGAGTACATGCTCCGAATACGAAAAATTCATCATTTCCGAAGAAACCCATGAAACAAAAGAAAAAATTTATTCTGATAACGCTTTCAGTAATAACCATATTATTGTTGCTGGGATTTGGGACCACGAGATGTTATCTTTCGTCTAAATATAAAAAAATAGCGGAACGTATGAGAACTGATTATAAAGATATTCCAAACCAGCAGCAGCTCCCTCTTTCATTTTACCTAACGTTCGGTTATTTTCCTCGCTCGATGGACGAAGCCCTCGATTTCTATCATCGGGAGGTTCGACCGGATGTGCCAAAAGAGCATATCAGAGCACAACAGAGATTGCAAGATCCGTTTTCAAGAGATAGTTGTGAAATACAATACGTCCCCCTTTATGATTACGAAACAAAGAAACCTGTATCCTTCATTCTATTGAGTGCTGGTGTCGATGGCAAGATGGATAACAAAATAACACCGAGCGATACCCTGTATCTGAATAACTGGTGGGCAAAACTCGATGTATATAATTACGAAGAAGCTGTTTTGCTGCAAGACTATTGGATTAAATGGGAAGATCTGTGTCGTGCATATGGAGAAGATATAGAAACACTCCTAAAATATAACCCGCCTTATCCCGAACTTGCATTACATTTTACCATGAGAAACTATCTGTGGGGAAAGAAAGATTGGATCATACAATTGGGCCTTTTAGAATAATATCTCCAGTATTTCCTTCAAATAAGACAACCCCTGCAACCAATATGGTTGCAGGGGTTGTCTTTCCGCAGAACTCGGATTCCGTTCCTTTCAGATTTTCATTCGGTTATCATAATATAACTATTCCCGGCGACCGTTCGCATCACGACTCCCGTCCCGAAACACGTCATCATCGACCGGGACAAGGACGACAACGAATACTACACCCGCCTGTTCACCAAAGAACAGTCCTACCGTTCGATGCTCCGCATCTTGGGATATTGACGGAAACGGATTCTCGGACCGAAAATTCCGGAATGTACGACACCGATACGAAAGCACCGGCTTCCTAAAGGGAAGCCGGTGCTATTTTAATGCCGGTTCTAATACAACCCCGTAAGCGGACCCAACTGCACGATCCAATCTTTCTTTCCCCACAGGTAATCCGTCATCCTGAACCGAGGAATATCGGGATAAGGAGGATAATAATCAAGGGATTCAACCTCACCGAATACGTTCGATGTTTCATCCCATCTCTCACAAAAATCCTGCAAGAGAATTGCCTCTTCATAATTATACACGTCGAGCTTTGCCCACCAGTTATTCAGATACAGGGTATCGCTCGGTGTTATTTTGTTATCCATCTTGCCATCGACACCGGCGCTTAACAAAATGAAGGATACCGGAACCTTTTTATAATAATCATAAAGAGGAATATACAAAAACTCACCTCCGTCCCTGGCAAACGGATCCGTCAGAAATTGCTGGGCTCTTAAATCTTTTTTCGCCATATTAGGCCAATAAGTTTGCTGATAAAAATCGACGGCTTCATCCATCGAACGGGGATAATACCCGAATGAATTATAATACTCTAATGGCAGTCGTTGATAAGTCGGCCACATAAAGTAATCCCTAATACTTTCTGCCGTCTCGACATACTTGCCACTCAAACAACACCACAATACCGAACTGCTCAAAGACAGGAGAACTACTAATGACAAAATTGTCAAGATCAATCTTTTTCGTTTCATTTCGAGAGAAAATCAAATCCGGTTATGATGTAGAAATCGTAATTTCAAACTTTTTCACAGCTCTTTATTTCGATACGGGCCCTTCACCTCACTCCGTACAGATTATCATCCACCTTCGCTTTTACCTTTCGACCAACAATCGGTTACCATTTCAAAACCGCCATGTACTTTCTCATCATACAATGCAACCATTCGGGCATCGGAGAAGTATCCGATTTTATCTTCAGGAAATTCTTTTTTTAATCGACGAGCAATACGGATTCCTTCCTCGTCCAGTTCGACCACTTTATCCCGATCGGGGAATCCCTTTATGAACTCCTTCCAATATTGCTCCAGCCACACATCGATCCGTTTCGAAAGATCCGGACTTATGCCGACTTCATCGTGCTCCAAGTAACCTCCATTGGCCGCATCCCGAATGCCCGTTCCATCGAAGTATCCATCCACCGTTAAATACCGCATAACAAACAAATAAAATAATCGGCAACCGCAAGACTTCCCATCAGGAAACGCGCTACGATTCGGATTAAACAAAGATAGCGAAAGCCGAAAAGAAAACGGGAGCTTGCTCACAGTTTTCCAGGTGCATTCTACCTTCTACAAAGCTAGGAAATAAATTGAAAAACTCGCCTGGTGCCATCGGCAAAAGATCAATTACCCAGGTCGGCTTCGGAAATCATATTATTCAGCAGAGCATAGACCGTGAGACCGGCGATGGTCTTGATGCCCGTCTTGCGGGTGATGTTCTTGCGGTGGGAAATAACCGTATGGATCGATATGAAATACTGGTCGGCGATCTCCCGGTTAGTCAGGCCCCGGGCGACGGCAACGAGGATCTCGCGCTCGCGCTCCGAAAGCTCATAGCCTTCAGGCTGTGCCGTCGTACGCGTCTGCTCGAGAGCCTGCCGAAGTTTGTGATGCACCCGTCCCGGTGAGTCGTAAAGATTGATTACTCCGTCGAACTCGTGCAGCAGCTCATCGTCCACAGCTCCGTGACAGAGAGCGATAATCGGAACGTCCTGCAACATCGGAAAGGCGTTTCGTATCGGAGTGCGGCGCATCACGGGAAACAGCGCGGGATTGATCAGCACCAGGTCGGGTCCCGTCGTCGCCACCCGTTCGAAACAGGTCGCCGGGTCGCCGGTAGTCTCGGCATCGAGGGCCCTGAATTCGGAAAAACCGTCCAACAATGTCCGAATACCGGCCCCCACGATTGCGGAAGGCTCGATAATCAACACTTTATAAATACGACCGTTATCCATTTTTCTCCAATTTTTCGACCAACGGAATCAAGATCTGATTCTCGATGACGGTATGTCGGCTGAGGTCCTCCTCGAAGCGGAAAATATCGGAGAGCACTTCGTAGCGCAGCTTGGCGGAACAATTTTCAGGAAGGTACTTGATAATGATATTCTTCAGATCGCACAGCTTCCCGTCGATATCGCTATGATTATCTTCGAAACAGAGGATATTGTAACCGTCCACCCGACGTTTTTCGAGCAGAGCCTGCACGTAAGGAAACACGGTTCGCTCCTCGTAATCGAAATGATTATCCACTTCCCGGCGGTAATCGGCGAACCCCCTATCTTAGCATCTGTACAGATTCCATAGATACCCATTGTTACATAAGTAATTACAAGATATATTGCCGTTTCCTTCAAAATCTGAAAAACTTCAGATACCACCAATGTTTTCTCTTACCCTGACGAATAAGTTTCTGCTGTTCAAATTTCGAAAAAAATCTGACTACTTTCATATCCTGTAATTGCGAAAAAAGTAAATAAAATAGAATGACCACAATAAAGGAATATTAAATACTTCCTGTTCTGATGGCGGTATCGTTCCTTTAAAAAACTGATTGCATAATCCGATAAGAAAAGGGGAATATTCTGTTTGCCGGATTTCTCCAAATATTTCCACATTTACTTGTAACCATCTACAATGAATACAAACCAAAATTATAAGAGGCAAATATTTTTTTATCTGTTCTATTCGAAAAAAGTTTCGGTATTTTTTCATTTTTCAATCTGCTCCTTCCGAATTACTCGAATTGCATCATCACTTTTCCGGATAAGAAGCAAACGTAATCCACTTTTCCCGGTTTTCTATATCATTCCATTGCTCTTTTGTAAAAATAGTCCGACAATAGTTCGTATGGACATATCCACTTCTTTTTTCTTTCTCCTGGCTTTATGATTCCATGCCCCTGCAAACTTTCTCCATCTTCCGCCTTAAGGATACTCAAAAATAATGCAGAAATTCCTGTCGTCCTCCTTGTGTTTCTAAGTTTAAACTTGTCATCTCATAATTCTTATCTTCATTCGTCCGATTTTCCAATATAAAGTGTACATTCCAAATTTTCGATTCACAAATCGGCGTTTCTTCTGTCTTGTTATAGAGTTCCTCTCTCTCTTGATTTGTCAGCAGATCACACGATCAATTTTCAGATAAATTCCTTCCTGAAATTCTACAAATTCTCCCATTTTTTTTTTTCTCACTGCTTCTTGGAAACTGATGGTTGATCCGAACATAACCTGCCGTGATAATTCCCACCACCAATAACAAAATTCCTGTCGTCCATATCCATTTCTTTTTTTATAGCCTCACCTTATCTAACATACAATATGTTCTTTCACCGTCCACAATCCATTCGATAGATTTCATCAGCCACAGACTCTAACACTTCTGCCGTATGACATGAAACGATTACGCCAGCGCTCCCCTTCTTTTCTTCTCTCACAATATTCCAAAGCTGTTCTTCACTCTTCTCATCCAGTGCATTTGCAGGCTCATCCAAAATTAAAATATCTGGCTTTTCCATAATCATGCGGCAATTCCCAATTTTTGTTTCATCCCAGGAATATTTCCGATATTTTTTATGCATCACGTCTTCTAAACCAACTCGTGCCAACACATCTTCTATTTCTTTTTTCTTCAATTCGCTTCTGATTGCTGCCAACATTTCCAAATTTTGCAATCCTGTATAAGATCCCAAAAATCAGGTTTTCAATCATCATTCCCCAGGCTTCGTGGAAACGATAGTTCTTTTCCAAGCTGTTCTCCATCGATTGTAACGCTGCCATGTGTTGGAATGACCAACCCGCAAATCACCCGCATTAACATTGATTTTCCACATCCATTTTTCCCTTGAAACCGTATATTTTCCCCTTTTCCATAGAAATTGTAATATCCTTTAACACCTCATCCGCACCAATTTGTTTGCTGATATGTTTCACTTCTAAAAACATTGTTCACACCATCCTGTCTCGTCTGCTAAAAATGTCTTGTTTCCTGATTTTCACCACACCTGCCAAATATTCTGTACCAATTATCACGATTCCCCCAGTATCAATGTAAAAAATTGACCTCGGAGAATTCCATCCTCCAAATGAAACCGAAAAGATTTGATAAAATCCTGTATTTCCCAAACGATCTGTTTCCTGCCAGTACGATCAGCAAAATCCATACAGTAAACATATATCTGGGATTCCAAAATAATAAATCAAAAAACCAAACACTATCATATATTTCAAAAAATACAGCATGCCCACTGTAATTGCCACACCCAAAAGCCCGCATCTGCCACAGCTCCTGTTTGAGAATAAAATAAACTTCCTATTTCATTCCAGTTAATCCATACTCCGTTAAGGAATACGCCGCAATACTTTCAATCAAAACCACTGCCAGGGCATGGTATATCGCATAGATTGCGCTTTCCATAAATTGAATCCCCAGCATCTTACTCCTGCTTCCATATCGCAGCAGTCTCTGCACATTTAAGCTGTCCTGTTTACATCGCATCACTAGAAAAACAGTAAGCGGAAGTATCATGATCCCAAAGTTCCAGCTATTTTGCAATAAAATTAAAAAAATCTGCAGTACTGATAGAAACATGATAAAATTGATAGGTTTTGTTAAAACTTAAAATTCCCCAGCAATGCATACTGCATTCCATGCAAGAACCATTCCGGTCAATCGCTTTTGCTCTATCACTCCATTTTTGAACCCTTCGGATCACCTGTTTTAGCTCAGAAAGCATCTGCCCGCTCCCCCTTATACATAAAGATGAAAAATGTACCGAAAAATCCGATTGCCAGATATGCAGCCAGAACCCATATCTGTTTGATCCCATATCCTGCCTGCATCACAAAACACTGGAATATTCCCATATATTTTAGTAAGGTACATACTACATGAAGAAGCAACTGAAGAAAAATGGACAAATCGCAACAACCATTTTGTAATCTGACAGAAAACTTGCCGCCAACGTCACACAGGCAAAAAATCCCTCCAAAGCAGAAATCAATCAGCAGAAAAATCGTAATATAAAGAAGCGGGTGCGAAAAGTATATCTCATTCCAAACATGTACCGCACAAATTCCATTTTGCGGTAAAATCGTAGAAGGCAACAAATTAGGAACCAGACACATACAGCATAACACATTTATCAATAACGGTACGGTAACTGCAAACCCACCGGATAAAAAGTTGCAATATATTTTGCCTTTAAATAGTCTCTCCTTTCACTCTCATATAGATATTTTTCAGAAATCCCTGCTCCCCGATCCGAAAAAATAAGAACCCCCCATAAGGAAGCATTGCAAGAATCGGTACAACTAAAAAATATGCAAAAAATCCCTCTAAATTATATCCATTTCCTGCTATCCATGTGCCCGCCACATTCGGAGGAGTCCAAATTGGTGCGGTTTCAAACGCTCTTTGCAAAAGTGTCTGATGTGCCGGAATCTGGTATTGGATGATATGCAGAACAGATAAAACACACCCACCGATCAGAGAAAAGAGCATCCCTTTTGTTCGAAAAGCTCTGGATATCTCAATTTTTAAAATCTGTTTCATACCATCCCCCGATCCACTCATATTTTTCACTAATTTAATAGAATCCATCGTTTTGTCTCCACATCTCCTTCTTTCAATGGTTTTTCTGCCATTCCATTCGGATTGATGGATAGATATAGGCTTGTATTGAGCAGCAAATCATCTGATACAACATAAACCAAACGTACTCGTTTTTCCTCATTTGCAGCAAAAGTTTCTTCATATGTGTTTTTATTTTTCTCTTTTTACCACATTATTTTCTGAATAGATAATCTGGTCAACTTCTCCGACATACACATCTTCTGCACCTCTGATTTTCAACCGCAAGAACCCCCAAATATGTTGTGTTACTTCCATATCATTTAAATTGCCTACGGTTAAATTTACGACCGCATAAGAATATCCGTTTGTAATCGTACCATTCTCATCACACTGCACTTCTTCTCTGTCTATTTTCTGCCCTTCACTAGGACATTTCTTTGTGACTTCCCACGAATCTACCTTATAGGAAAACGGAGCATTACGAATTTCTTTTCCCGTTGATACAATATTTTCTGCATCCACTTCATAATATAACTTTTAGTCAAATACTCTGCTAATTCTTTCGAGGCTTTGTCTGGTTCTCCATCCTGATTTTTAATCGAAGAAATATCCATCCCTACCGTTCCATGAATTTCTTCATCCGTCAGAATCTCTTGATTTGTAGCTGCACCGCCTCGAAAATACCGCATACAAACTACAATTAAAATTCCGGCAAATAAAATCGTTATAATCGAAATCATTAGCTTTTTTCATCCGTTTCCTTCCTTCCTAACCAAAAACTGCCCCTAAATATAGGGACAGTTTTTTACCTTAAATACTATCCGGACTCCAATATCCATACAAAGTAGCTGGTGCCGTATTCGCTGGCTGTATTACCAAATAACATTCATTCAAATTATTTTCTTTAACCATATTAGGAATATAAGTGGCTACCCCCATTGGAGCATAAGCAAATGGAGAACCAACAGTATAATTTGTGGAACCGCTATACACCCCAAAATATGCCGGATAATTTCCTTTATGAAACACATATACAGATGTGGCATCTTGCTTTGCCCGAACTTCCGTCTGGCCCCACACTCCACCTGACGCTTCATAAGAATAAAATGTATCTGTTGTATTACCTGCCATTACTGTTCCTGACAATACCCCAAGAATCATCAACCCTGCAAAAATACCACCTGATAATTTTCTTTTTCCAATTTTTAAAAATTGTTTTTTATACATACCCATTCTCCTTTCATTCGCACTCTTAAATTTGTTTTTCCTTATTCTAGCACCATCTTTTCCCCCACTTCCTTAAATATTGTTCTTCACTTTCTAACTACTTTCACTTTAGTACTTTCTTTTTATTGTTCAAGATTTCGTCCACTATACGCACTTTTTAGACCTTAGATGGTAAATCTATTTTAGATAACCAAATATTCATTCTATAATGATCGTAAGCGCTTAGTTTCGGGGTAGATATAAAAAGAAATCCTAGCATCTACGACTGGACGCTAGGAAAAACAAGCATTTTACTCCATTTATTTACACAGCTCTAAACATGTTCGTTCCAAGGAGCAAGATTTTCGAATTCTTCGTCTGACATATCCTTGTTTGGACGATGTTCAAACAGGAACTTCAGATAATCGTATAAATTTAAGTTATAGGTTTTAGCCATTTCAACAATTGTAAGGTACAGAGCGTTTGCCTTTGCACTTCGGCTGTGTCAGAAAACAGCCAGTTCTTACGACCTACAGTTACTGGACGGATGGCATTCTCGCTGAGATTGTTGCTCAAACTACAGCGTCCATCTTCAAGATAAGTCATCAGATATTCCTGACAGTTCTTGATATAGGTAATGGCTTTCTTCAGTTTGCCGTTGCTTCCAGGGATTCACTTGCTTAAGCCACGACAAAAAGCCCTCAATCATAGGTTTCTGATCTTTGAGGCGTCGGTTTTTCAATCTGTTTGTATGAAAGCCCCATCTCTTTATAGGTACGTTCATACTCAAAAAGTTTATTGCAGTACAACACACCTTGTACTGCAGAATTACTGTAATCCTTTTCCATTCCTTGGGGAATGGCTTCTAAAAGGTATCTGCGAACATGCGCCCAACAACAGCAGCGATTGGCCTCTTTTAGTTTATTTATCCACGATAACCATCGGTCATAAAATAAAAAGCCAGGTGCGATACCGTTAGAATTTTTGATGTTTTCACCAGCTCTGGTTGGTGTGTAATTATAAAGAATGATTGATTCAGTTCATCTTCTCCGGTACGGATTACCCAGAAGTAAGATTTCGTTTTAGCTCTGCGTCCATCTTCCTTTAATACCTGAGTTGGTGTTTCATCCATCATTAGAATCTGTTCCATAGGAAAACCAGAGTCATGTTTTTTCGTGTTGCCATGAGCTCTGCATCTGCTTCATAGTCTGGATACTCTATATTTTCATTACGACCTCCGATCCAGGTACGGAACCATATACAAGCTCAGCGATTCCATAATTCGTGATACCTGGTGGAAGGGGATAGGAAAGTGACTCGCATTTATCAAATGCTCTTAAGAAGTCATTCACCCCCGATTTGCTTGCACCCAGCTGTCTGGCAATTCCGCTTCCTGAAAGAGAAAGCGCATAATGTTTGATAATGATGTTCTTGTAGTCTAGCATACATTATTCTCCTGTAATAAATGTATTTTCATCCAATGGATAAATACACTTATTATCTCTGAGACTGTGCCAATAATCAAAAGATGATGCGACCGTTCAGCTTCGCAAACTCGGCCGTTTGGATGTGCCATATGCATATAGAAGTTTTATGTTGTTACTAACTCCTAAATACATCTGCTTGCCAGTATATATTTTGTAAAACTCTCCCTTTAACGCCATAAGGTTATCAAAACTCCAATCTCTTTTATCTCCATCCTTAAGAAGAATAATGCAATCAGCGATTTTAACGCACCCAAATGATGTGTAACTAAAATCTGTTGTTTTATCTTAAGTTCTTGTCTGAAAAGTGTATAATAATAATCTTCTTTAATTGGATCGATTGCTGCTGTTGGTTCATCAGAACCAACAAAGTGGCATCTCTGTAAAAATCCTCTTGCAATAGCAAGACTTTTGCCATTGTCCTCAGAAAAGAGCTCCATATTTCCAAATTCCCTTCCAAGAATTGTCTGTAAATCAACCTTAATATCTTTAGAAAATAAATCAATTTTTGACTGACGCTTTCCATCTTATCAAAATCTGATATTCTAACATCCTGAACCGTTAACACCGACTAAAGCTACTTTTCTCCCCTATTTATTTCAAAACTGGTATTATCCAATGCACATTTTTCTGATTAGGATATGTAAAACTGACATTCCGAAAGATAATCTTTGAAAAAGTCTGTATAGTCATTATAAATATTAGGTACATCTTTTTCATTAATTAGCTCTATAGTGGCTTCAACCGTACCCAATATTTTCAACAACTTCTCCAAAGTGGACTGAAATTAATTCATCCATCATTGAGAACATCCGCTTTAAGGTTGCAAGTATTGCTCCGAAAACACCCTATAGTAATCTTCCCATGAATCATTTCTACTGATAAAAATGCAATAATAAATACCATTACAATGAAAGTTATCAGTTTTCCAGTAATATCCCTTATCATACCCTGTGTATTTGTAGAAAAGATTTTATCCTGAAACTTCTTAAGAGATTCATAAAATTTATTAGAGAAAAAACTTCAAAGCATTAAGAAATTTTAATTCTCGAACATATCTAACATTTGTAAAACACGAAATGAAGTGATTCATCTGAAGTTTATATACTGAATTTTCCTCATCCATGTCTGAGAACATCTTAATTTTTGAGAAATGAGACAACATGACCGGAAGAAAAATCAGCGGAAGAAGTATAATCATTTTCTTATCAATATTGAAGAAATACATCCCAAGAAACAAAAAATAAAGTCCATAAAATGTTACCGCATCTCCGAGAACTAGTACTAATTCAATAAGATTACCAGCACCTTTGCAGGTGACTCTCTCAATTTTGGATAATTCATTCAAATCGTCCAACTTAATTCTCTCTATGTTATTTATTTTCTTATGTAAACAGTCTGTTAAATTATTTACCCCTTTATCAATATAATATCCATAGAGATAATTCTGGTATCCGTTGGTTATTTCCGACAATAAAATCATAATAGCCAGTGCTACAATCGAAAAAACAATTTTTTAAGTTGTTATCTCTCCCTATTGAATCGCTAAGGGTATCAATAAAAACTGCATCAAAACAGTGCTACCAACGATTGCCATTGTCTGTAAAATACCAATAGTAAAATTCTTAATATATGTTTTCTTGTCAAGCTTGAACATGAGTTTTGTTGCTGCAACTGAAGTTTTAAAAACACCACTGTTATGCATCCTGATACCACCCTTTTTTTTTTGTTATACATTTCCCTGTACAAATCACTGTTTCTCATGAGTTTCTCATGCGAACCGTGCATCTTAACCTGTCCTTCTTCCAAAAGATAAATGTCTTCCGAAGACTTCACAGAACCAAGTCTATGACTTATCAGTATACTCATTCTATTTCTGCTTAAATCTAATATTTGGTCATAAACTCTCTGTTCTGCCAAAGGATCGAGTGATGCTGTAGGTTCATCGAAGATTAGAAGTGATGCTTCGGATAAAAAGTGCTCTACTGATTGCAAGCTTCTGCCATTCTCCGAGTGATAAATCTATGTTTTCTGGATATATTTTCCCAATTTTGCTGTTCAAGTTAATATCATTTGTTAGCTTATTAAAATTAAGCTTTTCAAACATATCTAGAATTTTTGTATTATCCTCGATTTCATGCTTTCTTCCAAGATTGATATTTTCCAAAAATGAAACTTGAAATTTAGAAAAATCTTGACTTACAACAGCAACTTCTGTAGAAAAATTTTCTGCTGAGAACTCCGCAGATTGATGTCATTAATTAAAATAGTCCCTTCATAATCGCAATATAAACCTTTTATGAGCTTCACAATAGTCGATTTGCCAGCTCCATTTATTCCGATCAGTGCATACTTTCTATTTCCTTCCATTCTAAAACTACAATTCTTTAAGACATATTTTTTCTGTCCCAGGATATTTAAAACTCACATTCGAAATTGAATTGAGTTGATTGTCTCTAATGCTCTGTCTCCATATGTAACCTTTTTTTACAACAGAAAGATCCTGTAATCTCCAAAAATCTTTCACATACCCCTATTTCTTCATAAATTTTACTTAATGCATCCGCAAATATTCTCGAAACCATATTGGATAAGTTGAATGTAGCATTTACAAATGCAATCATGAATCCAATCGTTATACGGCCATTTTTTAACTGGTCCTACTAGAAGAAGAATAATAACAAAAGATATGATATAAAGTACAATACTTGCTGTTTTTTTCTTGAGCAAAAAAATTATCTTGTTGAGTTTTTGCCTGCTGTTCGATTAACCCCGTTGCTTTCTTTTTCCATTTGTTGTTTATTTTCTTAAAAAAAAAAACAATATCCTCTCGTCAACAAATTCTTTATCCATAATCATACTATCAAAGTAGTCTACTCGCCTCTTTTCTCCAGAGTTTTCCACTTCCAAATCATATACTCGCTTCCCTCCTTTTTTTGCTACTACTGCAACTAATATGGATGCGATAATTATGATAAAAGACTTAATTCCAATCTGATTGAAAAGTAACACAAACAAACTGCCAATTGTTACTGCATATTTCAGTAACGTAAGGCTATTTTTATCAGCCTTGATAGATGAATCTCTGGTGTTTTGAAAACTCTCATCACTAGATCTTGATTTGCTGCTTCTTCTAGGTTTTTAAAAGCAACATTTTTTACTGCTGAAACATCATTTTATAGATGTTCCTTCTGATACTTTCTTTGTTGACAATGAAAAAATACTTATTGACAATAGCCACAAGCCACTCAAGTAAAAGAACAAAAGCGAATAAAAAAATTGAACAATAATAGCTTGAACATTTATTGTGCTTGTAAATGCTACCACAGTATTGATAAAATCTTCTTCCACTATTACAAGTAGTCCCGGTAGCAAACCACTAATTATTGTCAAAACCAACAGTAAAAATAGTACTGGGGCTGCAATACAAGTATCAGCTTTATGGTAGAACAAAAGATTCTTGTATTTACACATCATTTATCATTCTCCAATAACAACACATTGATTTATCAAATTCTTAATCGTATTTACTCTTTTTAACATTATTGTATTGTGCGTCTGGATTTAACGCAAATTCTAGCTCTGAATAAGCACTTTTACACAATGCGTGTGAAGCTCCTGACGACTAATATCGACTACGATTATTTCATTCACTGCTATTGCAAGTTCTTTCTTCAGGTATTCTAGTTCATTTTCGGTTTCAATAACTGGAATATCGCTGAGCTTAATTGTTTTTTCATTAAATGTAAATGGATACTCCAGATTAAACGTTGGATGGTAGATTTCACCTTCCTCCATATCACAATTTTTGTACTTCTCGAACCACAAAGCAGCAGACTGTTCACATTCTGTCAGCGCTCGTCTCGTTGCCATAACAGGATCTAAACTACATCCGATCCCAGCCACCTTATAGTTTTCAAAACCTGGCATATTCTCATAAGTAACTAATACAGGATAAACATTAAATGGTGAAGTAAGCAAATCGAACTGTACATTTTACCCCTTTCGATTCAGCGGCTCTTCTGATATCAAATAATTCCTTTTGCCTATCATCAATTTCAATAAGATAACAAGGTAAACCTGTATTTAGGAACAGGCTAATAGTATCATGTTCAAGAATTTCAAAAATCGCATGAATAACAGCATCTTCAAACGAAACTCCCGAGGCAAGACCAATCGTTCCATTAAATCCACCCCTAATTCAGGGGGAATTTAACAACATCCAGTGGAAGTGTAACAAACGATCCATTCAAAATATTTTTCCAGAGCAAACTCTTCTGATTCCGTAACGCTCAAAGCTTTCAGAAATCAGATTATGCTTTTCACCTTCTACCATTGCAAATGAACGACCTTCAAATTTTTCAGCCGAACACCTTTCAATCATTTCATAAAAGGCTGACAAAAATGCATTCTGTACGGTTAGCCCTTTACCACAGTCACATACTAAATTATTATATTCATCTCTTCTCTTTATAAAGAAGACCGGTGAGCTTATAAAATCACATTCCGATTTTATATATGCCCTCTATTCTATTGTCCTGTATAATCGAGGATAGCAGTGTGAAATCCGCAATATTTAAACCCTTTTTTTCCATAATAACCTCACTAACGTATTTTTTAAAACACCAATAAAAAGATAATAATAATATCATTTGTGCAGTGTTTTTTGAATATCAATCTCTTTTTTCTACCAACATCTGATTTGAGATTTCAGAGAAATTGGTTGTTTTACATTGAATTATATCTATTAGTTTTGCCATATTCTGATTACTGTACAATTTTCATCAATGTCCTCACAGATTATTTCAAACATCTTGTTTTTTGAGATCCACGCTTCCACCAAAACATCAATATTTTGAATTAGCCTTCCAAACAAATTGGAGTTCAAAAGATTCATGTCTCTATCCCATAAACCATAAATTTGCTTTACTAGCTCCATCTTGTTTATCTCTTTATATTTTTCTTTCTGCATGTCTATTGCATAATCAGGAATTTTTTCAACGATGTTCCGAATATCTTTTGGAATTGTTCTATCCGTTATCTTATGAAACTTTTTCTCAAATCTATCATCGTTGATTACATCAAAATACATTTTTGATGGGTAATTCAATGTCAGCGTGCCAACTGGTATTTTTCTGTACGATTACTCCGTTCTTCCTCATACTCTCCGTAAGTACTTCCAACATGATATGGCGTTTTTTACATCTTCATATCTTTCATAAGGATAGCATATAAGACTGTTCAGTTGAATATCGAGTCCCACATCATACAATTTTTTACAGCTGTTTCAGTATAATTGCCCCCTCCTTTCCCCATAAGTTCTATTGTTTTTTGGGATTTAGGGATTCAACTCCTATAATAACACTAATAAAATTAGAATCCCTCAACCCATTACAGAAGTCAGCTGTCACGATATCAGCTCTTGATGTACATGCATACAGCATATTAATCTCTTTAAGAACCCTGAATAGTTCGGGGTTTTGAGCGGCATAATTCATTGTACAATCACAGAAACTAATAAATGAAATTCCAAACACTTCTTTCACCATTATTAGATCTGCTTTCACCTGTTCTACTGTTTTACATTCTGCAAGAGAGCTTCGATAAATTCTCTTGCCATTTCCAATTCATGGAAATTGAACAGAAATTACATCTATATGGACATACCTTACAAACTGAATATGAAATATTCCGCATTCCCCATGTTTCTGGATAACAATCAACTCAAAATCTTCGACTGCTAAATGACTATAAGCATTCTTTTCGTTAAGTTCAGCCTTTACTAAAAATCTTCGTTTGTAATTTCTGAAAACAAATCAAGCTTTTCTATCAACTGCTTGACATGCGGCGTCGTAGCATGTTTGCCTATAAGAATGCCTTCACATTCCTTATTTTGCAGTTTAAGGAAATGCATAGTGAGTATTGATGAAAATACTGCAGCAGGCCGCTCACAAACAAACATATACACGCTCATAACTCTTCAATTCATTTGCTGTTTGCTTAAAGAATTCATTAAGTTTTTCAAAGCACTCACAACAGATGTTATAATCTAATCCCATTTTTTCTGTTATTTTTTTTTTATTTCATCATTATAGCCTTCCTTAAATATTATTGCAATTAATAACTCAACTGAATATAAATCTTCAAATGGTATTATATTAAAAGGCACTCATGCTGTAAAAGGATAACTGAATGTCATCCCACCAGAAAGATATAGCAAATGATTATACGCTTCAAGGTTATAATCAAGAAATTTATATAAAGCACCATCCATATCTTTGAATTTATCACAGCCCAAATAATATTTGTAAAAAGAATACTTAATAGCAATAATCGGAGGACCTGCATCAAAGTAAACGGCGCTTCAATAAGACATTTTTTCATTTTTTTTTATCTTCCATTCCGCCGCCCCTTCAATTGGCGGCACAAATAGTAATGACAGTATTAAGTATTCCAACTTCTACTCTTTGATGTAAAAATAGTTTGTAAAGTACGCTACAAAGCACAGATGAGAAGTTGTAATAACTTTCTTTGTTTTAGACAGCATTTTAATCAGTGTAAATTCTACCTTCTCAAGCACAAATAAGTGGTGCTACGAGTCCATACACTAAGAACTCTTTAAACACTTTTTAATTGTGCGACAGTTCAGTCAATGTACAGAAAATCTTGGCATCAATATAGCACTTCAACAAAGTGGCTGAAAGATTTTCGCGAATCTAACGATATCTCTGTTCGTGGTTCTGGTAATTATTCTTCCGATGATCAGAAAGAGCCTCTCTTCTCAAACGTAAATCACGTGATTTACAAGATGTCATGAACTTCTGTGAAAATTAACTCTATGAGGAATTATATAAAATTCACTGTAAACGGCTGAAATAAACCATTTTTTAAATGAGAGTTAATTTTTCAGGAAGTTCACAAAAAAACAATCAACATTCTGAATAACAGAAGTCATTTATCTCAAATTATAATGGAACTACTCTTTTTCGCCATTTTATTAAATATAATAATAGCTTTTATATAACTTTTCATTTTTGTATCAACTCTAAAAAGAAAAGATAAATGGTCTTCGGTGGTTTTTGAAAACACAACTCAAAGGTAAAATGCACATTTAATCCAATCTTTGATAGCTCCCTCAAAATCTTGTAATCAATTTTTCTTGATAAGGACAATCTTGTGATTGTTAAAGGCTATTTTTCCTTCGGAAGATAAAATAATAATTGCTTCTTTACAATATGGTTTAAGTGGAATTATATCTGTCAACATAGCCAGATAACCTTGTTTTACCAGAAATCTTACGTTCATCAATAATTTGAGGGACTGAAACAAAGTATCTATTCGACTTCTTCTATTTGCATTTACTAATTTTTTCTCGTGATTCAGCATACAGTAAAATTGGAATTGCCATAAACGGTAATTTTATCTCACAAGGTTTTCGTAACCAGAAAGAAAACTCTGCATTAGTAAAGAATAAAAATGAGGATTCATTGAAAGCTTTTTGATGTTATTTATGCTCATTCTTTTCTTCACCTACTTTCCATTTGAAATCTGTTTCGTCCACTATGTTATGTATAACTCCTCGCTGGAAGTATCCTTGATTACGAATAATAGAGCCAAAATCATTCGCATCCCAACTCATTACACCATTGTAAAAAGCTGCTTTGAAATTCTTATTTGTCCTTCCTCGGTTGCTCCTTCAGCATTCAAATCGCTATTCGCTTTACTATATTGCATCTTTGCAGACAAATCTTCCATATATGATTCAAGACTTTCTAAATACATAAGGTTGTCCCTAAAAATATTTGGCAACGGTTAAACCAGCTTTCCAATAATCTGACATTGCATTTGGAATCATTTTGTTATACTTAATCTCACGAATAGAAGCAACAAATTTTTTTCTGTTCTAGTGTAGTAATTTTGTCTTTAGGAACAACTGCTTTTGCGTACTCATTTGGAAGTGGCGCAGTTCCTTTTGTTCCATATGCTGCTGATTGTATCTGTAGAATTTCATCAAATGCTGACTTGGTCACCCTCCCATTTATGCAGGGGTTCCTTAACTTTTATTAATATTTCGCCAAGCAAAAGCACCTATATATCCGTCTCTATTTTCGGAAGGAATGTGACCTACATATTTAGAAAATTCATTCGATATACCGTCTATTGAAGTTTTTGCAGCTTCAATCGTAAATTTATCTAATATTTCCAAAAGGCGACTTTCGTCATAAGAGTCACCGAAAATTCTATTATATTGATTCCTGAATGTTTCTTCAGTTTTCTTAGAGGTAGCTCCTATGTCTTTTAAGCATTTTAATTTCTCAGTCTTTTTATATTATTCCAACTATGAAACGGAGAATCACTTTTTATTGTAGCTGTAGTACTGAGTATATAATTGGAAAAGTTTTTTACACGCTCATAGTCTACATACCAATTTGCAAGTGTCTTCCAAAAATCTATATCTCTGTCCGAAATAGATGTATTCCCAAAATGATGTTTTACTTCTCTCTGAAAGCGACCACCCACATCATTTATAATGCTCACATCACCATTTGTCTCAATTTGCAGAGTATCGCCATCGTTCAATTCGAAGCAATCTCTTAAAGCTATTAGATACTGGTATATATCACCAGCTTTTTGCAATGTTGCATCATTAACTGCTCTTGTCACGGTCAATACCTCCCTTCAGATTTGACCATTTTTTCGCATTGCCTTTCCATATGTTTTGCCACTCTTTCTCATTCACTATAGTATCAAACACAGGCTCAAGAAAAGTCTGGATTTCTTCAATGACAAATAGAAACTCAAGTGTGTTATCTTTTATGGTTTTCAAAAAGAATTTCCAACGCTTCTGCATATCTTCATCATCGGCAAGTGCAACAACACGCTTAAAACTATCTCTGTCATAGGGAGTGCCACGCCGCTGTAAGGTTTCAAATATAGCTGCCTGTAATTTTGCACCCTCAAAATCGAATGTCCTTGAAAGATAATAGATGTCATAAAAATCTTTCATCCTGCCTGTCAGTTCAAAGCGTTGCAGTATGGCATCAAACTTCTCGGCAATGGTGCTTTCAAGGGAATAAGTTTTGATTACAGGTGCTTCAAAATCTGGAAGCTGAGTGTTGATTGTGCGTTCTTCGGCACGGGGACTATAATATCGCCCACTCCTATATCAACATTAAACGGCACACGCACATTTTTTATTTGAGCAATAATTTGTGTACTGATACCGTGATATTTTCTTTGCGGAGAAATCTTTTCAAAGCCTTTTGCTCGCATTTCTATATAATCGTTACCAGTCGGCGTGTCGATGATTTTACAAATCAACTCTTTTACATCATCTATTGTATTAGAGTATCCACGGAGCAAGAAATCGACATCAATTGTTGCTCTACTTTCAAAATTAGTTAAAGTATAAATGAACAATCCACCTTTGAGTATAAGCGTATCCTCACACCCAGATTTTGATAACTTTCTCAAAAATTCTTCCTGCACAAAAAGCTGCAAACATTGCTGGTAACTGATACCAGAAGCTTTTGCTTTATTTCTCAGCTTTGCCAGAACGGAAGCTGCTATATCTGCCATTACAACCACACTCCAATCAATTCTTTTACACGCGTTTGAACACGCAAAGCTTTCGCATATTCTATAAGATTCGGTATATTCTTTTTCGGGTCCTTAACATAGCCTTGTACTGCTTTATTAAAAACCTCCTTATCTATCTTGTTCATATTTCGCAGCACATCGCAAATAGTACGGTCACGGTCATAAATGCGGACTTTGTGGAAATCAATTTCACCTTCGGTTTCGCCTAGCGTAACCAACTCTGACTCTACACGATATGCCTTTATAAACGGATAATCGATTTTTGTTCGCCGCTTAGAGACATTTTTATCTATTGCAAAGTTCCATTCAGCAGGATTTCTGTCACTGTATCTATAATAGAATAGGGCAGTCTCCATACAGTAGGTCACTCGTTCTTTGGGCTTGTATTCTTCGGCTCTTTTAGCGATATTATCAAGCGGAACTTTTCCCTCACCTTCGCCAAACTCAACTTTTTTTGTGGGACGTTGATATGTCCGTCTGGCTTTCATATCGTTGATATCTCCGATATAATCACGAACTGTACTGTAAAGCACTTCCGCCCCTCTTGAATTTGGTTGGAAGAAAGAAAAAACGGCGTGATCTTGAATTCCAGATTCAACAGCTTCTCATAAAAATAGTCTTGCCCGTAAATGATTCTGGTCTCATCACTCTGAACCACATCAGAAAGAGAATCATTTAAAATATGCAGAAATCCCACGATTTTCCCTTCCAGTTCCAAATTAAGGAGTGCTTCTTTTAATGGAGACATATCGTGTTCTTCCTGTGTCGTTGTAACCAGATTGACCAGGATTTCTCCTGTGCGGTCACCTCTTCGAAGCAGCAAATGACGCAGATAGCCTGTATGCTGCATTTTCTTATAATAGCTGACATTTCGCTGCTTAAAATATTCCAGCACACAATTTAAGATTTTTGTCATGTCATCATGTACCAGCTTGCAGTCTGACGCTGTCAGCACATCATACGTGCTGCCTTTTTATGCAGTCCCCGAAATCTTCCAGATAATCCGGGGTGAAGAAACAATATACTGCATAAGCGATTCCTGCAACTGCAGCTACGGCTCCAACTAATGCCAGGATCCAGAGTAACGGTCTTGCCGTGTTTGTCCTCTTCTTTTTTATTCATCAGTTCGTCATCTAAGCTTGGATGCTGCAATAATATCTTCTACTTTACTCATGCTTTCCTTTCCTCTGCTCTTTTGGCAAATCAATTCTGCGTTTATTATATCACTTTACATGATGTATTACTACTTATTTTTTTAGATTTTTATTCTGAAATCTATACACATTTTTTTCTAATTGTATGTAATATTTTATCTGATTTCTACACTTTCTGAAGTCTGTCAAATGCTGCAAACATCTTTTTCGTTCCTGGTCCGTCAAAATCAACGGTGACTTCATAATCTCTTCCGCCTTCCGTGATCGCAGTTACGGTTCCTTCTCCGAATTTGATATGTTTCACACGGTCTCCGACTCCGTAAGGAAGCTTTCCGCCCTTCGGTGTGCCGAACTGCTGTACCGGCTTCGGTGCGGTAAATGCTTTGGTCTTGAAAGCTTCTTTTGCCTGCATGAAAGAAGTCTTCACTCTTACCGGTTCGCTTTCTTCTTTCTTCTCTTTCTTTGTAGACGGTCCTGTTTCCAGAAGTTCTAACGGAATCTCTTTTAAGAAACCGGGACATTTTCTTATACTGCGTCTCGCCATGCACCATACGTTTTCTTGCGCAGGTCAGAGTCAGATCTTTCTCAGCTCTTGTGATTCCCACATAGCAGAGACGTCTTTCTTCTTCCAGTTCTGCCGGATCGTCGGCTGTGATCGTCATGTAGCTTGGGAACAGACCATCTTCCATTCCTGCCAGATATACATGTGGGAATTCCAGACCTTTCGCACTGTGCAGTGTCATCAGTACTACATAATCCTGTACTTCGTCCAGACTGTCGATATCTGCCACCAACGCTACATCTTCAAGGAAACCGCTGAGTGTCGATGCCTCATTCTGTGTCTCAGACAGGGACTCTTCATAAACCGCAATCTTGTTCGGAGCTCGTCGATATTTTTCGATTCTTGATGTTGCTTCTTCTTTTCCTTCTGCATTCCATGGATCTCTATGTATCCAGTCTTATCGATGACTTCCTGCATCAGTCCGACAGACTTAAAGTTTCTGCCACTCATTTTAAAATGCTCAATCATGCAACAAATGATTCCAGTTTTGCCTGTACCTCTTCCGATGTTCGGGATCAGATCTACAGCCCGGAGTGCGTCATAGAAACTGCATTCTCTGGATGATGCATATTCCTGCACACGGTTGATACTGGTCAGTCCGATACCGCGTTTTGGAACATTTACAATTCGTCTGACAGCCAGATCGTCTCTTCCGTTATCAATTGTCTTAAGATACGCAAGAAGATCTTTGATCTCACGTCTCGCATAGAAGTTCACGCCGCCGATGACTTTATATGGAATACTGTCACGGACGAAACGTTCCTCGAACATACGAGACTGTGCATTGGTACGATAAAGTACTGCATTATCTTTGTAACTGCAGAGTTCTTTATTGACATGACGTCTGATGTCCCCGACTACATATTCTGCTTCTTCATAAGCAGAATCGAACTGGCGGAACTGGATCATATTTCCTTCGTTCTCTGTCCAAAGAGAGTTTTTGTCTTTTCTTCCCACATGATTGTTCCGGATTACGGCATTGGCAGCATTCAGAATATTGCCGGTAGAACGGTAATTCTGTTCCAGTTTGATCACCTTGGTATCATCAAATACATGTTCAAAATCCAGGATGTTCTTAATGTTCGCACCGCGGAATTTATAAATGGACTGGTCATCGTCCCCCACCACGCACAGATTACGGTACTTGGATGCCAGCAGATGGATCAGTTCGAAACTGTACTGTATTCGTATCCTGATACTCGTCCACCATGATGTAACGGAAACGCTCCTGATAATAATCCAGCACATCTTTCTGCGTCTGGAAAAGCTGCACCGTCTTAAACAAGCAGATCGTCAAAATCTAACGCATTATTGGCATGCATCTGCTTTTCATATTCTGATATACCTTCTGCAATTTTTTCCGGCCAAAATCTCCCTGCGCATTCAATGTATTCTCTGCGGTGTCATCTCATTCATTTTGCTGCCGAAATCGCCGCTAAAAGATTTTCCCCTTATACATCTTCGTATCGATCTCCACCTGTTTACAGACATCTTTCATCAATGTCTTCTGATCATCCGTATCGTAGATTGTAAAAATTCGTATCATACCCAAGGCGGTCAATATGTCTTCTTAAAATCCGCACACAAGTCGGAATGGAACGTGCTCACCCAGATACTTTCTGAACCGTATCCGACCAGATTATCCACACGTTCCCTCATCTCCCCCTACCGCCTTGTTCGTAAACGTGATCGCTAGGATATTCCATGGATTCACCTTTTCTTCTATTAAATATGCAATCCTGTGCGTCAGCACTCTCGTCTTTCCCGATCCCGCTCCCGCAAGGATCAGAAGCGGACCATCTGTGCAGTAGACCGCCTCCCTCTGCTGTTCGTTCAGTGTATCATAAATGCTCATAATTGATCTCCTTTAATTGTCATGACTCTATTATCGAACATAGTTTCGTTCAAGTCAACTATATTATGGAAACAGATAAAAAATCTCCGCCATTTCCTTACAAAACAGCCATAACATCTCTGATCTTGAGGGATCATCACTACTTCTGCCGGAATATCATTATCTTTATAACTATCATCGATACATTCGTCCCAATATTCCAGATGCCTGATATCGATATAGCTTTCTGAATCGTACACCTCTGTACACCACCTTCTCCCTGTACAGAGTACCAATACAGAAATTCTGTTCCGTTGACCACTTCCCGGTGAATCGATTCTACAAACATTTTTTCATTCTCTAATGGTAAGAAGTGTATCTTCCATATGGTCATTCAGAAAGGCCATCCATTCATCTACTTTCCCGGATTTTCCTTCTTTTACCTTAAATCGACTGAGTTCTGCTTTCAACATCTGAAATCCTCCCGTTTTTCTTTTTAGTTTACTCTCGTTATGATCATATATCAATAATAAATACTGCTTGACTATCTAGTTTTCATTACTAGATAATAAGTACATCGAGGTGATTATATGACAATTGATACAAATGATATTTTAAACAGCATACTGGAAAGTCTGTCCCGGATCGACTACATTCATCCCGAGGATATTCCCAATATTGATTTATACATGGATCAGGTTACCACATTTATGGATACTCAGCTTTCTTCAACCAAGCGCTACGCAGATGACAAGATTCTGACCAAGACCATGATCAACAATTATGCGAAGAACAATCTGCTTCCGCCGCCTGTTAAAAAGAAATATTCCAAGGATCATCTGCTCCTTCTGATTTTTATTTACTATTTTAAAAGTATTCTTTCCATCAAGGATATCGAGACACTGTTAAAGCCGATGACAGATGCCGGCTTTGGTCAGGATTCTGACAAGGATGCTTACAGCCTTGCCGATATGTACCAGCAGATCTGCACCATGTGCAAAGGCCAGCTTGAACCGCTCAAAGAAAATATCGCTTCTGCCTGGGAGACTGCCGGAGAGACATTTTCCGAGATTCCCGATACCAGCAAAGATACTTTTCAGATTCTGGCATTTATCTGCAGCCTGAGTTTTGACGTATACGTAAAAAATGATGATTGAAAAACTGATCGATACGTTTTCCAGCGAAGATTCTTCCCATAAAAATAAAAATACCCGGCTATACTGGCCGGGCATTTTTATTTCTTCACATCTTTTATTTTTCCATCCGCTCAAACACCATCTCATATCCGTCATTTCCATAATTCAGTGAACGATTCACACGACTGATCGTTGCTGTGGATGCGCCTGTCTTCTCTGCAATCTCCAGATATGTCTTCTGCTCTCTTAACATCTTTGCCACTTCAAATCTCTGGGAAAGTGAGAGCAATTCATTGATGGTACAAATATCTTCAAAGAATGTATAACACTCCTCTTTGTCCTTCAGACTCAAGATTGCATCAAACAGGTAATCTACTGCTTCTGTTCTGATTTTTTTACTCATCTCTTACCTCTCCTTGTCAGTCAGGTCACTACTTTTACATTTTATCACACTAAATTTTTAAAGTCCACTTTTTATAGAGATTTTAGAGATTCAGACAA
>VOFI01001853.1_pt1 | contig 25170 bp, 44 predicted proteins | sample 5384131 | NCBI WGS metagenome assembly VOFI01 (sample SAMN12384728, study PRJNA508395) | human gut metagenome | isolation source: healthy gut H | host: Homo sapiens | reverse complement strand
AGATTGCCGTTGCAGCGCAGGTACAATGCCGCCCGCGCTGTATAAAACTGAACATGCCGCTGGAGCTTTTTCGGAATGGGCGAATTCAGCACCATGCGCTCCATCACCTCGCGTTCAAGCGGCGTGAGCGCATACGGATCGGCGGGGTCAATCGTCGGGACGCGCAGCTTCGCAGCGGATACGCCTTTCCGTCGATCTCCACCGTCCTGTTTTCCAAAATCAATGTGGTGCAGAATCCGACGGCTCTCCATGCGGTATTCGGATGGCGGCTGAGCAGCTGCCCTTCGAGCTTGAATTGCAGAATGGCGGCGGCCTTGTGCATGCCGCGCGCCAGCTCCATCTCGTCCTCGTGCAGCTCCTCGCCGTTGTCGCGCGGCAAAAACGCCTCGCACGGGTCATCCGCATCAGCAGGCGGCGGCCAGCGTCGCCAGCGGGCGCGAAATGCCGTAGCCGACCTCGAGCGTTTCCAGATTGCCGTATTTCACGGAGGTCACGATCACCTGCGCGATGCAGGCCTCCGAAAGCGCCGCCGCGCCCATCCACGCGATGATCGTGGTTGCCCCACTGCACATCGACCTGATGGTAGTTTTCCAGCGCGTCCATAATCAGATCGGCGCGCGGCCCGCGGTCAAAAGATATCGCCGATAATGTGCAGCCTGTCGATGGCCAACGCCTGAATCACGCCGCTGAGCGCGATAATCATCGCGTCGGACTGCCCGGTTTCCAGTATGGATTGCATCACCTCGCGGTAATAGCCCTCCTTGTCCGGCGTGTTGTCGCTGAGCAGCATTTCCTCCATCAGCGCGCCCATCCCTCTGAACATCGCGTCGCGCACGCCTTTTGCGGGTGTATTTCACCGAGCATCCGGCAGACCTCGAGCAGCCGATAGATCGTCAGCCGATACCATTCCGCATTGACAATCCCCTGCTTTTTGAGCAGCGCCAGCTTCTCGTCCGGGTAATAGATCAGCGTGGAGAGCATGTCCCGCTCGTGGCTGGACAGGATATCGCCGTATAGGTCGTTGATCTTGCGCTTGATGACGCCGCTCGCGTTATGCAGAATATGCAGGAAGGCGGCGTGCTCGCCGTGAATCCGAAAAAAATGCTCGGTGCCCTTGGGCAGGCGCAGCACGGCGCGAAGATGCGCCTCGGCGGACGCCTCCTGAATGGTTCGATACTGCTTGCGCAGCAGCTTCAAATAGCGGATTTCCTGCGGAGAAAAGCTCTCTCTCACAGGTGGGACGCCTCCTTTTTTCTGACACACGCGGCGCTCGCCGCATGCGAAACGCTCCGCTTTCATCCGTCGTCGTAAGAGCCGAAATAAAAGCCGAGCGCGTTTTCCCCTTTTGCAGCAAACGTCCGAGGCAAAACAGACGAACGGTCTGTTTCGCCTTGGACGCTTTTTTCATGGTTTACTTAGCGCGGGCGATGCACTCCACCTCGATGGAAAGCCCCATCGGCAGCGCGGAAAACCTCCACGCAGGTTCTCGCCGGATAATCCGGGCCGAACACCTCGGCATAGAGCTTGTTGACCTCGCCGAAATCCGCCATGTTGGTCAGATAAACCGTCGTCTTGAGCACATCGGCCGTGTCCGCGCCAATTCGCCGAGCACGGTTTTGATGTTTTCAAACGCCTGAGCCGCCTGCGCCAGCGTGCCGCCCTCCGGCGCCTTGCCGGTCTGCGGGTTCACGCCGATCATGCCGCTCAGGTAAATCACGCCGCCGTAAATCGTCGCCGTGGAATACGGTCCGAGCGCCGCCGGGCCCTTTTTTCGTCTTAAAGCAAACCTTTTCCATGCTGTTTTCCTCCCTGTATATTTGTTTTGTTTTTTTCCTTAATCCCTTCGCTGAACGCCGACGTAGACAATCTGCGCCGCCGCGTCGTATGTATCCTCCGAGATGATCTCGGTCTGCCCCGTGCTTTCATTGATCCGCTTCACCGTCGCGCGGCAGCCGGGCATCGCTTCGCCCACGGGGATGCGCTCGTCGGTATATGTCGCGTAGCGCCCCTCGCTGTCGCGCACATAGACGGGCTCATCCGGCGCGTCGATCGTCTCTATTTCGCTTTCAAGCGCAAACCGACCGTCCGTCGGCTGGCCGATGAGCTGAAGCTCCATCGTCTGTCCGTCGTCCGTGCCGTAAACGCGCGCCGTCAGGAACAGCGGCGTCTGCGTATTGTTGACAAAGACCAGATCCAGCCCCTGATCGGAGACCGCCGCCTCCTGCCCCGCCTCGCAATAGGGAACGGGACAAACCGCCGCGCTGCGCTCCGCAACCTCCAGTCCGCCGAGCAGCGCCAGACGATACAGCGCCGTGGACACCTGACAGACGCCGCCGCCGATGCCGGAGATATCCTGCCCGTAGGCCGGTTCTTCCGCCTGCACATAGCCGGATTCATCCGTGCGCAGACCGACGGTCTGGTTGAAGGAAAGGCGCTCGCCCGCTTCAAGCCGCACGTTCTGGAACTGTGCTGCCGCCAGCGCCGCGTTCTCCTGCGCCGCCGCGCTGCCGGAAAGCGGCATGACCACCCTCGCGCGCAGCACCGTCGCGTTTTCAAGCTCCGCGCGGTAGACATTGGGCGAAATCTCCTTCGGCTGAAGCGCTTCCGTCCCCGGCGACAGGCTCAAAATGGCCGCTTCCATCCGCGCGCGGATGGCGTCCGTCTCAATTCCAGCCCGGTCTGCTCATCCGTAAAGCGGAATGGCTCGCTGTTGCCCTGCACATAGGTCACAGTCGCATCCACGCTGGCACGGTCAATCTGCGCCTTGATATCGCTCAAAAACGCATCCACCGCGTCCATGTCATACGACAGCACCGGCTTTTCCGCGCGTCCGTCCCCGCGAAGGGACAGCATCGCCAGATACCGCGTGAGCATATTCCCGTCGCGTCCGATCTGCCAGAGCGGATCGAGCGTCGCGGCGACATCGACGGAAAGCGAAATCGCCGCGCTGTCCAGCGTATAGGTTTGGTCGCCCCACGTCAGCGTATACCGCCATGCGTCAACCGCGTCGTCGGTCAGCATCGCCAGCGCTGCCGCCCCCTCCTGCGCCGTCAACCCGCCAAGCGCATAGCCGGAAACCGTCGTTCCCGGCAAAAACGTGTCGCTGTATGGCGCGGTCTGCGCATACAGAAACAGCGCGCAGGAGCCGATCAGCACCGCAATCAGAAAGATCACCAGCGAAACAATGCCGGCCGCGCCGATTCCCTTTTTTCTGTTTTCTGTTTTTCTTCGGTTTTTCGGCTTTCCCGGCGGGTTCGCCCGCGTCGGCGCGCTTTTTTCTGCGGGGCGTGTAGCCCGCCTGTGTCATCGTCGGCAATTCGATCACCTCGCCTTTGATTCCATATTATGCGTATCCGTGTGGTTTCATTTCACCGTTCCGCAAAAGCTCCATTCAAGCCCGATTCAAGCTCTGTTCAAACCCTATCAAAGCCCGATTCGGTTCAGCAGCTTTTGAACGTCCGCCTCCGCCGTCGTCCAGCGGTCAAGCCCATCGCCGATGCAGCTCTGGCGAACCTGCGGCCCGTGGAAATCGCTGCCGCCGGTCACGAGCATCCCCTCCCGCTCGGCCAAATGCAGCAGGAACGGCAGGCTGTTGTTCGCCGCGCTCGGGTGATATACCTCGATCCCCCGCGAGTCCCTGCCCGTGCCACTCGTGCACGAGCGATTCGAGCGTCATTTCGCCCATCTTCAATTCCATCGGATGCGCCAGAACGGCGACGCCGCCCGCACCCGCAATCAGCTTGGCCGCCTCCGCGACCTTCACCTCCGCCTTGGGCACGTAGCCGCATTTTCCCGGCAACAGATACTTGTCAAACGCGCTGCTCACCGAGTTGGCGTAGCCCGCCTCCACCAGCACGCGCGCCACGTGCGGTCTCGCCACCACGCCGCGCGCCAGCTCCATCACGCGATCCAGCGAAATCTCCACACCGTTTTTCGCAAAGCTGACGCACCATCTTCGCCGCGCGCTCCTGCCGCTCCATCGTGCGCGTGCGGCAGAATTCCAGCACCCGCTCGTCGTATGGATCAAACCCATAACCGAGGATGTGAATTTCCTTCTGCGCGCCGCAGCTCAGCTCCACGCCGGGGATCAGCGTCACGCCGCAATCCCGCGCCGCGTCCATCGCGCGCGCAAGCCCGTCCACGCTGTCGTGATCCGTCAGCGCCAGATGGGTAAAGCCCAGTTCCGCCGCCAGTGCGACCAGCTCGCCCGGTTCGAGCGTCCCGTCCGACGCGGTGGAATGAAGGTGCAAATCCGCTTTCATGTCGTTCCTCCCATGGTCATGCCTTTCCGTGTCGCGCAGTTTTGCCGCGCGATAGGGGAAAAGCAGACGCCGCGCCTTTTTTCGGCACGGCGTCCGCCTGTCTGTTAAACCTGTTCCGGCTCCCTGAGCACGTTTCTTCCTTCTTTTTCGGGGCAGGGTTCGCCCTTGAGGAGGCCACGAACTCCGCGCGGTCGATCGTCTCCTTCTCCACCAGCAGGTCGGAGAGGCCGTCGAGCTGCGCGCGATGCTCCTGAGAATCGCCGTCGCGCGGGCGAGCGCGTCGTTCATCTTGCGCTGCACCTCCGCGTCGATCCGCGCCGCAACGTCCTCGCTGTACGTGCGGCTCTGCTGGCCGTAATCCCGCGCCAGGAACACCTCGTCGTGGTCGCCGCCGAGATAGATCGGCCCCATGTCGTCGCTCATGCCGTACTGCGTCACCATCCGGCGGCAGATATCGGTCGCGCGCTGCAAGTCGCTGCTCGCGCCGGTGGACATCTGCCCCATGACGAGCGTTTCGGCCGCATAGCCGCCAAAGCGCCATCGCCACAAAGTCCAGAAGTTGCGTGCGGGTGGTGAAATCGCTCTCCTTGTCCGGCAGCAGCAGCGTGTGGCCGCCGCTCCCGCCGCGCGGCATGATCGTCACCAGATGCACGTCGTCGCAGCCGCCCAGCAGCTCGCCGACAATCGCGTGACCCGCCTCGTGGCAGGCGACAAGGCGCTTGTCCTCGTCGCTGACGATATGGCTCTTCTTTTTCCGGCCCCATCTGCACGCGCTCAATCGCGTCGTTCAGGTGGCGCATGGTGATCTTCTCCTTGCCCTCGCGCGCGCAGAGAATCGCGGCTTCGTTCATAATGTTTTCCAGATCCGCGCCCGCGAAATACGGCGTGCGCTTGGCGATGTTCGCCAGATCGACGTCATCCGCCAGCGGCTTCTCCTTCGCGTGGACGCGCAGAATCGCCTCGCGGCCGCGCACGTCGGGATAGCCGACGGTGATCTGCCGGTCAAACCGGCCGGGACGCAACAGCGCCGGGTCGAGAATATCCCTTGCGGTTTCGTCGCCGCCAGCACGATCACGCCCTCGTTCACCGCAAAACCGTCCATCTCGACGAGAAGCTGGTTGAGCGTCTGCTCGCGCGCTCGTCGTGGCCGCCGCCCATGCCCGCGCCGCGCCTGCGGCCAACCGCGTCGATTTCGTCGATAAAGACGATGGAGGGCGCGGCCTTCTTGGCCTGGTCAAACAGGTCGCGCACGCGGCTGGCGCCCACGCCCACGAACATCTCCACAAAATCCGAACCGGAGATGGACATGAACGGCACGCCCGCCTCGCCCGCGACGGCCTTGGCCAGCAGCGTCTTGCCCGTGCCGGGCGGGGCCGACGAGCAGCACGCCCTTGGAATCCGCGCGCCGACTGCCGTAAACCGGCGCGGGTTCTTGAGGAACTCGACCAGCTCCTGCATCTCTTCCTTCTCTTCCACCGCGCCGGCAACGTCCGCAAAGGTGATGCGGTTACCGTCCGGCTCGAACACGCGCGCCGGGCTGTGCCGAAGGTCATCATTTTGCCGCCGCCACCGCCCTGCTGGCGCATCATCATCAGCCAGAACGCCATCAGACCGACAGTCATAATGATATACGGCAGCATATCCAGCAGCCACGGCGTCGCGGGCTGCGGCAGATAGATCAGGTCAAACCCGAGGTCAATCTCCGTGATGTCCTCCAGCGGCTTGCCCGCTTTTCTGGCGGCAAGCTGGCGGCAGGTCTCCACAAACGTATCCCGCGAAATGACGGCGCTGAAATCATACGCCGCATTGAAAGAAAACGCGGAAAGCGGGAATGGAGCTCGCCTTCATGTGCGCGTAGGCCGTGCTGCTTTCCAGCGCGACGGCGTCGATCACACCGCTGTCGATATATTCAAACAGCTTGGCCGCCCCTCGATTTTCTGCCCGCGCTGGCTGCTGAACGACGAGGAAAAAAAGCTGCGTCGCAATCAGCACGCCGATGATAATCAGCGCGTAAATCGGAAAAAGCCCATATGATTTTTCAATGGGAACCTCCAGTTGACGCGGCCTGCGCCGCGGCGAAAGCGTGTATTATTCATAGATTTCCGGGCGCAGCACGCCGATGTCCGGCAGGTTGCGATACTTTTCCGCGTAATCGAGGCCGTAACCGACGACGAATTCATCCGGAATCGTGAAGCCGGAATAATCCATGCAGCGGCACGCGGGCGGCGCTCCGGCTTATCCAGCAGCGTGGCGATATGCAGCGAGGCCGCGCCGCGGAGCAGATTCTCCTTGAGGAAGGGAGAGCGTCATGCCGGAATCGACGATGTCCTCGATGATGAGCACGTCCTTGCCGTTGATCGGCTTGTCCAGATCGGATGCGCACCACGCCGGAGGACTTGGTCGCGCTGCCATAGCTGGAAATCGCCATGAAATCCATCGTCATCGGCAGGTCGATTTCGCGGATCAGATCCACGAAAAACACCACCGCACCCTTGAGGATGCAGATCACGGTCAGATCCTTGCCTTCGAAGTCGCGCGTGATTTCCCGCGCCCATTTCCTTGACGCGTACCGCAATCTGGTCGCGCGTAATCAGCAGTTCATCCTTCAGATCGGCATACGTTTTTCTTTGCTCACTCATGCTTTTGTTCCCCCTGAATTGAAATATTGGTTTGCCGCCGCCGAGCGAAAATCGCCTTCGAACCGATTGACAAACGCAATCAGCACGCGGTTTCCGCCCCGCCGCGGCATATCTCAGCCGGACGAACGCCCGGCATCCATGGCAATGTGTTTCTCCGTTTTTTGAGCACGGGCACGCTTCTGCGCAGCGCGTGGCTCCATCTTCCAGCAGCTTCTTCATCCGCGGGCTTTTCGCCCCGAACGGCGTCATCGCCTCGCCGCTTTGCCACACGGCGCAATCACTGCGCCCGCCAATCGGTCGCGTCTACGGTCTGGCTGTGTACGCCGTCGCCCGTCTCCCCCGGTTCGGCTCGGCGGACGATGAACGTTGCCCGCAAACGGCGTTTCGGTCGCCCCCCCGACAGGTTGAGCGGCGTTTCCGTGTCGGCTTGCTCCGTGCGGAGGATGGCGACATACCGCGCGCGCCGATCTCTGCCCGAGCGCCCCCGGAGAGGTTCATCGCGCCCCGCCCCGGCAGACCGTCCAGCAGCTGCGACCGTCTGCGCGCTCTGCGTCGGCGCGCCGCGTGCGCTCAATCAGCCGACCAACGCCCGACCGGCCAGCGCCGGATGCAGCCCCTCGAGCTTTTCCCGCGGCAGACACGCGCCGTTGACCAGCTTCAGCGGCACGCCGAGCCCCAGCTCGTCGCTGCTTGGCAGTAATCCTCATCCCGCTGCGCCGATGCGGCCAGCCGCGCAAAGCGCCCCTGCGCGTCGGGATAAGCCCCGCCGCCAGCGCAGGCAGCGCCGAACGGCGAATCCGGTTTCTCGCGTAATCCTCGCAGGCGTTGGTTTCGTCGTCCTCGCGCCACGGCTGACCGATGCGCCGCAGATACGCGCGCAGCGCGCTCCGGCTCCGCGTCCAGCAACGGACGAATGAGCTTCCCCGCCGCCAGCGCATCGCGCAAAGCCCGCGGATATCGCTTCCCGCGCCGCGTGAAGCAGCACGGTCTCCGCCTGATCCCCCGATGATGCGCCAACGCGATTGCGTCCGCGCCGACGGCCTCCGCCGTCTTTTTCAAGAAAATCATAGCGCAGCGCTCTGGCCGCTTCCTCAAGGCCGCACCCGTGCGCCCGCGCGCGTAACCCGGCGCGTCAACCCGTCCGCCGTAAAACGGAACGTTCTTTTGTTCGCACAGCGCTTTCACAAAGCGCATGTCCTCCTCCGAGGCCGCGCCGCGAATGCCGTGCTCCACATGTGCGCAGGAGACGGAAATCGGGTATGTTTCCCCGAATTTCGCAGAAAAACAAAGCAGCGCCGTCGAATCCGCGCCGCCGCTGACCGCAACCAGCACATGACTGTCCGGCAAAACGGCGCACGCGCCCCGTAGGCGGCCGACAAACGTTTCCTGCATGCTCATACTCCTATCTACACATTGTCTATTGTACCCCTCTAACCGCGAAATTGGCAAGGCTTACGGACAAAAAAAAGCGATGGGATTCGCTGTAAAAAGAAAAATGCCGACGCGGGAGGATAGGCCGCGTCGGCAGAAATGCAACTATAAAATTCACTTAGTTATTGAGCCAGCTTGTATCTTCCTCTGCGTCTGAATATTGGTAGCTATAACCATTTTCAGAAGCCCAAAGCGCGGCATAAGACCCTTTGCTCGACCTGCAAAGTGATTATTTCTTTATCAAACGCGTCATCTCCGATTTCTGTCACAGAAGATGGGATAACTATCGAAGTCAAATAGGGACAATTTCTGAATGCATTTTTTCCAATTTTATTTATCGCACTATTCTCTTTGATCTCTACATCTTTGAGATTAGTGCAGCCTAAAAATGCACCTTCTCCAATTTCTTTTTAACGTTTGGGGTATTCACACGTACAATATATTTGTTTTTTTTTTCAAAGGCTCCTTCTCCAATTCTTTGTATTCCTTCACTCACTTCAAGCAGACTGCCATACTCGCTCAGGGGGTCAGAATAAAAAGCACATGAAAATGCATAGTCATCAATTACTGTCAGTTTTATTTGGGGTCACAAAGTCCCTTTCCATAGTATAGTATTCCTCTTCCCATGAGGTTCCCTGCATCAATTATTTTCATGGAGTAATCGGCAAGTGCTTTTTCCATTCTGAAATGCATTCTTTCCTATTTTTCTTTAGATTCGAATTCGTCGTCATTATCAACTTACAACCGCTAGTTTCTGAAAATGCTCCATCTCCAATTTCCTCAACATCATCTATCAACAGCCTGTTTGCTCTTACTTTTTCTAAGCTCATCTTTCTAAATGCATTTTTCCCTATCTCTTCGCGCGAATAACGTGTGCAATTTTATCTTGATATTCATCTGGCGCACCAAAGAGCGATGTACCCGTTGTTATCTTTATATTCTCAAATGCTCCCTCGCCTATATCAAGATCCTTATTTCCAATAACAGTCCTGTGCTCAAACTCGATTCTGCAATTTGCAAAAGCATAATTTCCTATTTTCTTAAATTCCCATCTAGAAATTTTTCCCCTATAAACATTCTCGTTACATTGGCGAACGCATAATTTCCTATTTCTTCTACTGTTTCGGAATGAAATCATCCATACGACAAACCAGGTTTACGCATCCATAGAACGCGTAATCCTCTATTTTAGTATTCCACTTGGTATTTTTTCTTTATTCTCTGCATATTTAGGCCACGCGACCAGCATCTTTTCTTTTATTATACAAAGCTCCATCAATCGTTGTATAGACTTCATTTCCAGGTTCAACCGAAAAATTGCGATAAAGCACAATTTGCAATGCTCCCGCACCGATTTTTTGCACATTCTTAGGAATATTGACCATATTTATCGAAGCATTCATAAAAAGCCTTGTCACCGATCATTGTAATCCCGTTTGGAATTGTTACGCTGTAATGCGTTGTTTCTCTATGTATTCCGATTTGGCAAACGCTTCGCTTTCTATTCCGGTCACATTATATCCGTCTATCAAATTCGGAATGTAAATATTCTCTTTGTTGTTGTCCCAATCAAATTTTGTTATGGTAACCGTTCCGTTTCCTTTTATCTTGTAGGTGTAAAGCCCACTCGTTCCTAATTTATCCGCCCAAGCCATATTCAAACTCAAAATAAATATTATACTGAATAACAAACAAACAATCTTCTTCATTTTAATTTCATCCGCCTTTTTCTGAATGGGGTCCAAACACCATTTCTTTCTTTCATATATACGTTACCATTTCCTTGTTGTAAAAGAAATTTATGCTGCCAATCGTTTTATCCCAAGATTTGTTGCTAAACATATCTCCCAAGTTCTCTTCTGTCTTGCCGTTTTTTCTCCCCACTCACAATTATATTATTCCCAAGTCGCTTTAATTTTACAGTATATTTGTCTGTTCAAGTCATGCTTTAAACTGCTTCGAATCAGCCAGCAAGCGCTTTTACAGTCAGCCCTCTCCATCAGGTTGTTATTTGGCCGAATTTCAATACCTCCATTGATTTTATTGTCGGCCACACGACCGACCGCCGCCGTATCGAATACACAGAAGTTTATCGTTTAAATGCCTACGAAGCAGATATCATAAACCGTTTTCGTTCTCACCTCAAATGAACAACAGTGCATTGACTTAACCATTAAGACTTTTCTGGAAAAATGAAAAGAGCGGACGCATTTTCGTGTGCGTTCGCTCTTTTTATTCAATTTTAGACTCACATTGCGTACCGCGCAATCATTTTCCCATCAGGAAATCCCTTTACGCGCTCTTCCCGCGCCGAGCCGATCCGCGACCAGCGCGATAAACTCGCCGTTGGTCGGCTTATCGTCCAGCGCGCAGACGTTCTTGCCGAAGGCCTCGTCCAGCGCGTCGATGCGCCCGCGGTTCCACGCCACCTCGATGGCATGGCGAATCGCGCGTTCCACCTTGCTGGACGTCGTCCCAAAGCGGTGGGCAATGCCGGGTAAAGAACTCCGGTGATGCGCCCCCATCAGCTCCGGGTATCCATCACCATGCGCACCGCCTCGCGCAATACTGATAGCCCCTTGATGTGTGCCGGGATGCCGACCGTCAAAAACAGGTTCGCGATGCGCTCCTCCAGCGTCTCGCCGCCCGTTTTGCCGCCCTGCTGTTAATCATCTTCGCGCTGATGGCTTCGGCGCGCAGGCTCTCCCCCGCCGCCTCATACACGCGCTGGGCGAAAGCATCATAAAATCAAACGGCTTGACCATATAATAGTTCACGCCGAGATTCACCGCGCGGGAAATGAAATCGTCGCGCCCAGCGCCGTCAGCGCGATCACGCCCGGCTGCTTGGACAGGCTTCATCGCCTGAAGCCGTTCCAGAACGGCGTAACCGTCCATCTGCGGCATAATCAGATCGCAGACCAGAACATCCGGCTCACATTCCGTCACCAGCCGCAGCGTTTCCACGCCGTCGCCCGCCGTGCCGACCACTTCAATGCCGTTCTGCTCCTGCAAATACTCCGCGACCATATCCCTGAGCTGTATATTGTCGTCCGCCCAACGACCACACGTACCGTATCCATGTTAGGCACCCTCCTGTAATCGGGAATTTTTTCTCCGCCAGGCGGCTTCAAAACGCAATCCTCAAAAGGTTCAATCCGACACGATCTTTTTTTATACACTGCATTTTTATGTACAAATATGAATTATAACCCTTCTTTTGAAAAAAAGATTTTTCCGTTTCGCTTGGTTTCTTGCCGTTTTTTTCGCGGGTCAGCCGTCGATTTTCATCACATACGGCTCCAGCAGCCGCATGATGCGGTCGGCCGAGGCGGGCGCGTAGCGCGGGACTGCGCCATCGTCACAAAATCGTAGCCCGTTTCGCGAAACTGCGTATAATCGTCAAAGACCTCGAACGGAACGGTCGGCTCGCGGCCGTTCGTCCCCTCCATCAGCGCGGAAATGGCGCTGCATAGTTGGATGTTTCTATCCGAATCGAGCAGATGGCTGGGGGATATCCTGACGCGATTTCGGGTTGCGCACATACGTCAGCCGGCTGATCCAGCGGAAGGCCAGCGCGAAGAGCAGATAATTCGCCTCGTCGAGCTTCTTTCCCGCGCGATAGGCTTCAAGCGCCGCGCGCATCGGGTCTGCGGGTCAGCACCGCCTTGAGCAAATCCGTTCCCGGCGGACCGAACGCGAGATCGGAATGGGTATCGTGCACAACGTCGAACGGCGCGCTCAGCTCGCCGCACTGCATGCGCCAGCCAGCAAATCCAGCGCCTTGTCGTGCGTGTCAAAGATCATCCCCGGCACGGGATGCGCGCGGCTCAGCCCGCACTGTGTCTCCAAGCGGATCACCCGCTCGTCGCTGTACGCAGCTCGACGCAGTCTTTCCGGCGGCCTTTCCCCCAGCGAGGGCGAGCGGGCAGGCGTCCGTCAGAAAAAAAAAAATCCATATCCAGATCCGAGCACCTTCATCGTCCGCATCCCCCAACTGCCTTTTAGGTATTATATCATCCTTTCGGCCGACAAGGCAAGCGATTACGGCGCCATGTTCAGCTCCTCTCGCTCAGCCTGTATCCCAGAAGCTCTCCGGCACCTTGCCGACGATGATGGATTCCGCCACCAACATGTTGGCCGTCGTTCGTCGTCTTCGCCCCCGTCGGAATGACGATGCGGATGCTGGACCGATAGCTGCAAATAGACCTTGTGCCGCGTCTGATTGATGCCGCAGGCCCTCAAATTCCGTTTCGAAATCGGTCTGCACCGAGCCGACAGGGCACGATGGAAATCGGGATGCGCGGCCCGCTGCCCGCCAGCAGCGTCAGCCCCAGCGCCGCGCCGAGCGGCCATCGACCTTCTGCGCGCGCTGACCGGTTTCCAGCTTGCGCAGCGCCGCGTCGCCGCCCGTTCCCGCCAGCGCGTTCATGCGCATGGTGTTCGCGGAAAGCAGCGAAACCTGCCCCGCCGTCATCCATCCGCACGTTCATCAGATCGTCGTAGTCACGCCGTCCTCCAGCGCCTCCGTCAGCGCGGCGTTGAGCGCGCGTCGCCATGGCGGCGCTCACTCGCCTCTGCCAGAGAGAAGACCAGCGGCGGAAATTTCGATCCACCAGCAGAAAGACCGCCAGCAGCGCCAGCGCCGCGAGCGTCAGCCGCCTCAGCCGCCGCTGCCTGCGCACCCGCGCGGAATACCGTTTGAGCTGCTTTTCCGTCACGCCCATCCCTCCTCTGAGCTATGGCCGATTCGGAAAAGCTTTCTTCCGCAACTTTACGGTTTTTGATGCGAAACAGCCGGATGTGTGGTATAATATCGTATCGCCCTGTTTTCTTTCGGGCGCTTTACCCTGTTGGCAGGAGGAGAATCATGCCCAATCGCGCCGTTCATCCGCGTGCGCCGCTCCATTTCAAGGCGCGCACCAAAAGCCGAATTTCGTGCTCAGCGTCGCAGCGACCACCATTCGCCTGTCCTTTGTTCTCGCTTTTGTGCGTCGCCCTTGCGCTTCTGGGCGCGGTGGTCGGCATCGCCAAAGGCGTTTGTCGATACCGCGCCGACGCTCGATCTCGCCGCGCTGGATGCTCAGGATAAAACTTCCCTTTATATACGACAGCCAGAACCTCATCACCGATTACAAGGGCACGGAAGACCGTATCATGGTCTCCATCGACGAGATTCCGGAAATGCTTCAAAACGCCTTTATCGCCGTGGAGGACGCGCGCTTTTACGAGCACAACGGCGTGGACGTCAAGCGCATCGTGGGCGCGCTGGTCGCCAACTTCCCAGCGGCTCCACGCAGGGGCTCGACCATCACCCAGCAGCTCATCAAGCAGACCGTGCTTTCCAGCGAGCAATCTACAAGCGCAAATTGCAGGGAAGCGTATCTGGCGATGGAGCTGGAGACGCGCTACACCAAAGCAGATTCTGGAAAGCTATCTGAACACCATCTTCCTCGGCGGCAGCTACTACGGCGTGCGCGTGGCGGCCTACGGCTATTTCGGCAAGTCGCTCGATCAGCTCCACCCTGCGCGAATGTGCGATGCTCGCCGGGCTGACCCGAAAGCCCCAATTATTCACAACCCGCGCAGCAACTTCTACACCCGCAACACCGAGGGGCAGCAGCACGCCCAGACATCACCAACAACCACCGCACGGATTACGTGCTTCGGCAGAATGCGCGAAAACGGGCTGATTACCGCCCACAGTATAACGCCGCGCTGGATCGCTCGACGGCCAGCGTGCTGGAAAAAATCGCCCGCCTCGACGGATATGTACGCCTATCCACTATGTCCCGAATACGCCATCAGCGACGTGGTGAATACCTTCCTCGACCTCAACGGGCTGGAAGATACCTCCGCGAACCGCTACGCGATGGAAAACAAGCTCCGCACGGGCGGCTACAGCGTCTACCTCTGCCTCGACACCGAGATTCAGGAAATCGTGGAGGATACGCTGGCGAACTGGAGCAGCTATCCCCGCCTGCGCGACCCGTCCGACAAGGTGTATCAATCCCGCAATTCGGACGGCACCTGCACCGAAATCGAGCAGCCGCAGGCCGCCGCCTGCGTGTTTGACTACCGCACCGGCGGGTGAAGGCCATCGTCGGCGGGCGCTACAAGCCCACCACCCGCAAGACGCTCAACCGCGCCAGCGGCATGACCATGCCCGTCGGCTCTTCCATCAAGCCGCTGACGGTGTATGCCCCCGGCCATTGATCTGGGCGCGTCCCCCCGCGTCGATCGCCTACAACATGCCGTTCCGATTTCCGGCTGGAAGGATTCCAGCGGCAAGGATTCGTGGCCGAAGAACTACGGCGGCGGCGGATACAAAGGGGCCGCAGAGCTTCCGCAGCGCGCTGCGCAACAGCTATAACACCGCCGCGGCGCAGATTCTGATGACCTACGTGGGCGTGTCCCGTTCGGTGGAATATCTGCACCTCGATGGGCATCCCCGATAAAAACATCAATGCTGATCCGTTCGGTCTGGCGCTCGGCTCCTCCGGCCTCACCCCGGTGCAGATGGCCGTCGCCTTCGGCACCATCGCCAACAAGGGCGTGCATCAGCAGCCGCTCTCCTTTCTCCCGCATTGTGGACAGCAACGGCAACGTCGTGGTGGATATGCACCAGCAGCAGGATCGCCATCAGGTGTTCAAGCCCTCGACGGCGTATCTCGTGGTGGATATGCTCAGGAGGCCGTGCAGAGCGGCACAGGCACCAAGGCGAAAGATTTCCTCGCAGGTCGTCGCGGGCAAGACCGGCACGAACTCGGATAGCAAGGGCGTGTTCTTCGCCGGCATGACGGGCTGGTATTCCGGCTCCGTCTGGATCGGCCGACAACTACAAGGCGCTCTCCCTCCAAGGCGACAGGCGGCGGCAACGCCGCCGCGCCGCTCTGGCAATCCTTCATGGAGAAAAAAATCCACAAAGGCGAAAAGAACCTCGATTCCCGCGAAATCATCGACGGCGGCGCCGAGCGATTACAACCTCGTGCGCGTGACGACCTGCGGCGTGAGCGGGCAGTTGGCGACCGACGCCTGCTACAACGACGTGAACGGTTTACAAGACCATCACCGATTATTGGAGCGCGGACAGCGTGCCGACCGCCTATTGCAGCATGCACAAATCCGTTTCCGTCTGCACGGAATCCGGCCTGCTGGCGACGGATTACTGCCCGTCCTACTCGGTGGAAACGCGCGGCATCGTGCTCATTCCGCGCGGCCATCCGCTCTATGACTATATCGACGCCTACGGCGACACCATCCCACCAGTATCTGGGCGAGTTCGCCACACTCAAAAGCACAAACGACATCGCCAACCACATCTGCCAGATTCACGACGCCTACACCGCCGCGCAGCAGCCCCTCCGATCTTCAAAACATCGTGAGCGACGCGACAATCTGGCCCGGCGGCGTATCAGCTCGTCGGCTCTGCACCGGATCTCTCCAACGATACCCGCCGGCGAATCAATACCGCCATCAGCGCGGTGCAGACGCTCCTCTCCCTCTCCCCGATTGATTACATGCAGTCGCTCGGCGCAGTGAGCAACCTGCGCAGTCAGCTTCAGGCGGCCGGGGCTGATGTAAAGCGGGTTTAGCCCGTCTGACCTCCGCCGAAGGCTGTAAAGCGTCAGTTTACACAATCTCCCTTATACGTCAAAAGAGGACGATTCATCCGGAATGGATGGTCGTCCTCTTTTTAGTTTGTTGTCCGTCCGCAGTCTATTTAATGCGCAAAGCGGCGAACGTCCTCGCCAATAAATTCAATGATCGTCATTCGGCTCTGATCGCAAAGCCGCGCGATGCGATCCTCATATTTTTCTATAGAGCTGCTGCACCGAACAGTTGGTGGAAAGAATCATCGGCCGCGATGCGTTGTGGCGCTCGCTGATGACGGATAGATCGAGCCGACCGTCACGCCGCGCATCATCGGTTCGCTGCCCAGATCGTCAAGCGCCAGCAGGTCGCAGGTCAGAATATCCTGCACCCGCGCGCCGTCGCCGTTGAACAGATAGCGCCGCAGCGTTTCCTTGTCAGCTTATAGGCCGAAAATCACTACGACCGAATATCCCCGTTCCAGCACGCGCTGCGCCATGCAGTTGAGCAGAAACGTCTTGCCCAGACCCGACGCGCCATAGAGCAGCACGCCCTTTCCGCTTGCCGGTTCAAAACGCATCGGCATATTGTTCGCAAATCTGTCGGATTTTGCGGATGTAGGTTCTCTGTGTGCCCTTTCTGCCCTCGAGCGGAACATCCGGGAAGATGTTTTCGTCAAATGTTTCGTAAAAAATTCTGCGTTTTCAGGCCCTGCAAACCGTCGTTGTCATAGAGCCGATTGAGCACGGCGCGCTTCAGGCAGACGCATTGCTCGTGCACCGGTTCGCCGACATATCCCGTGTCCTTGCAGAGCGGGCAGCGGTAGACGGGCTGCAAATAATCCGCGCTCAGGCCGTTTTCACCAATTCCCGCCGAATGTCGGCGTTCATCCGCTCCATTTGATCCTTCATGGACGCGGAAATCCTCGCCGCCTGTTCCGCTGGGACGCGAACGCCTGCCGCATGCCGGAAAACAACAGCTTTGACGGCGGGCCAGCAGTTCCGCAATCGCATTCGCCGCTCCGCCTGTCGCGCCGCTTTTTTCTTCGCTTAGGTTTTTTGCGCTGGTTTTCCATTTCCGAAAGCGCCTCGCGCATCACATTTTCACGGCTGAGCATCAGTTGTCCTCCCTCGTCGTCCAGATTGACGACCATGCGTTTATAATCATCCTGCGTGTAGTTGTGCTTTGATGAATCCGCCCTGTCCGCTCGGTGCAGTTGAACCAGCCGCGCTCCTGCCCGCCTCGCGGAGATGGCTCTCGTGCTCCTGCCGCGCGGCTTCTGTCGTCGCGATGCCCGCGCGGCTCCAATCCCGCAGAATCCTGCCGATGAGCATCATCGGGGAACCCGCGCCGCGCGCGCGTATTCCGCCGCAAGCAGAATCAGCTCCTGCGTCATGCCCATTTCGCCCACCCAGCGGCAAAGCAAATCGCGATCCGGCGCGTTGGGGCGCGCTTTTCCATGCCCGCCGCCGCGTAAATTTCGCGGAGCTGGCCGTTGAGCATGCGCGTTCGCGCCGAATCCGCGCGAACGGCGTCCGCCGGGTCAGGCCGCGTCTGCGCCAGTCCTGCAAATAGCTGTCCACATCGTCCATGTTGCCGCCGCCGGATTTGCTGTGCGCCGCCTTCACGGCCAGCAGAATCAGCTCGTTCCCCGCGCCCTGCTCGTGCCACGTTTCAATCGCGTCCAGATCATCCTGCGTCGGCGTTTTGCCCGTCACGCCCAGGCCGGCGTATACCTCGCGGGCAAAGCCGCGCGCCTCGTGCTCGCTCTGCATACCCGTTTCCAGCGCGATGGCCTCTGTGCCGCCCGAGCTGGTGCTGGCGCATCAGGATGCCGTTGAGATACGCCATGGTCGGCGTTCCTTCGTCGTCTCGCGGCAGGCTTCCTGCACGGCCTCGGGGCGTGAAGCCCCATTCGTCGATCCACGTCTTGTACATCGTCTTTTTCGTCCCGCTCGGCGCGCGCGGCGCTGACCCAGACGCGCCAGCAGCCTGCGGAGCTGCTGTTCGCGCTTGCTCTGCCCATGACGACGACCTTCTCCACGTCGTCCACCGTGCGGATGCCGCTCTGCGCCCATTCCTTCGCGCGCCTGTCCGCAATCTTGATGGAGACGCGCCCCCCGCTGTTTTCCATCTCGATTTGAGCAGCATCAGCATCGACCTCTTCCGGCAGCTCGAACACCTGCACCCAGTCGTTGATGAGGTTGGTCTCCCTCCGGCAGAAGCGTCCGTTTGAGGATGCGCTCGGCCTCCCGGATAAACTTTTCGTTATACAGCTTATCCCCCGATTCTCCGCCTGCGTCAGCGTCAACTGCTTCAAATTGGCGAGCGTGAAGCGGACGGGGTTATCGCCGACCTGACGAACCAGCCCGTCCCGCGCCCAATATTTGAACGCGCGCTCCACATCCTCCTCCTGCATATCCAAATCCTTCGCCATGGCCGGGAGAGCGACATGCGCGGCGACGGATGATAGCAGAGCATCAGCGCGTAAAGATACACCTTCACAAAATCGCCCGGCGCGCGGAGCATATACTGGTGATAAACATATTTTCCACGGGTGTGGAATCAAACAGCGCGGCGCTGTCATCAAACGCGCAAAACGCCATATTTCTTCCCCCTTTGCATCCTTCTTATCCCGTTCATTGTATCACAGGGCGGGGGCGAATTGGCAAGGCGAACAAACGCAGCGAATCGACCGCGCTTCCGCCGCCCCGCGCGCTTGATAGTTTATCCCGCCGGGTTTACAATAAGATTGGTGTATTTTTGCGTTTGAAAAAAGGAGCTTTGCATGAAAAAAAATCTACGATTCAATATATTCTGGCGCTGATCGCCTGTTTTGTTGTCGGCTGCGGCATTGCGTTGGGGCTGAACGCATACGACCGACACAGCGAGCGCATCACGCCCATCTCCGGCGGGGGCAGACCGTCGATTTTTCGGCTTACGGCTTCACCCTGACCGTTCCGGACGACTTTTCGCTGAACGATTACACGACGAACAACGCGGGCGGAGGGCGGAAACGCACTGTTCGCGGGCTGCGTCTACGGCAGTCTTGGCGAACTGTATCTCTTCTTCTGCTACGCCAACGAATCCGGCGACAGCCTCAAGCAGCACCGGGAGCAGGATGTCGTCACCTATTACATGAACGCGGGCGCGACCGGACGCTCGCCTGCGCATCGTTCGGCGGCCGCCGCTTTCATCTGCTACCGCGCGACGGTTGACCGCGAGGACGGCGAGGAGACGGGACACCTTTATGAAACCTGGACGGCGATATCCAGCTCACCTTTGAAACCCGCATGAGTCCCGGCGACGTTCTGCCGATTCTTGGCCACCATCGCCTTTACGCCCATCGCACAAGAGAACTGGACAAGGAGCGTTTCATGGCTTTCGCACATCTTCATCTGCATACGGAATACAGCCCTGCTGGACGGCGCAAACCGCATCGGGCCGCTGCTCGACCGCGTCAAGGAGCTGGGCATGGACGCCTGCGCCATCACCGACCACGGCGCGATGTACGGCGTCGTCGATTTTACACCGAGGCGAAAACGCGGTATTCACCCGGTCATCGGCTGCGAAATCTACGTCTGCGAAAACATGGACGACCGCAGCGCCAACGGCATGCGCGCCATGAACCACCTGATTCCCTGCTGTGCGAAACGCAGGAGGGCTATCAAAACCTGACCAAGCTGGCTCAGCGAGGGCTGGACGCGCGGCTTACATCGCCCCGCGTCGATATGGCAACGCTGCGGCAATACAGCAGTAACTTGATCGCGTCGAGCGCCTGTTCCGGCAAGCTCTGACCGGCTGCTGCTCGACGGCAATTTCGAACAGCCTTGCGCCCACGCCCGCGAGAGATGGAAAAGCATCTTCGGCAAGGGCAACTATTTCGTGGAAATCATGGATCACGATCTGGAGATGAAAAAGCGCGTCATCCCGCTGCTCGTGCAGGTCAGCCGCGAAACGGGCATCCCCCTGCTGGCCACGAACGACCGCCACTACCTCCGCCGGGAGGACGCAGACGCGCAGGAGGTTCTCATGTGCATCCAGACCGGCAAGACGCTCGACGATACCAAACCGCATGCGCATGGAAACCCGCGAGCTGTGTCAAGAGCGAGGGGATGAGATGCGCAGGGTCTCCCCCGAATACGCCGACGCGATTGAACGCACGGAGGAAGTCGCCAAGCGCTGCCATGTCGATTTCGTCTTTGGCGAAACCAAGTCCCCCGCTTCCCCACCGAGGCGGGCGAAACCAGCGAGCAGATGTTCCGCCGCCTGTGCGAAAAGGGTCTGGCCGAGCGCTATCAGCCCGTCACGCAGGAGGCGCGCGACCGCATGGAATACGAAATCGGCGTGATTTCCAAAATGGGTTACGTCGATTACTTCCTGATCGTGTGGGATTTCATCAACTACGCCCGCAGTCATGGGATCGTCGTCGGGCCGGGGCGCGGCCCGGCGCAGGCTCCATCGTCGCTTACTGCATGTATATCACCCAGCCTCGATCCGCTGCGCTACAGCCTGCTGTTCGAGCGCTTTCAACCCGGAGCGCGTCTCCATGCCTGATATCGACGTGGATTTCTCCGCCACGAGCGCCGTCAGGAGGTCATCGACTATGTCGCCCGCCGCCAATACGGCGCGGATCACGTCAGCCAGATCATCACCTTCGGAACGATGAGCGCCCGCGCCGTCGTGCGCGACGTCGGCCGCGTGCTGGGCTATCCGTATGCCGACGTGGACGCGGTCTCCAAGTCGATTCCCTTTGAGCTGAACATGACGCTGGCGCGCGCGCTGGAAATCTCGCCGGAGCTGAAAAAGAACTATCAGGAGGATGCGCGCGTCAAGCGGCTGATCGACACCAGCCGCGCGCTCGAGGGTCTGCCCCCGCCATGCCTCCACCCATGCGGCGGGCGTGCTCATCACCGACAAGCCCGTCACCGATTATGTGCCGCTCCAGCGCAACGACGAGGTCATCACCACCCAGTTCCCGATGGGCACCATCGAAAAGCCTCGGCCTGCTCAAGATGGATTTCCCTTGGTCTGCGCACGCTGACCGTCATCCGCGACGCGCTCGACCTCATGCGCGACGCGGGCGTGGATATGAAGGCCGAGGATATCCCGCTGGACGATCAGGCCGTGTACGATATGATCTCCGAGGGCGAGACGGACGGCGTGTTCCAGCTTGAATCCGGCGGCATGCGCAGCTATCCTTCCAACATGAAGCCGCAGAATTTTGAAGATATCATCGCCGGTATTTCGCTCTACCGTCCGGGTCCGATGGATTCCATCCCCCGCTATATCGAGGGCAAAACAACCCCGGTGCGATTCACTACCTGCATCCCAAGCTCAAGCCGATCCTCGACGTCACCCTACGGCTGCATGGTCTATCAGGAGCAGGTGATGCAGATTGTGCGCGACCTGGCCGGCTATTCCTATGGCCGCAGCGACCTGGTGCGGCGCGCCATGGCGAAAAAGAAGCACGACGTCATGGCCAAGGAGCGCGAAATCTTCATCCACGGTCTGGAGGAGGACGGACAGATCGTCGTGCCGGGCTGTGTGCGCAACGGCGTGAGCGCCGAAATCGCCAGCCAGGACGAGATGACGGCCTTCGCCTCCTATGCCTTCAACAAATCCCACGCGGCGGCTTACGGCGTTGTCGCCGTGCGCACCGGCTGGCTCAAGCGCCATTACCCGGTGCAGTTCTTTTTCGCCGCCCTGCTCAACTCCGTCTCTTCCGACAGCGGAAAGGTCGCGGCGTATTCGCAGTATTGCCGCAAGCATGGGATTCCGCTTCTCCCGCCGGATATCAACCAGAGTGTGCGCAAGTTCTCCGTCGGCCGGAACGCGCAGGGCGTGAGCGGCATCCGCGTTTCGGCCTCGGCGCAATCAAATCCTGCGGCGACAAGGCGATCCCGATTCCATCATCGCCCAGCGGCGCAAAGGGCGGCCCGTATAAGGACATCTTCGATTTCTGCCAGCGAATGGATTCCGAGCAGGTCAACAAGCGCGTCGTCGAATCGTTGATTCTCTCCGGCGCAATGGATTGCACCGGCGCGAGGCGCACCCAGCTCATGGCCGTGTATGAGAGCGCGCTGGACGGCGCGGCAAAGAGCCGCCGCAGCAACGTGGTCGGCAGATGTCCCTCGGCGACGGCTCCGAAGAGGTGAAGCCCCGCTGCCCGGACATCCCCGAATACAACCTCCGCACGATGCTCAGCCTTGAAAAAAACGTGACCGGGCTTTACATTTCCGGCCATCCGCTGGGCGATTATTCAAAGCCCTGTCCGCGCTGGATATGAACACCGCGCGCCTGACCGAGCTGCTGGAATCGCCGGATCACGGCCTTTCCTTCGACGGTCAGCGCGTCCGGCATGGGCGGCATGCTCACCGAAGTGCGGCAGAAGGCCACCAAGGCGGGCAACCTGATGGGGTTCGCCACGCTTGAGGATCTGACCGGCACCATCGAAGCGCTGGTCTTTCCGCGGGTGCTCGAGCGCGTTTCCACCGAGCTGATGCCCGATACGGCCGTGGTGCTGAGCGGCCGCCTCTCCATCCGCGAGGAGGAGGAGCCGAAGCTGATGCCTTCGACACCGTCGAGTCCGCTCTATACCGATGCGGAGCTCGACCAGATGAGCGAAAACGGCGCGCTCTCCCCTGCCGTCAAGCAGCTTTTACCGGGCAATACGCTCTATCTGCGCCTGCCCAGCGACAGCGCCATCGGCATGGTTCAGCCGATATTGCAGCGTTTTTTCGGGTCGGAAGCCCGTTGTGCTCTACATCGAAAGCACGGGCGCAAAGCTACGCGCCCCGCAGAATCTCTTCGTTTCGCCCGACGCAGGAATTGGTGGATACCCTTTCGGATATGCTGGGCGCGAAGAATGTTGTGTTGAAATAAGCAAAAGCAGAAGCCCGCAAAGCTCCTGCTTTTTTCGTATTCTCTTATTTCTCGTAGGTCAGCGTCGGCGCGTTCTTATCGAGCTTCGTCACATACGACGTAATCCCGCACAAAGCCATGCGTCTTGCCGGAGGCCGTCACGACCTCGTACCATGTTTCTTCCTTCACGCCCGCGTACTTGGCGAGAATCTGCAACTCCATGCCGTTGCCGAGCTGGCGAACCACCGTCGCGTTGGCCAGCGGCTCTTCGCGAACGTTCGCGGCGCGGTTCGTCGTCGCCTTGCCGATGACCTCGCGATCCTGCAAATCCTCCGCTGCGGCGGCCGTCGAAGCGCTCGAGCCCGTCGTGCTCGCGCCCTTATCCAGCGTCACCACGTAATCGCGCAGATAACCGACCTTCGCCGTTCTGCGCCTGCGCCTTATGTGCTCAGACGTTGCCCTTTTGTCCATCGTCTGCTCGTAAATGTTGACCTTTGTGCCCCTTTGAGCTGCACAAGCACCTTGCCGCCCATCGTTTGGCGCAGATTGGCCGCGCGGTTCGTCTTCGCCGTCGCGATCACTTCCTGATTCGCGCTCGTCTCGGTCGAATCCGCCGTCTCCCTCTCCGCCCGCCGTGCTTTCCTCCGCCGTGTCGCTCGGGGTCGTTGCGGAAATCTTCTGCTTCGTCGTGACGACGTAATCGCGCATCCAGCCCTCGTCGTCCTTGCTGTCGTCCACGGTCAGATAATACCAGAGCTTGCCGGTGGAATCCGTTTTCGCCTCGTGAATGGTGACGCTTTCGCCCTTTTTGATGGTCTTTTTTCACCTTCGCGTTGGCGACCGCTTCCGCGCGCAGTTTGGCGTCGCGGTTCACCGTTCCGTCCCGATTTCGGCCACAGGCGTCGGGCTCGGCTCCGGCGTGGGGCTGGGGTCAGGCTCGGCGACGGCGTCGGGGTAGCCGTCGGTTCCGGCGTCGGGGTTGGCGTGTTGGTCAGGATAATCGGCAGCGGCGTCGCCGTCACGTCCGGCGTGGCCGTCGGCTCAGCCGTCGCAATCACCGGCGCGGGCGCGTTTCGATATCCAAATCGCCCGTTTCGTCGTATCCCGTGTCGTCCGGCACGGGGTCGTTCGCGTCCTCGCCGCCCATGTCGGGGTCGCAAAGCCCCGCGCTCCAATCGCTGTCGGGCGTGATGGACGCATCGCCGCCGCTTACAGTCGGCTCGTTCGTCGCGTCGCCCACCGGGCCGAAGACAATCGGCGCAGGGTTCGTCGTCTGCTCCGGAATCGTGTTTACGGATTCGCTCCGGCTTCACGCCGTCGTTCTCGTTTCGCTTGTTGATGATGACCGCGCGCACGACAACCAGCGCAATCAAAATCACGACCAGCAGCACAATCACGCCGCCGAGGATTTTCACCGTCCCTCCCGCGCTTCCGCCGCCCTTCGCGCCCTTTTCACGCTAGAAGCGGCGTATTCGTCCTCATAGTCGTCGGCGTAATCGTCGTCATATTCGTCGCCGTCCATATCCTGATAGGGGCTGCTGCGCTTCGGCTGGTCAAAGTCGCCGTCCTCATAATCGCGGTTTCTGGCCATCGTAAACCCTCCTTAACCCCGGCCGTTTCGGCATGGGGATAACTCATTCATGGTATACGCCCATTATAAAGTTTTTGTCACAGAGTTGCAAGCATTTTTAACTTTTTCGTCAATTTTTGACACGCTTGGGCGGGTTTGGCGCGCTTTCGGCATACAAAACCCCGTTCCCTCCGCTTCTGCGGAAAAGAACGGGGCTTTGATTGTTTTTACCGCTCAGGCGGCACAGCCGAAATTACTCGGCGGCCAGCTTCTTGTAGGTCTCGAGACGCGCTTCGCGTCTTCCTCGTTGATCTTGTGCTTCCTCAGCCTTGGCCGGGAACAGCTTCGCCAGAGAGGCGTAGCGAACCTCGCCGCGGATGAAGTCCTGATAGTTGCCGGTCGGGTCCTTGCTGTCCAGGGTCATGGGGTTCTTGCCCTGCTCGGCGAGCTCCGGATTGTAGCGGTACAGCGGCCAGTAACCGCAGGCCACAGCGCGCTTGATTTCCATCTGCGCGATGCCCATGTTGATGCCGTGGTTGATGCATGGAGCATAGGCAATGATCAGGGACGGGCCATGGTAAGCCTCGGCCTCGACATGGCCTTGATCAGCTGAGCATATCCGCGCCCATGGCGACGCACGCCACGTACACATAGCCATAGCTCATGGCCATCATGCCCAGATCCTTCTTCTTGGTGCGCTTGCCGGCCGCCGCGAACTTGGCGACAGAAGCCGGTAGGCGTGGACTTGGAGGACTGTCCGCCGGTGTTGGGTAAACCTCGGTATCGAGCACGAGCACGTTGACGTCCTCGCC
>VOFI01002172.1_pt1 | contig 25174 bp, 43 predicted proteins | sample 5384131 | NCBI WGS metagenome assembly VOFI01 (sample SAMN12384728, study PRJNA508395) | human gut metagenome | isolation source: healthy gut H | host: Homo sapiens | reverse complement strand
TTTCTTTTACTTTTCTAACGTTCATCAAACTGAGTTACGTTCTTGCCGATTTTGTGTTATAATCTTGGTATAATCAAGATAATAAAATAAACAACTTGAGACCGTGTAGGACAGAAGGGAGAATCGTTATGGCTCAGGTTATCCAGTTTGATTTTGCAAAAGCGAATAGCGGCGTCATCGACATCGCCACCGTCCAGCAGAGCTGCCGTAAGCTCAAGGCTGGTCTCATCGCCCCTGCTGCTGAAGAGGTCAAGCAGGAACTTGCCAGTGAGCACGCCGCTGAACCCATCAAGGACATGAACGACATTATCCGTATCTCACAGTTCCTGATTGGACAGCTCCGCTACCGAGACAACATGCTCTTCATCGTAGGCATCAACTTTGGCCTTCGAGTGAGCGACCTCGCTCACTTCGCTTTTCCAACATCATCAACGATGACTGCACGTTCAGAGACAGATTCTCCATTCTGGAGAAGAAGACCAAGAACACAAGAGCTCGTCGTCGTAACCGCTACATCACCATCAACGCGGCCGTAGTCGAAGCGGTTACCCTGTACCTTGAGAATACCCCTGGTGTTAGACTCAGCGATTACATGTTCCGCAGTGAGTCCAACAACGGGACCAACCTCAACAAGCCAATCCACCGTGCGTCTGTTGACACCATGCTAAAAGGTATTGCGAGAGACCTTGGACTTGGCAACCGGATGTCTACTCACACGCTGCGTAAGACGCTTCGCCACCACCAGATGGTCATGAGTGGTAATGACCCACGCAAGCTTCTGTTACTCCAGAAGATGTTCGGTCACTCAACCGCTGCTCAGACTCTGGACTACATTGGTATCACCAGTGAAGAGATTGACGAAGCGTACCGTAACCTCAACCTTGGAGCGTCACCTGCAACTATCTGGTTGACAGCAACCTGATGGAGAGCGACCCGGTAACGGCGTAACGGCATCCACCCTGCACCTTGACAACCTCATATTGAACACTCCACGAAAATAGCTTTAGGACACACCGTGTGTCCTTGGCGTTTCAAAAAAGCCTTGTCTCACAACGGTTTTTTGGCACCTCGTCTTATAAAGTAATATAAGCACGTAAAAGCGGCTCAAATCTGCTGACAGCTTAAGGGCGAGAGCGTAGTGTGAACGGAGCGCAAGCGGATTCGAACCGGACAAAAAATCGTGTGTCCTGAAATATTTGGAAGACCCGAATCCAAAGGAAGGATGTGATTTCTATTTTGGATTTCACTATGACTGGACGGTGATTTGGACGTGAACACCATCACCGTAGTTGACGCCCGTATGGGTAGAGGTAAGTCCTCCGCTGCTATACGGTATATGAACCGATACAAGGGAGCCAAGCGGTTCCTTTACATAACCCCTATTTGAACGAGGTAGACCGCATCTGTGAGCAATGCGACTTTGACCAATCAGACAGCGACTACATGAGTAAGTCCGCTGAGCTGAAGACGCATATCCGACATGGCAAAAAAACGTAGCGGCCACCCATTCCCTCTTTTATCTGATGGACGAGGAAGCATTGGAACTTGTCCGTGCGAATCACTACTCTCTTATCATCGATGAGAGCATCCAGGTTATCGAACGGATGAACGTTACCGATAAGGACTTCGCACTTATCATCAGCCAGCTTGCTGATGTGGGTGAGAATGGCGTTGTCCGCTGGAAAGACAAAGAGTACGATGGTAGGTTCTGTGACTACAAGGAACTGGCTGATGCCGGTTCCCTGCGCATGATAGACAGTGCGCTGCTCAACGTAATGAACAGATATGCTCCCTCTTTTGACGAGGTATTCATGCTGACCTACCTGTTCGATGGGCAGTATCAAAGAGCGCATACTTGGACTTCTTCGGATTTGACTACCGAATCATCGGTGTTGAGTTGGACGAAGACGGATACCGGTTCTCAAATGCTCCAGACTCCCCTCCACCCTTGGACTACCGTAGTCTGATTCACATTGTTGAAACTCCGGCCATGAACAAGGTTGGAGACGGGAAGTTTGCCCCCGTCCAAGAACTGGTTCACTCGTAGAGGGTATGACCACCCGGATATCCGTGCGCTGCGCAATAATCTGAAAAGTTTTCCAAGGCGTCCCCGGCGGCAACCACGACTCGCGGCTTTGGACATCCTTTAAGGACGCTCGTGACAAACTGACTGACCGGCGCACCGGAAGATTCCGTAATAACTTTTTGCAGGTCAGTGCGAGAGCGACAAATGAGTTCCGCAACCGAACAGATATCGCATACATGGCAAACCGGTTCGTTGACCCGAACTTACTTAAATTCTTTTCTGAACGGGATATTGAAATCGAATTCCGACCACTTCGCGCTATCCGAGATGCTCCAGTGGATTTGGCGAAGTGCAATACGTGACAACAAGCCAATTAACTTATACATACCAAGCAGCAGAATGAGAGGCTGCTAATTGACTGGATGAATAGTACCAGCGAAGGAGGACAATCAGTTGAACAATGAGAGATGCATAACCTGCCTCTTTGGGAGACAAGTGCCGCTCCGAAGAAGATTGTGACCGCTATACCCCGTTTGATGATGACGATGAGGCGATTGACCGATACATAGAAGAACAACGAGCAGAGTTCCGTGACGCATGGTTTCGATACACATCGGAATGGTAGTCTTTATTTTTTTAGCCCTATCAAACCAATTAAATAATCTACGAGAGGGTGAATGATACTGGCTAAGCAGTTAGTGTGCCAGAAATACATATTCAAGCTTCATAGCAGCCGGTTACGAAAAGCCAAGTGGCGATTGACGTTACCCCGTAGCGGAGGCGAGAAAAACGATGAAGTGATTTCTCTGGCAGACAGTCAGGTATTGCGGTGGCTTGACGAGTTGAATGGCATCACGGATGCCGAGAACCGCGCCCGTGAGATTAAGATGGAGATACGCCGGCTTCGCAAAGAGCCGAACAGTGTTCAGAACAGGAGAAGAATCAAGCAGCTATATGCAGACTTGGATGATGTGCAGTTCAAACCAGATTATCTTTGCGTCATCATAGACAAAGAAAAGATTACCACCGGGCATGCCGTGGGTTCAGTATCAATGGGATTCAGTATCAACGACTTCTTGGTACCAACGGCGGCGTTAAGAACGAGACTATTGTGTTTATCAGTGACCGCCATGCAGAAGAAATTAAGAAGCGAATTGATAATGGCCGTAATATGGACAAAGAAATGGTGCCAGCAAAACTGGAGGCTTATATGGCGTTGACTTGCAGCGCCTCTATTCCGGCATATCCATGCCACAGGGATTCTTGTTGTCAGCGATTGCGAAACTGAGTTTCTTTCCGACATTATTTACCTGAATGACGAGGCAGATGGTGAACCGGTTATGGAAGAGCGTATACAGGTTCCTGTACAGCTCAACGAGTCCGATGGGTACGGCCTGATGTTACCATCGCTCGCCAAACGGTGGAGCGATGAGCTTGAGCTTGATTATTTGGTGAGCGGAGTAAATACCCGGTTCTCATGGGAAAGGGTATGGTATTCACGTTTGACTTTCTGGACTTTGCGGAGAAGGTTGCTGGTTCCTACATGGTGAAGGACGCATGGGGAAACGATGTTGATATTCGAAATGTGGAACTTATCCTACCACGTCCATGCTAAAACTATGGGACTCCTACGAAAGTTGTGAAGACTACGTGCAAAACTGTTTGACGAACGGATACACTTTCGGGATTGCAAAAGACGTACCCAAAGGAACTTGAACGGGGAGCGGACGCTAAACTATCAATTCATTCAGAGCTATGATTTGAGTGACGATGATATTGAGGAGCTTATCCGTCCGACCATGAATGAAATTAAGGATGTGCTCTATGCAGACCCAGTCAAAACAGTTCTGTTTCTGAAAGGTGCCGGCATGAACGGGGATAATATCGGACGCCTGGACAACGATTTTGCAAAGGCTTTGATGATTGAGCCGAAGATGATTGATGACCCATATGTCCAGAACTGCATCTACCAGATGATTAAGAACCGTATCAACGAGGCCAAGGTCGGTGTTCTCAAAAGTCCACGGCAATTATTCCATAGTATGTGGCGACCCATTCTCACTCTGCCAGCATATCTTTGGGCTTGAAGTTACTGGGTTGCTGAAAACAGGCGAGATATACAATGGCTACTGGTGTAAACAGACTGCAGATAAACTGGCTTGTTTCCGAGCGCCAATGACTTTACCACAATAACATACGTCTTGTGCATCCACACCGCAGCAAAGAAGCGGGTACTGGTATCGATACATGACAACCTGTACGCTATTCAATTCATGGGACACCGCAGCACATGCGCTCAACGGCATGGATAAAGACGGTGACCTCGTTATGCTAACGGATAACAAGGTGCTGGTAGAGAACTTAAAAGTTCTCCCAGCCTTAATGTGTGTGTTCAGCGTAAGGCGAGCAAAAAAGATTGTAAGTGAGGAAGACTTTATTCAAGCGAACATCGACAGCTTTGGCGACGATATCGGCAAGACCACGAACTGGATTACTTCTATGTTTGATGTTCAAGCACAGTACGCCAAAAGGTAGCCGCGAGTATGAAGAACTCGACTATCGAATCAAATGCGGCCAGCTTTTCCAACAAAATGCCATTGACAAAGCCAAAAGGGGATTATTGCTAAGCCAATGCCGAGGGAGTGGCATGACCGCCACAGTGTAAACCTGATTGAAGATACGGATACCCGCAGGTTTTATCTGAAACTTGTTGCGGATAAAAAGCCGTACTTCATGCGGCTCATCTACCCCGCTCTGATGAAGCAGTACAACACATACATAAAAAACACAAATAAAAAATGCGATGCGTGAATTCCAGATGACCGTCGATGAACTGCTTGGTAATCCCAACATCCGAACAGACAGAGCGACAAAAAGACTTTATCCGGTACTACCACAGCAGAATGCCGGTCAGCAACAATGACTGTGTGATGAATCAATCTGCAGAAGATTCGAACAGGAGTTCGATGGATATCTTGGAGGCGTCACAACGCAGACACAGAGTTTGATTATACCATCATGAAGGGCGATGCCGAGTATAGCCGCTCACAGTACAATGCCATCATGAAGTTATATGAGAACTATAACAAGAGACTACGGAACTACGCTGTGTTTGCCAATTATGAACGTGTTGACGAATACGATACGTTTGCCCGAATGCTTGAGATGCGAAACGAATTCATTCAGGATTGCACCAAGGAATGTCCAGACCGATTTTTGCCCTGTGCAACATTGTGTTAGACATCTGCTATCAGCGGAGCTCCACAAAAGCGATTTGCATGGGAAATGTGTGGAGAAGAGATAATCCAGAATCTACTCAAAAGGAATGACGGCGTTATCTCCTACCCTACTCTGGACGCGAATGGAGACATTGAGTATTTGCGGCAACCGGTTTTCAGTCAATCAATATAGATGGGAGGAATCAGATGAGTATAGTTCTCAATGAATACGATTGGGCGGAACGCGCTATCAACAATCACGACCTTGGGAAGAAACCAATCGAGACGTTGAACCGTGTATCGAAATATTATCTTGAGAATCACTATAGCAAACGGGAAATCCGAAAGCTGCTGGATACCTTTCATGATGCAGTGTGACCCGCAGGTGTCACTTGTACACTGGTCTGATGTTCTTGATAAAGTTGCAAAAATGGGAAATACCCTTTGATTCGATTGGATGGTATCGACATTTCCAAACCGGAGTTGGAGAAAAATTGAGACGCTTGGCGGTAAACAGATTCGCCAGTTGGCCTTCACCCCTACTGTGCGTTGCGAAATATTGGGACTGTGTGTCCAAAGCAAAACAACCATTGGGTCAACAGCCCTGACAAGGAAATCATGCAGATGGCAAACATCAAAACATCAATTAAGCGTCAGAGTCTGATGTTTGCTGAACTTCGCAACGCCGGGTTCATTCGTTTCTCCAAGAAGATTGATAATCTCAATGTACAGGTGCTGTTTATGACACCGGGAGAAACTGCAATACATATTCAGGATTTTCGTAACCTTGGGTATCAGTATCTAAAATACTATGGAGAGCCTTATTTCGATTGCGTCAACTGTGGAATCACGACAAAGATTCAGGAGCCATCACGTGGGCGCAAGCAGAAATATTGTCCAAGTTGCGCAGTAGAATTACATACAAAGCAGAAAGTGGACTCTGTTATGCGGCATCGAAACTCACTAAAAAGTTGATTATGTTGACAAAAATGAACACCCTTAAACCGTTGTGCCACAACGGTTTTTGGGGTGTTTGAGAAGGTATATTACTGGTACATTATTATAAAACAAAAATTTGAAATAAAGGATGAGTGAAAATTGATTGCTATTAACCTTGCAGAAAAAAAACGATTCGTGAGAAATATCCCAACGTCCATATCGTAAGAACGATGAAGCAGGACTCTAAGCGCCATCACTACTATATGGTCGAAGCCGCTGCTCCCATGCGTATGTTGAATGCTCTGCGCGGGAAGAACTCGGCACCAAGGAGAAAGGATGTGTAAGCCATTACCAATACAACAAGCTACAAAGAGATGCGTGACATCGTGATTGGTAAATTGGTTGACCGCACCATTGACGATGATTACGAAGAGCTAAGTGAACGCTTGTTTGGTGAGGGCAACTGTTTTAGTGCCAGCGAGGTCAGAAAAACGAATGTATGGCATGAAAGCCATCATTGAAGCAATTGAGCGGGATGGAGAAGAGTCCATTCGTGATGCCGACACATTGTCTGCTCTTGATGCAAAAGAAGATTGAGTTGCAAATGGAACGGCAGAAATTCTATGACCAGCGTAATGCCTTTAATCGCCTGATTCGTGAACGCTCCAGGCAGGAAGAACTGAATGAGATTTTTGGTGGAAGCAGTTAGGTCTGGAAATCTCCCGCAGCTCCACTATGAAAGGTTTGACATTGCCCCGTCTGACAATGACTTGCTGGTAAGTCTGAATGACATCCACTACGGAGCTAACGTGTCCAACTTCTGGAATACATATAATTCTGATGTTTGCCGTGAAATGATGTGCAGATATCTCGACCGGATTATCTCTATCGGAGAAACACATCAGGCGAGAATTGCGTTGTGTGGGCAAATGGGGATGAAATCAGCGGAAACATTCACCAGTCAATTGCTGTGACAAATAAAGAGAATGTCATTGAGCAAATCAAGGGTGTATCTGAACTGATAGCCGAGTTTCTTGCAGAATTGAGCCGGCATTTCAGCAACGTTACGTTTGTAAGTGTAGCCGGCAATCATAGTAGAATCGAGCGAACAAAAAGACCGTGCGCTCATCAGTGAGCGTCTGGACGATTTAGTTGAATGGTATCTCGGTGCACGTCTTCAAAATTTTGAGAACATCACAATCGGTGGTGGCGAGAAGATTGACCACACAATTTATTTGGTTGATGTACGTGGCCAGACCTACTGTGGTGTGCATGGTGACTTTGATGGAAGTGCTTCTAAGGTTCAGGCTTTACAAGCAATGGCAGGAAAACCAATCCTATGCCGTTCTTTCTGGACATCTTCATCACAACAAAAATTGATGAGGTGCAAAGGTGTGAAGACAATTATGGCAGGTAGTTTCCTTGGCATGGATGATTACTGTGTACAGAAAAGAATTGTTGGAAGGGCGGAGCAAATGGTTTGTGTCTGCGATGAAAACGGTGTTAGATGTTCCTACGGTATTCCACTTCAATAATCAAAATGGGCTACTCTATTTAGGGTAGCCCTTTATACATTCCTCTTTAGCTCAGTTGGTAGAGCATACGACTGTTAATCGTATGGCCGTTGGTTCGAGTCCAACAGGAGGAGCCATCTGGGGTCGTAGTCAAGTGGTTAAGACACTGCCCTTTCAAGGCAGGAGCGATGGGTTCACCCTCCGACCTCACCACTATGGGAAAGCGCCAGTCGGAGAGCTGGGGCGGTCTGTAAAACCGTTGCCTGACGGCTGAGTGTGTTCGACTCACACCTCTCCCACCATCATACTGCGGGTAGAGCAGCGGTAGCTCAGCGGCCTCCTCATAAGCCGCTGGTCAGGGAGTTCGGAATCTCCTCCCCGCAACCAAACATCATATAGAAAGCGAGGTGGCTATTGCCGAGAAAAGACCAAGCAGAACGACATCACAAGCCCCCGCGCTTTTGAGTCAGGCCTCAATCCCAGACAATATGCGTCTGAAAGAAGATTTTATATCTTATTTACAATCCGTGCAGAGAAGTCCAAAAACAATCGCTGGGTATTCAAATGACCTCGATATCTTTTTTTGGGTGTGGAATCTACAGCACAACGGAAACAAGTTCTTCCCCAAAGTTACTAAAAGAGATTTGCTGTACATATCAACATTGGCTCATTAACGAAAACGGAAACTCTCCCGTCGTGTCAGAAGGTTAAAATCCGCAATTTCTTCTATGAGTAATTTTATTGAGAACATTTGCGATGATGACCCCCTGAGTTTAGAAAAGTTTCGTTCTACAGTACGAAAATTGAGAACTCCACTAAACCAAGTTCGCAAGAAGACTGTATGGGAGGACGAGGCGCTTGACAACCTACTTGATTCGTTGACTGCGGCCGGACGGCATAAAGCGCATGTGCCTTGGCGCTTGCTGTAATGCAGTGGACGTAAAGGCTGAACTTTGCCGATTTAAGGTTGACGACTTTAAGGATGACAACCTTTATCTGCGGTGGTGCTTTTATATAAGACGAGTGAGCCTATCCAGACGAAGGGGGTTTGGTCTTGAAAAATACATTTACTGCTACACTGGCGAAAAAGTTTCGCCCATATTTGGATGCATGGATTTTCGGAGCGCAAGGCTCAAAGGCATAGACAGTGTGTGGCTATTCCCTGCTCCAGAACAATAACGATGAGCAAATGAGTGAAACCACATTGAATAGCTGGGCAAAATACGTTCACAAAGCAGAATGACCGGAGAGGATTTCTGGGCATAGCTTACGGCACTACTTGCTTTACGACCCACCTTTCTAAACTTGGACTGCCGGATAATATCATTCAGGATATTGTAGGCTGGGGAGTCTGCTGATATGGTTCGTGTGTACAAAGACCTGAACGCCGAAGAACAAATATCCCAATACTTTGATGAAAATGGTGATATCAAAGCTGACGTCCAGAAATCCTTATCGGATTTGTAATAGAGGGTGAGATAAAGGATGAATATTAAAAGGGCTGATTTAATCCAACAGCTTGTGGATAAACATCGGTATACAAAGAAAGCCGCCACAAGTATTGTTGATGACTTTACAGATATTATTTTGGACAACTTAGAAAGCGGAAACGCTGTGTCCATATATGGGTTTGGATGTTTTGACATTCTTGAAAGAAAGGAGCGTAGCTGTCCAAACCCCGCAAACCGGCGAAAAAAGTTATCGTTCCGTCACATTGGATTCCAAGATTTTATCCTGGAAACAAAATGCGGCGAGCAGTAAAGCTGTGGGAGGATAACGAGAAAAGGGGGGGTGGTAAATGGCAGACGCCCCCGACGGAAACTTGAGAAGACTTCAGAACCTGTTGTAGTTAGCAATCATAAATATTATTGCTGCAGATGTGGAACTGCATACAGCAGACAAAAGGGATACTTCCCTGTGAGCCATAGTCCAATGTATCGTGGAAGTGGATACCTACCAATATGCAGCAACTGCATAGAAGAACTGTACGAACAGTATCGCTCCACGTTGGCTGATGATAAAGAGGCTATGCGTAGAATCTGCATGAAGCTTGATTTATATTGGAGCGCAGATATTTACGCAATGGTTGAACGTACTGCCGGTGTACATTCGCGCATACGTAACTACATTGGCAAAACAAATATCATAAGTACATTGACAAGACGTTCGACGACACCTTTGTATGAAGAAGCTCAGGCCGCAGAGAACGAGCGCAAATCAGATTCGTTCTCCTTGCAGAAAGGCCAGAAGATACAGAAGATGGTTCTGATGATAGCGTAGAGGTTGACCAAGAGCTAATTGATTTTGGGGAGCTGGATATGCGCCTGATTTTTTATTTAGAGCTTGAGCGTAGATACAAAAAGTTGGACAGAAGGTATCTCGGTGGTTGACCCAACAGAGCGGTCTCTTTTATAGGCAAATTTGTTTGCTTGAGACTATTATCAGCAGAGATGCTGCGCATGGGAAAGCAATCGACAAGAATGTGAATGCGTTGAATAGCCTGCTTGGCAGTATGAATCTGAAGCCAGCTCAAAAGAAGAGTGAAGCAGATGCCGAGCTGATAATATGCCGCTCGGTGTGGAATCCAGAAATAGGGAGTATTCAAACCACTGCCCCTACTCCCCGACAATATGAAAGATGAAAGCGGTATAATCCGCAACGTGACCACATGGTTCCTCGGCCACGCCTGTAAATGGTTGGACTGAGAAAATAGTTACTGCCAGATGTATGAAGACGCAATTAACGAATATCGAGTCAAAATACCCAGAGTACGCCGAGGAGGATGACGATACGCTTCCCTGACAGATATCTTTGGCGATACCGGTAAGAACGAGAAAGTGATGGCAATGGGTGAGCGAAAGACTCGTTATGACCAAGTGCTTGAGGGGATGGCAATATGGGGTAGTTACTATCGAGAAAACATTGACGTTTTTTGTTAAAGAATTACTTGAATATTACCTATCTTAAATGGTATCAGTATGCCGTGTTATGTCTAATGAATGCTAATGTTATCTTTTTGTGGATTGCGTCACGAGGCATGGGCAAGACATTTATCACAGCTATCTTTTCGTGTGCGCTGTATCCTTTATCCCGGGAGCAAAGTCGTTCTGACATCTGGCACAAGAGGACAGGCTCTGCAAATCCTCGAAAAGATACAGACAGAATTGATACCGCGTTCTCCCAATTTGAAGAACGAGATAGATTTCAAAAGAAACTAAGTTTTCCGGACAGGATGCCAAGGTCATGTTTAAGAATGGAAGTTACATTAAAGTTGTAACCGCCAGTGATACAGCACGTGGCAATCGTGCGAACCTTTTTAGTTGTTGATGAGTTCCGTCTGGTAAAGCAGGACACCATCAGCACGGTTCTGAAAAAAGTTTTTGACCGAACGCCGTGAGCCGCCATATGCAGAGCTCACGAAAGAAGAGGTTAAGCTGGAACGAGCCAAAGAGCCGAATATGCAGTTTTACCTTTCTTCTGCTTATTTCAAAGACCATTGGTCATACGCGCAAATGCTGTCTAACTTCAGAGCTATGTTAAATGGTGGTCGAGGGGCTTTTTGTTTGCGGTCTCCCATATGAGCTTGCTATTCAAGAGGGGTCGAATGTTCCGAGAGGATATTGAAAGCGACATGTTAGAACCCGACTTTAACGAACTGAAGTTCAAGATGGAGATGGAGGCTATGTGGATTGGTGGTGAAGCTGGCGCGTTCTTTGACTTTGATTCTATCTCGAAGAACAGACGAATTCAGTATCCTATGCTACCAGACCACATGGCATCAAAGCTTGGTAACAGCCAAGAAGGTAAAGATACCACCAAAGATAAACGGAGAGAAAAGAATTCTTTCTGCGGATATTGCTCTGATGTCCAGCAAGAAACATAACAACGACGCATCTGCTATCTTTATCAATCAAATGTTACCGACCAAGGCTGGACGATACACAAGCAACATTGTGTATGGCGATTGTTTTGAGGGGATGCACACCGAAGACCAAGCGTTGGTTATTCGAAAGCTGTATGATGAGTTCGCCTGTGACTACATCGTACTTGACTGCACCGGCCTCGGACTGGGTGTGTATGATGCGCTGGTAAGAGATATGGTTGACCCTGATAGCGGAGAAATATATCCCGCTCTGTCATGCTGTAATAATCAAGAGATGGCTGAGAGATGTACCACCAAAGGCGCTGATAAGGTCATATGGGCAATCAAGGGTTCACCATCTTTGAACTCTGATTGTGCAGTGCTCCTTAGAGAAGGATTCCGCAGCAGCAAGATACGGCTGCTTGTAACAGAGTATGATGCGGATACTCTGCTCGGTGATATCAGAGGATATAATTCATTAACCCCATTAGAAAAGACGCGGCTGCAAATGCCATATGTTCATACAACTCTGCTAATTGATGAACTTGTAAAGCTGCAGCATGAAGAGTCAGGCGGGCGCGTCAGAATTTACGAGAGAGCCGGTATGCGAAAGGATAGATATTCCAGCCTGAGTTATAACTATTATGTTGCGCTTCAGATTGAAAATAAGATGAACAGAAACAAGGTTACTGATTTTGACTCCAACAAATTTTTCATGTTCAAAGCGCCGAAGATTAAATAGGAAGGTGGTGATACCTGCATGGGCAAATCAAAAGCGAAGTGTTTCAGGTGATTTTGATGGTGCTATCGGAATCTCAGAAAGATTTGCTGTTCTGAACCGTCTGATTACCAGAGACCTGAATAACAACACAAACACTCCAACATTTTCTTTGTACACCAAGGATAATATTACGGAGTATCTTAGCAACCCTTATACATACGAGCGACAGCTTCGCCGTGCTGTAACTTATATCTACGGCGCAAGCTCACACTTCAGACGGCTCATCCAGTATTTCACTGGCCTTTCTGACCTATCGTTTGTTGTATCTCCATACCGTATAGACCCAAAGACCGCAAACGTAAAGTCTGTTAATCGAAACTACCGAAAAGTTTTGAACGCTATGTCGGCTATGAATGTTCGCTCCCAATTTCCAAAGATACTAACTGTGTGTCTCAGGGAAGATACATTTTACGGGACGATGTGGGTAACGAATGACAACATTACGATTCAGCAACTCCATCGGATTATTGCGCTATCTCTACGATAGAAGGTAATGTATTGAATGTTACGTTTGACTTTTCATACTTTGACGCACACTCTCAATATTTGGAGTATTACCCTGCCGAGTTTCAAAGCAAGTACAGGACATATCAAAGCAACCGAAGACAAAGATGGCAAGAGCTTGACTCCCCTACTTCCTTCGCGGTAAAGTGCAACAATGATATTTTGGATTATTCCCCACCACCATTTGCAGGTATCTTAAGAGAGGTCTATGATTTAGAGGATTATAAACAACTAAAGACTTACCAAGACCACTCTTGAGAATTATGCAATGCTTGTAATGACACTTGGTATTGACGATGAAGGAAACTGGCAGATGGATTTGGATAAGGCCAAGGAGTTCTGGAGAAATCTTGATTCGGTGTTGCCAGAGGAAATTGGCTCTGTCCTCTCCCCCCATGCCGATTAACAAAATCAGTTTCGAGAAAGCAATACCGGTGATACAAAAATACAATCTCAGAGGCAGAGCAGAATTTGTTTACTGCTGCCGGCGTTTCTTCCCTTCTATTCAACAATGATAAGGCTTCGGCAAACGCTCTGTTGCTTTCCATAAAGGCAGACCAAAACCATCACGTTTGGTATTGTTAAAAAGTATCGAGGATGGTCAATCGGTTTATTCAGGCTCAAAGCTATGGTAAGAATTTCAAAGTGACATTCCTGATTGCAGCCCATTCAACAGAAAAAGAGATGGGCGACATGTATTTGGAAAACTTGTCAATATGGGCTCCCAGCATCTCATGTGTATGCCATCCCAGGGAATGTCCCAGAGCGAAGTTGACCTATGCTATGAGCTTCCCTGGAGAACGATGTGCTGAATTTGACAAGAGCGGTTCGTTCCGTTACAGAGTTCTTCAACACAGAGCGCTGCATCTTCAGACGGAAACGGCGCGACGAAGACAGAAGGCGGCGCTCCAACAAAAGATGTTGGCGACCTGACCGATTCCGGAGAGAGAGAGGATGGTGACGATTGGTAATGGATAATTTTATCTACGTTTTTACCAAGAGCGACAGAGATAGGTTGCTATCTCTTGGGTTCACCATATTGAAAGTGGATGAGAGTACCGACATTTATGTATTCGTCAACAATGGGCAACAAAAATTCACAGTTGATGATATGAAGTTTGCCCTGTCGGACACACTAACATTTTAACCCGCACAATCAATGTGCGGGATTTATTATCAAAGGTGGTGAACTGTTCTATGGGCGAGCGTACCATGAGAATCGTGTTCTCATCCAGCATTAGCGATTTAACGGAAAAAGAATTCTTCATTTGACCGTGGTGTTCTCCGTGTCGCTTATACTGGCAGGAATCGAAACAACAGCTTCATCAGCAAGGAAACATTTGAACGCTGCATGCCAAGTATCTACAACTGCCCTATTGTTTGTCGCTATGACCGAGAGGAAGATGTCATCAGTTTCATGATATGGAGTTAGTATCAGACGGTGACGGCGGGCTCAGAATCGTTAATATTACGCACCCAGTTGGTGTTATCCCTGAGAGTGCCCAATATTGGTGGAAGAAGAAATCGGGACGATTCTGGGGTGCATGAATATCTATGCGTAGATGCGTAGATTTGGAAGCGGCAGGAGGCTTATAAGAAAATCAAAGAAGATGGGATTACAGATGAATCTATGGAAATCTCTATTAAAGAGGGAGAAATGGTAGATGGTGTCTATGTAATTCATCGGTTTGAATTTACAGCGTTTTGCCTGTTAGGAAACGGCTCAGCCATAAAGATGAATCGGCATCGCTCGAAATGTTCTCGTGCGATGACTTCAAGAAACAACTTGCTGATATGATGCAGGAGTTAAAGGAATCATTTCAAACGGTACAACCCTCGCATGAGGTTGTCATACACCCACAAAATTATTCGGAAGGAGGAGAAGAGGTATTGGAACAGAAGAAAGCATTAGCCGCTGAATACGGGCTTGATATCGAGAGCCTTGATTTTTCTATAGATGACCTTTCTGTTGAAGAGCTTCGTGAAAAGTTTGAGGCCATGGAAGGAACAACCCGTTGAACCAAGCGCTAATCCTGATGACCCCAGTGAGAGCTTTTGCTCTGGAAGGACAACACCGTGAAGAACTGTATGGTGCTTTAGATGTTGAAAAATCGAAACGTGCTGGGGAGTGGATTCTCGCTATTGGCTTTGGGATTACGATAAGGACGTGTCTGAAGTTTATGCAACAGATGTGTCTGACTGGAATATCTACGGGTTCACGTATTCTATGGACGGCGACCACGTTGTGATTGACTTTGCCAGCAAAGCGCATGAAGATTGCAATCGTTCCGTTCGATGAAGGTAGCCAGTCTGACCCTATCAGCGGTATGTTTGCAAAAGGTTGTTGAAAAGTATACGGCAAAACGTGCACGCAGTGGGACGAAAAAGTACCAGGCTGCCTCCGATACGATTTCATCCATGCAATCTGAACTTGATGCTCAAAGCGTCGGTTTAAGACGGATACGGAGAATGCTGCGGCGAAGGAAGAGAGAGAAAAAAAAGTCTTCGCACAGTTTGAAGACCTTGTAGGCGTTGAAGCTTTTGATGCGCTGCGGGAAAGCAATGCAAATATTCTATCGAGGAACTTGAGGAGAAGTGTTACGCTATTCGCGGTCGGACGGGAGCCCCTGCCAAATTCTCTTATAGCAAAAAAACGCCAAAGCTGGCTGTCGAAAAGACCAGCACCACACCAGAACCTTATGGCGGTGTGTTCGCAGAATATGGGATTGTTTACACAATCAACATAATTAAATAATTAACAAGGAGGAGTCGATTATGAACGCCACAGTTATCCGTACCGACCTGATGAGCGGTACTAATCAGCCTGCAGACCTTGTCTCCCTGCGTTTCTACGATGGTGAAGACAAGCAGGGCCGCTGTCGAAAACGGCGTTATCGTAAAAGCTTTGAAGGATATGAAGATGGCGAGCGCGAGGTTATGAAGGCCGTCGCTGCGTCTTCTACTGATGACCTGAATGATTGTGCTATTGTTGCGGCGTTGAGTTATGTACGACGACCAAGCGTAATCTGGACGAGAAGAGTACATCAATGAGGCCGACCAGATTGTTCGTGGATATATTCCCCGCAGTCGCAACATGTTTTCTGTGACCAAGAGAAGGCTTTGTTGGTGGAACCGCCCCGTCTGCCAAGTTGGCCAAAGGTTGGCATCGGTACCGATGGTAAGATTGATGCAGCGAGCACGGGTCTTGGTACTGTGTCGCTATTGAAACGGCCGGTCGGTATACCTACTACACTATCAAGATTGGCAAGACTGAAGCTACGGCGGCAACCGCTCCTGGCGTTGGTGGCTAATTTAATTCTAAAGAGGAGGAGAAAAAACGATGGCTGATATAACAGAAAGACATTGTGAAGGTTGCTGTCGATGCTTATCATGGCAATGTGGAACAGTATTCTGTCGGGCGTCTATGGGCTTCTGCACAAGGCTCTTGTTGATGCGAACGGCGGCAGCACAGCCTTAAATTATAAGAACATTCGTGATGGCAAAGTGCAGTGGTCTGTTCACTCTGATTGAGGAAATTCTCTCCCGCACTGTTGTTGAAGGTCTGCAGGATGATGAATACTTTAATGCTCTGGTTGACTTCCGCAATGTTGCAGAGGGTGACAAGAATCTGTTTTTTGGTGGAGGACAGCAATCTGTTTATCGTTGCCGATGCAGCAGACGGTACTCAGGGTATTCGTCGGCGGCGCCCCCAGGCGGTATCAGTGAAGTGTCTATTCCGACCTCTCTGGAAGGTTGTGAAGATTTACGAAGAACTGAACCGCGTTCTGTGTCTGGACGTGTGGACTTCAACGACTTTATCAATAAGGTCTCCGAGTCTTTCCGTCAGAAGCTGCTGAATGATATCTACACTCTGTGGAGTGGTGCGACTGCTAATGATTTCGGCGGTGTTACCTACTTCCCTGCTGCTGGCGCTTACGATGAGGACGAGCTGCTCGACCTGATTGCATGTTGAGGCTGCAGCTAATGGTAAGCCTGCCACCATTATTGGCACCAAAGGCAGTCCGCAATCTGGCACCTATTCAGGGAACCGACTCTGAGCGTGATATCTACAACCTGGGTTACTATGGTATGTTCTATGGTACTCCTGTTGTGGTTACTCCTCAGCGTCATAAAGGTTGGCTCTACCGAGTTCACCCTGGCTGATGACATTCTGACTATTATCGCTGGCGACGACAAGCCCATTAAGTGCGTGTATGGAAGGTAACCCCATTGTTCTGATGGGCGACCCGATGAGCAACGGCGATTTGACTCAGGAATATCTGTACGGCGAAAAGTATGGCATGGGTATTGTGCTGGCCGGTGGTAACGCTGGTATTGGTCGTTACGAGATTGCCTAATTTCGATTAGAAAATTTGGAGCGGGGCATAACGCCCGCTCTATGTGTATGAAAAGGGAGATGTCATGGAAAACGAAACTGTAAACAGGAGCAGAAGCAAACGTACTACTGCAACGGAATCTATTGAATCGAAAACAGGTTCAACAGGAAGCCGAAAAAAAGAAACCTCTTGTTCCAAAGGATATTGACCCAAGCCAATATGTCACTGTCCGAAACGGATTCCAAAAGGACGATTGGTTTATAAGAGCAAACGGCCGGCGAAGTTTGTATGGGATTCATTTGGAGCCGAGCAGGATATAGATGAGCAGACTGCGAAACACGAGAACTCAACAAAGTATTTTATCAACAACTGGTTCATGTTCGATGAGCCGTGGATTGTGGATTACCTTGGCATGGGGAAATACTACCGTTTTGCCATCTCAATTCAAGATTTCGATAAGCTCTTTACGAAACCAGCGTCCGAGATTGAAAAAGACGATTGCAAACCTTTCTGACGGGCAGAAGCAGTCTGTGGCATACCGTGCCAAACAACTCATTTTCAAAGGCGGCATTGATTCCAATAGGCTGATTGCCACTTTGGAAAAAATGCCTTGGCATTGAGCTGATTGAACGATAAGGAGCGTGATATGTATGAGCGTTCCTTATGATAAATTCACTGAAGCCTTTTATCCAAGGTTACAGAGTTTGAGTTTGTAAACATGCGTGACTTTGAAAGGAATGGCCTGATAGACGGATATGAAACGTGCTATTTCTGCGTTTAAGAACGTATGCCAATACGACTTATCCAGCACGGCGGATGATGTTATACGGGAGTTCAATGTTGATATTCCTGCGGAAGATATTGATGAAATTGTAGAGAATTGTATCCGAAGGTATGTTGGTGCAATGGATGAAGCCCTACACCTATAAGCAGGAGAATCTCGAACTTGTGCTCAGCTTAACAAAGGGATTTCACTACTTATTCCCCCGCAGAGCTTTTTGAATCGGATTAGTGCCGCATACGCAAAAAAAGCTCAAAATTTTGTGAGGTATGGTGGGGGTACTCGCCATAATGCACGGGGTTTGACAGTTTTACACCTATGATGATTCGAGACCACGGTCGGCGTGCCAATGGATGCCAGGTGCTCAGCAATTATCTCCCGTACCCTCGTCAATTTGTTTTCAAAATACTCCTATCTGGGAGAAGCGGGAGAAAGTTCGTTGGATACATATATGCGCCCAGTTTACAAGCAGAACTTCTTAAGGTGCAAAGAGTTAGTAAAGAAACGATTCATGAAGACCCCATGTTTTTATCGCTTATCTCTATATTTTTAATATCTCTGATTGATACTCCTTCTTGCCCAACTCGGTTGTAAAACAAAGGAAATATTTAAAGGCCATTTCCATCTGCAATAGAAAACTGAAAGCGAAATACGCTGTTTTGAGATAAGGAGGGATTTATCGTGAGCGTTTGGGATTCATACCGTTCGCGCATAAATGCGCACGGCGGGAACAAACGGGCGCGGCACTCCAAAAGGAATTCAGATTTCTGATGGAAAAGATTCCGGGAGCTTGTCATACCAGCAATGCTGTGATTGACGGCGAACAGCGAGGAACTCGCGATTATTGACTCTGACAACCTGGACAAAGGCCTTTGTTCTATGCCAGTGAACCTCCCACATGGCGGTCTTGTTTGAGTGGATGGACAATCGTTGGCTCATCATTGAACGGGATGCAAACAATGTTTATACTAAAGCCAAGATGCGGCAGTGTAACTTACCTCCTTCGCTGGTTGCGGATGATGGTTCTATTGTTGAAAGATGGTGTATTTATGTAGAGGATGACAAAATATCTGACCGGGAATACTCGGACAACGATTTTATTATCACACGAGGCGATTCCCGGATTGCGCTGATAATTGCAAAGACAGATACTATCCGTCTCAATCGAGACGACCGCTTCCTGATTGATGATTATGCCTCGCCAAACGTTCTCCTCGCATATCGTCTTAGCAAAACCATTCAAGCTGGGCGGAGGCTATGATAATCGCGGTATCCTCAGCTTTGTTTTTGCAGGAATGCAATACAGAGGATACAGATAAATTTCGAGCTCCATATTGCCAATTACTATGACCATTTCCCCGCGCAAGGAAAATGATTTGCACCCAAGAACCTCCTATGGAGGATGATGAACCAGGTGGGAAGAAGGTGTGGATTTAATGCAGCTTGAAGAGTTTTTTGATTATAAAAATCAGTTAGTGCAGGATTTACTTTACCAACGAAACAATCGTCCGCCTTTTAAGCGATGATTGTGTTCGAATCAACAACCCAGAAACCCTTGTTTACAATCAGGTGTTCCCATATGAATATATCCCCGACACTGTGGAACACGGTCAGACTTTTATATGTTGTGACGTGGATGTGCAGAGGTCGCGTAAACAAGACATTTTTACTTCCCGTGCTATATGTCTGGTGTTTACGCAACAAGAAGTAAGCTTAGGCTTCCGGAAGGTGGTGTCCGGACAGATAAGCTTGCATCTGAAATTGCTAAGGCGATTAACGGCAGTAGGTATTACGGACTCCGGAGAGCTCGACCTATATTCTGCAAAGCGATTTGCACCCATTACAGACTATCAAAGGAAAGGTTCTGACTTTCCAGGCTACCGATTTTTAATAGGTTCACTCGAGTGGTAAGCCTGTGCCATCGAATCGAAAGCAGGTTTAAATGGGAACTCTGGAATCTTTTGTATAAGAAGGAACATCCGATTAACGAGTTCATCTCGGTTCGGATTCCAATTGGCGAGATTTTTGGAATGTGAGGATGAATATTAAGGCTTGGTATCAATGATAACTGCTATGCCGATTGATATGATGGTTCAATTGATGACATAGGTGTTGACTTTACCACAATCAATGAGTGGGAGTTATTCTTGCTGTTTTTGGCTCTATAAAAGATAGGGATACCTCCTTGATATTTGGGGATTTATCATTGTCAATTTCAACCGGCAATCAATGCGCAAAACAATACAGTGATGCTCATCGATAAAAAGTACCGGTGCCAAAATTGACCGTGCGATTCATGGTCAAATTGCCAACATTTTTGCGGAAAATACACCACCTTGAACGGAATAATCGCAAGCCTGCAAACGGTGATGCGAAGGAATATATGATACGCAGAGCGCGTGAAAAAATGCGTAGGCAAAGTAAGCGGGTCACCGATTCGCAACTTGAAGGGTTGATAGTCGCTCTTGTCAACACGGAGCAGTTTCACTATGGATTTGAGGGGACACGAGAACTTTCTATCTATCAGTTTAACGAGAGTGTTCGACAAGTAATTAAAAAGATTGACTACGACAATCGGATGCACGGCGTTTATGCCGGAACCGTAAGCGCAAAAAGATTTGAGCCAAGACGATTTGAATTGGCTAACACACAAATAGGAGGGAGGATTGTCTATGAATATCAATGACATCACCATCACCAGTCTTGAAACCATCAATGCATTTGATATCGTGACTGGTGCTTATAAGTTCCTCTGGACGAGGCTCCAGAATGCGACAATCGCTCCAGACTCAGGAGCGAGTTGACATCACCGGTAAGCAGGGTCGTAAGCTGAACTCCCTGAAGCGGAATAAAGGCCGTTACGGTTAGCGGTACGAACGGTCTGGTCTCTGGCGGCACTTCTGGAGCTGCAGGTTGGCGGTGAGTTTGAGAATAAGGTTACCACTGTTATGTGGACTGACTATCTGACCGTTGCGTCTAATGCTGCTACTACCAGCTATAAGGCTGTTGGCACTTCCGGCAATGAGATTGGTCTGTGTACATCAAAAACGAAAGACGGCACATGGCCAGCCGCTGACACAGGATGCCGCAGTTGCTGAAGAGCAAGTTTACTTATACTCCCCGATACAGAAGGCTCTTGCTTTTAATGATGGCGAAATTGCAGACGGTACCGAAATCGTCGTGTTCTATATGCGTCAGATTCAGGCCGACGTTCTGGAGAACATGAGCGATAAGTACTCTGGCTTAAAGTGCGCTCTTTATATTGACGCTTTGCTGAGGACAAGTGCGCAAACGTATACCGTATTCAGTTCTACATTCCGGAAGGCTGACTTCAATGGTGAGGTTCAGCTTTGAAATGGGTGAGAACCAGACTGTTCACGCATTTGAGGCCGAATCTCTGGCAGGTGCTTGCGGCACCGATGGCGCTCTGTGGACTTACACCATTTTTGGCGCTAACGCTGAAGACGCTACCTAAGAAAGCGAGGCGGTAATATGGCATCTGCGATTAAAAGTGTCGAGTATGTGGCAAGGAATACGAAGCTTGCCGCAGTGCCAATCGAAGCGCAGGTGTCTTTCGCTGGCAGGAGGTAGCCTGTTCTCCAGAGTGCGGTGCAGTTTATCTTCCAGAAAGTTGAGGAATCTCGTGGTCACACCGCTCCAAAACGTGAGCGGCGCAGGAAGGCCGTTGAGCATATTCCGGTAGAGACTGTTGCTGTGGTCAAGACAGATGAACAGGCTGTTGATTCAAACGCACCCGGCAAAGACCCTGTGGAAGACGAATGATATTGTGGGGAAGGCGGATTATTTCCGTCTTCCCTTTTCTATTTTTGGGAGGAGTGAGATGGGGCGAACAAAATTCAATGTAGACAAGGAGACCGATACAAGGACATATGACGGTATAGTTTTTGATAGCCGGCTCGAAAATGCGGTACTACTCCGATGTAGTTCTCCCCGGTGTTGAGAACGGAGAAATTAAGAGATTCGAACTGCAGAAGAAATATGAACTACAGCCCTCGTTTATATATCGCGGTAAATCAATATTACCGATTACCTACGTAGCAGATTTTATATATCGAATATTCCGATGGGCATATCGAAGTGATTGACATAAAGGGTATGCCTTCGACAATGTCCTCAAAAATTAAAGAAATTGTTTTGGTTCCGCTATCCAGATATTCAGTACAGATGGCTTTCCTATTCAAAGAAATGGGGCGGCTGGCTGGACTACGATACTATACAGAAAATGCGCCGAGCAGAAAAGCGCAGCAGGAATAAAAAGGAGGAAATGTGTGATGGCAAAGAGTGAAAAACGGTTTCCATCAGCGTTATGGATAAGATTATTAAGGAGCATTTGAAAATACCACCACAGAACAGTGGTACGGTATTGAAGTTCAAATTAAGAAAACTCTTTCATTCACTGAAATGATGGAGTTCGTAAATGATGTTGTGCTGAGTTGCTTTCAAGAAGATGGCAGGTTCGTTCCAAGAAGTTATGGACTTTGCTATCAGGAGCAACATCCTTTCTAAATATGCAAACTTTTTCTGCCGGATAAATTAGAACATCGGTATGAGATTATTTATATGACAGACATTATCGATTTGGTGTGCAGCCGTATTAACGGTGCACAACTTAATGAGATTGTTGCGTCCATCAATCGGAAAGTCGAATTCCTCTGCGATAGCAACGCTCTAATGATTAAGCGTCAGGTCAATGACCTTATCTCTGCGTTCAATGACCTGCAAGCTCGCACTGAGGGTATGTTCAATGGAATCTCTTCGGATGATATTGCTAAAAACTTGCTAATGTTCTGAGCAGCGGAGAGCTGGATGAAGGAAAATTGTAGAAGCATATTTGGACAAAACACGTCCAGCCGAGAGCTTTGAATCGAGTGATGAATAATGGCGAGTATCAATATTGCTTCTATTATGAATAAGGTTGGCGCCTATAGCAGAAGTGTAAATGGGAAACTTCGCATGCGTGAGTGCATTCAACGGTATTCTGATGAGGGCAAAGGAAAAACAGAGGCTGGCGATAAAATCATTACTGAGAAAAGACATGCATATGGCGGCGGCCAAAATGATACAGGTTCTGCGGAGCACAGCTCAGAGTTATGCGCTGCCGGCATCGGTTATGAGCCACTTCGATTCTTTGGACACATCATCTATTATCGAGATGCCGGATGGCTCGTCCATTATCTACATCTATTTTGGAGGAGATTTACATCGTGATTCTCTTGCTCAAAGGATTACTCCGGCATCGATAATGTGGTAGCTTTAATAAATAATGGCTACGGAGAACATCCCAGCATGGCAGAAGGTGTGGGGCAGAATGGCATGGTGCGAGAATTCATGGTCTCACACAACGAACCGGTCTTCATTTCATCCAACAGGCCGTTCAAGATTTTAACGGCAATTATGGTTCTGACTACAATGTGACCGCTATTGCGGGAGATGAGTATAACTAAATATCAACAATTGAGGCTTGGCTTTTGCCAAGCCTTTTCTTTGTAAAGGACGGTGAGAAAAGATGGCGAACGCAGATATTTCCTTGCTTTTGGCGTGCTCGGCGAGGGTTCATTAAGCGGTGAAAGCGGCAGTTTAATTCAAAAGCCAGCTTAGCCAGATTATGGCGTCACTCAATAAAAATCCGCTGAAAGTGAAAGTTGCCCTTGATACTGAGGCCGGTGGCCAGAAATCATGGAACAGCCAACTGCAAAGCAAATTAAATGCTATCAGCGCCAGTGGGAAATTCTCTGTCCAGGTGTCCAATATCAAGATTGGCGCAGGTGCCATTGCTGATTTTAAGAAGCAGCAACGCCGTCATCAATACAATGAACCTGGACAAAGGTACCAGTATTACTCTTACTGCGGATGGTATCGGTGAGATTAAGTCGCAAATGGAACAGCTGGTGCTGCTGCTACGAGCGCCGCTCGTAAGACTGCTGAGTTCAAAGTACAGTTAGAGTCCCTTACTTCAAAGACTGCGGTTCAGCACGCGGTTAACACCTTAAATAATACAGCAGCAAATGATGAGAACGCGCCTCTATCGCAGAGATTACCCAGCAATATGAAGCATGGGCTACAAAAATTGAAGAGGTGCGTGCGTCTAAAGACTTCTATCTCTGATGGCTATCGTAGTGAGTTACTTGCAGAAGGGTCGGCAATCCAAGATAATATTACCCAAACTTCCGGCAAGCCCGTCAGGCCGCAGATGCAAATCAGAGCAAATACTCACAGCCAATACAAATGAGTACAATGCGGCTCTTACAAAGGTAAACAACGCTCTTATCCAGGCCCGCAACAACCAGCAGCGCAACTGACTGCTGCACAAACCGGTAAAACGTCAGGCGAGTTCTCAAATATTGAAAATCCCAGATTGGAATCTCGAACAACTTAAATCTGAGCTTGAATCTGGTGGTCTTTCCGCTGATGATTTTCCCAGCATAACAACCCAATGCGACTGCATCTATAAAAGATTCCTCTGAGCATATTCGCGCCGCAGGAGAAAACACTAAAACATTATCAAATTGCGTGTCGGCGGTCTGGCTGGTAAGTCACATCACAGGCTGACTATTTCTCCAAGTCATCATGCATTGCTTACCAAGCGTTACAGCAGATGGTCACTGCTGTTACGCTCGATGTTGATACCGCAATGACTGAATTTACGAAGGTTACTGATGAGACAGAGGCGACCTATTCGCAGTTTCTTAATACTGCAACAACCCGTGCACGAAGAGCTGGGCGCGACGGTTTCTGACACCGTAACTGCAACAGCGGACTTTGCCGTCTCGGTTATAACGACGAGGCATCCCAATTAGCAGACGCCGCTATCGTATATAAAAATGTTTGGCGATGGTATCGAAGATATCTCAGAAGCATCCGAAAGTATTATTTCTACCATGCAAGCATTTGGCATTGCGGCCAGAAGACTCAATGCTGGTTGTGGACAAGTTTAACGAAGTTGGCAATAATTTTGCTATTTCTTCACAGGGTATTGGCGAAGCATTGCTTCGCTCTGCGTCTGCGCTCGCTGCTGGTAATAACACGCTGGATGGCATTGCTCTGATTACCACTGCTAATACTATTGTGCAGGGAGCAGGGCTGTCGGCGACAATAAGGAAACTATTTCCATGTATCTTCGCGCTGCAAAAACCGAGGCTGAAGAAGCTGGGTAAGTACTGACGGAATGGCTAATAGCGTTTCCGAGCTGCG
>VOFI01002798.1_pt1 | contig 25243 bp, 36 predicted proteins | sample 5384131 | NCBI WGS metagenome assembly VOFI01 (sample SAMN12384728, study PRJNA508395) | human gut metagenome | isolation source: healthy gut H | host: Homo sapiens | reverse complement strand
AACGAAGAAGGGAAACATCTTGACCGACTTTGTTTTGGATGGCATTTCTATCAGTAATGCCAAGCTAAATGCCAGTGTAAAATTAACTGCAATGAATGCTTCCAGAACAACAGTTAATACCAATAATTCCGGTTATGTCAAATTGAAGATATTCTTTCTTTGCGTTGAACCTCTTATGAATTTGGCAAACGGAAAACAATTGATTTAACAGCAACGCTTATGCTGAGAGGCGACCTCAATTATAATCAAGACGTTCACGTGCTTTTTGACGAAAATGGAAACAGCTTTGACGCATCTTTGTCTGCAAATGTATTGGGAACACAAATTGATTTGAAATTTATCAATCAAGTAGCATATGTTGATGTTGGTAATTTGAAATTAAAATTACATACCACCGATATCAATTCAATATGGTGCAATTAAAATCAGTGCTGACCAATATACACTGAGTGATACTTTGGAAAAATTATTGCCGGGTGCAATACCTTCCGAATTTACAGACTTTATGACCAATATGAGCATAGATTCCATATTGAATTCCGTACAGTACCTATGAGCAAATATTGAATAAACGATACGACTGCTTCTGTGGGAGTTGTGTTGGGAGAACAAACATTATCACTGGAAATCAGCCGCAATGACGAATTTATTACTTCCGGCCGACTGACAGGGCTTAATGTAGGCGGCAGTCAATTGGATGTTTCCATGCATGCCTTGTATATGACGCCTGAACAACTTCCGATTACTGTAAATGCAAGTGAATATACTACAACGGACGAAGCGGTTCCTACCATTCGTGCTATTATGAATACAGTGAACGCTTCCAGTTACCAATTTGACGCACAAATTGCGCTAAGCGGTGAACAAAACCTGACCCAAACCGCAAAGGTAAAATTAAGCCGTTCTGACAATGGCATGAATGGTGAAGTGGAGACTATGATTGCCGGTCAGTTGTTAGATGTAAAACTAATTGATGGAATTACCTATGTGGAATACGGTAATATCAAAGTCAAATTCAATCTTACCGACATGGAAACCATTATCAGCGGTATCCAGGAGATATTGCCGCAGGATGCTCAAAACTTTGATATTTCTGCCTTGCTTCCTCAATCTTATATTGATGCCTATGAACAATTGGGTATCAACGATATGGTAACTGCATTCCAATCTAACAACATTACCTTAGAGAGTTTACAGCCAATCTTTGCTCTGGTGGGTCAAATCGAAACATTTGACTTAGATGCAAACGGTGCCGCAGTGACATTAAACTTTGGTGGGGATACCATTTCCATGGCGGCAAACCGTTCTTATGATTATATTTCAGAGATTCATGTAGGCGGCGTAACCGTACAGAACAGTGCATTGACATTAGATTTAACCAATGGGGTAGGCGGAAAACGCTCTTTGCCAATCCGTTTAGGAAATGGTGATTATGCAGACGCTTCTGATTTGATTGGATTTGTAAAGCCAATTCAAAATCTGTTGCAGGCAAACAGTTTCGACTTTGATGTAAATATCGGTCTAAAAGGCGATATCAATTTCAATCAAACAGCCAATGTCAAACTGGTACGTGACGGCTCCAATATCAAAACCGAAGTTTCCGCTGACCTTTATGGCGGAACATTGAAGGTTACCTACATAGATGGTGTTTACTTATATTGCATACGGCAATTTGAAAGTAAAAGTGGATTCCAATGATTTCGAGGAAATTCAGCAAGCAATCAAAGAACTGATTCCGCAAGGAACAGAGAATATTGATATTAGCAAACTGATTCCTCAGGCTTATTTGGACTACTTCCAAAGCGAATGGACCTTAACTAAAATCATGAGTTCCATTGAAGGTATCCATGTCAATGGTAATACCGTTTCAGCTGATATAAAAATTGGCGATGATTTGATTACGGTATCTGCAATCAGAGACGGAGATTATCTCACCAATGCAACCGTAAACGGACTGACTGTGCTGAATGGTTCGTTAACACTGGAGGCAACTCTCAATCAAACAAGTACAGATATTTGGGATATTTCTGTAAATCCGGATGAGTATTTTGATATTAAGCAACTGTTGTCCTTGTCAAATGCAGTAAAACATGCAGTGGATGCTACCAGCTATGAATTTGATGTGAATGCGGCTCTTTCCGGAGAGCAAACATTCAATGAAACAGCACATGTTCGTTTGGTACGTACCGAACAAGGCGTGCAGGCAGAAATATCTGCCGAATTGGAAGGCAACTTTATTGGTTCAGCAAAAAGACAGCACTACCTATATGCAATACGGTGAGCTGAAAGTAAAATTAAACAATGCAGATGCGCAAAGTGTAATGGAAACATTGAAAGACATTCTGCCTGAAAATTCCTTCAATATGGATTTATCTAAGTTTGTACCGCAATCTTATATTGAGTGGTATAACGGATTACAGCTTGGTCAGTTTATTCAGGATGTACAGTCAGGCAATATCAATCAAACAACCATTGAACCTGTATTTAAAATGCTGCAGTCCATCGCATCTGTGACCGCAGATGACACTTCTGCTACCGTTTCAGTACAGGTAGGTGAAGATTTGATTCCGATTCATGTCGTTCATGACGGAACAAACTTTACCAATGCTTCTTTACAGAATCTGTCTGTTCTAAACAGCAAACTAAATTTAGAGGCAACTGTAACAAATATTACAACGGAAACACTACCTCTCACACAACTGAATGATGCAAAATTTGCAGACGTGAAACAAATTGCGGACTTTATGCCTGCGGTTATGAATACCATTGAGGCAAACCGTTATGCATTTACGGGTAAAGTACAAATTGGTGACCGAACTGTAGAGACTAACGTCACTGTTATTAAGAATGGTACTTCTGCAGACGCACAAGTGACTACTACGATTGGCGGCGCTGATCTGACCGTACAGTATATTGGAAATACCACTTATGTACAATACGGTAATATCAAATTCATGCTGCATGATGCAGATTTACAAACTGTCATAGAGGAGATAAAGGCTGTACTTCCTGCGGATACTCCTGCATTTGATTTATCTGCAATTTTGCCTCAGGCTTATTTGGATGAAATCAATGCACTAGGTCTGGAACAATTCATTTCAGATATGCAAGCAGGTAATATCAATAGGGAATCAATTGTTCCGATTTTGAAGCTTGCACAGAAAGTGCAACTTCAGGCACAGGAAAATCAACTGACTGTTTCTACCGGACTAGGTGAAGACAGAATTCAGTTGATTGTAACAAGTCAAAACGGCTTACTGCATACAGCAGAACTCAGCGGTTTGACAGTAATGGGCCAGCAGACAGTAATATCTGCCCAAATGAATCACGTAGATAGCGGAGTTCCTGATATTACAAATGATGGAACCGGTTATGTGAATATTGCAGACGGTATTGGTTTTGTAAAACCAATTGCACAGTTGGCAACTGCCGATACTATGGAATTTACTGTAAATGGCATTGCCAGCGGAAAACTCAATGAGACTCTTTCCGCTAATGTACGGATACAACGCACTGAAAACGGTGCGAATGCGCAGGTAACTGCAAACCTTTACGGTCATGATTTATCAGTCAAATTGATTGATAACATTACGTATATCGATTATGCAAATATGAAGCTGCAGTTAAATACAGCGGATATCAATGAAATTGCAGAAGAAATCCGTGGAGTGCTTCCGCAAGACAGTGATTTAGACTTGTCTCAATTCTTACCGCAGTCCTATATTGGCTTGTTTTGAGAACTTTGATGTAGTTACATTGATACAAAAACTTGACAATATTACAGTGTCTGAGAACCAAATTGGTTTGGATTTCAGATTAAATGACAATGATGTAATCCATCTCACAGTCAATAAAGATGAAAATCAGACATTGAGTGCCAATGTAAGCGGCTTTGCGGATTTATGACAGCGACGTCACCGCAGATATTGCAGTTGTCAATATCAATGAAGAGTTTACGATAGAAGCACAGGGGGATTATGCAGATGTAAAACAGCTTGCATATTTTGCTCGCCCTGTTATGAATGCAGTCAATGCAAACAGCTTCCGTTTTGACGCCAATATTGTGCTGGATGGTAAGATGAATATCAATCAAACTGCACATGTACAGCTTGTTTTGAATAAAGATGAAAACGGCGCAGTACAAGGCGCAGATGTTCATGCAACAGCTGAAATTGAAGGTCGTACTTTGAGTATCAAAGTCTTGGGGTAATATGACCTATATTCAGTATGGAGATATGAAGCTGAAACTGAACTCCAATGATATTGATACCATCATGACAAGACTGCGTGAAATTCTGCCGCCGGAAGGCACTTTGGGAGAAGGCGCTGATTTATCCGCAATGCTTCCGGCGGCCTATCTGGAATTGATTGATAGCTTTAAAAACGGAACTGTCAATATAGAACAACTCATTGGAAATATTTCCAATATTTCCAACAGATACAACAGCAGGCGCTGATATACAAATTGGCGATGACGTTGTTTCAGTCAAACTCACCAGAGATGGGGGAACAATTGACAGGCGGCAGTGTACAGGGAGTAACGGTTTCTGACAATAAATTAAATGCAGTTATCAGTAACTTATCAACGGAACCTGTTGTAATTGACCCTGTAACAGATGCGGAAAGCTATTTGGATGTTGCAGAGTTGGTTGACTATGTAGAAGCCGGTATGAATTCTTACCAGCAGCTGAATCACCAGATATTCAATGTGAAGGCAGATTTGAATATCAACGGTCATGAAGTCAAAGCAACCATTGTAAATAATCAGATGTACTTGTATTATCACGACACTACCCAATACAAAGTGGGTGGAGCTCCATATACAGGCATTAAAATGCAAATGGATTATAATGCATTGTTAGACCTTGCAGCTACAGGTGTGGATTTATTAGAGATTGATTTGCCGGAAGATGTAAGACAGCATATTTTTAGGCAATCGGGTACCGTTGGATACCAGTGTTCTGGATGCTTTGCCAATTCCAACGCTGGATGAAATTTTAGCATCCGGTAATGTAAATGTTGATGTAAATGTACTTGCTCTGATTAAAAACATTCAAAAAGCAAGGGAGATACATTGACTGTAACATTAAGCAGTAAAGAATTATTTGGCGATGCTTCTATGCCGGATACAGTTATTACGGTAACAAAGGCAAATGACGGTAGCAAAAATGTGATTTCTGCCGTTACAGTAGAAAATACAGGCAATCAAGATACCTCCATCACAGTTCCTTCTGATGCTGCAAACTATATGGATTTATCTTCTTTGACTACATTTGCGGATAGTTTGATGAAAACAGCAGATTTAAAAACAGTACCGTATTACAGGTACTATCAATGCGAATATGAGCATTATTGGTATTCCGATTAATGCAAACATTCCTATGGACTTCCGCTTGAAATTAAATGCTGATAATACCGTACAGTCTGCATACATTAATTTAGACGTACCTTACTTTATTGGCGTACTACAGCAGGATATGACTGCGAAAGTATATTATGAAGATGGTGTTTTATACTTCGATAGAAATTGGGAAACCAGCACGGGTGCTTTGTGGTGGAAAGAGTACTATGACCACCATGAATATATGGAAGTGTACGATAGATGAGTTTATGGCAAATCCAATGAAATACGTGTACTTCTGCACCAACTTTACCAGTATGGTAGAAAATGCAATTAATGACGCCATTGCAAAGAGCGATCAAAAAGCTGTGCGTACAGGCAACATTATGTTTGAAGAAGCTTTAACAGGATTTAATTATAATGGATCTAATCAATGGAATGTAAACCTTGATGCAGCACATTTGATTAACAATTCTGACTTCTCAGACCAAATGTCCATTACAGTAGGAAGAGGCAGCAACGGTATTTTAAACAGCATTAGTTTATCTACCCGTGTGCTTGATATGATTAATCTACAGTTAAATAACGGACAGTTGGTAAATGCCGATAAATCCAATGTGGATATGAGCGTCGTTCCTACAGGCTTAAGCAGCAATCAAACTATGTATTTGGTGAAGTAACAGTAGTGGAAGCGAAAAAATAATGAATGAAAAGTGGTGAGTATTTGCTCATCACTTTTTATTTTCCGAAATCTCGTTTTTCTTTTCCTGATACTATGACGTGTTCTACTAATTTATCCCATTTTTCTAATGAGACAAAAAAGGATTCAAGTCAATTTATCAGAAATCAGGTAGAATATTAATGCTTTTCCTGTTCAATATTACAGTATATCAATTGCAGTGTATATTTCAGGCTGTTTTTCCTTGATATTTTAAGCAATTTCCATTACAATAAAAATAATGCCTTTTTTGGCATATGAGAATGAAGGGGGAAATCAACATGTTTCAAATCGTTGAAAAACGTAGTTTAAATCCTTCAATGACCTTGATGGTTGTTAAGGCTCCGTATATTGCAAAAAAGCAAAGGCCGGTCAGTTTATTATTTTGCGTGTGAACGAACAAGGGGAACGTATCCCACTGACCATTGCCGATTATGACCGTGAACTTGGAACGGTTACCATTATTTTTCAAATTGTAGGTAAAACTACCATGATGTTGAATCAATTAAACAAAGGCGACGCTATTTTTAGACTTTATCGGTCCACTGGGTAAAGCTTCCGAATTGGAAGGGCACAAGCATGTGGCTGTAATTGGCGGCGGTGCCGGTTGTGCAATTGCATATCCCCCAAGCGAAAGCGCTGCATGCTATGGGTACCACTGTAGATATGATTGCCGGTTTTCGCAATACAGATTTAATCATTTTAGAAGATGAAATGAGAGCCGCGTCAGAACATTTATATTTAATGACAGACGACGGTTCCAATGGACATAAAGGATTTGTAACAAATGCGCTCCAAGAAAACATTGACAACGGCATTCAATACGATTTGGTAGTTGCAATCGGCCCTTTGCCGATGATGCGTGCAGTCTGTGATGTTACGAAAAAAGCAGGCATCAAAACAATTATCAGTATGAATTCTATTATGATAGACGGCACAGGTATGTGCGGCTGCTGCCGTTTGACTGTTGACGGAAAAACGAAATTTGCTTGTGTTGACGGTCCCGATTTTGACGGTCACTTGGTAGACTTTGATGAAGCAATCAAACGAGGAGCTACTTACAGAAAACAAGAAAGAGAAGCGGCAGAAGAATATAAATGCCACTTATTTGAGGGTGTTGACAATGCCTAATATGAAACCTGAAAAACACCAATGCCTGCGCAAAATCCTATTGTTCGCAGCGGAAATTTTGAAGAAGTGGAGTATGGATATACTCACGAAATGGCGCTGGAAGAAGCGCAAAGATGCTTGCAGTGTAAACATGCACCTTGTATGACAGGATGTCCGGTTCAAGTTCAAATACCCAACTTTATTAAATGTATTATTGACGGTGATATGGAGTTGGCTTATGATACCATTCGCCAAACCAGTTCCTTGCCTGCTGTATGCGGTCGTGTATGTCATCAGGAGCGTCAGTGTGAAAAAGTATGTGTGCGAGGAATAAAACATGAAGCAGTTGGTATTGGACGTCTGGAACGATATGTGGCCGACTGGAAAATGAAAAACGGTTCGCTTGAGATTAAAAAAGGCAGAACCAAATGGACATAAAGTTGCAATTTTAGGTGCCGGCCCTGCCGGTTTGACCTGTGCGGGAGATTTATGTGCAAAAAGGATATGATGTGACTGTTTTTGAAGCATTACATACTGCAGGCGGCGTTTTAATGTATGGTATTCCTGAATTCCGTTTGCCTAAAGAAATTGTACAGAAAGAGATTGACGGTTTAAGAAAAAGCGGTGTAAAAGATTGAGACCAATATGGTAATAGGTCGCGTGCTTTCTGTAGATGAATTATTTGAAATGGGCTTTGAGGCTGTATTTATCGGCACAGGTGCAGGATTACCGCGTTTTATGAATATACAAGGAGAAGGACTCAGTGGTGTTTATTCTGCAAACGAGTTTTTAACACGTATTAATCTGATGAAAGCATATTTGCATGATTATGATACGCCAATCAATCGTCCCAAAAGTGTAGCCGTTATTGGCGGCGGTAATGTTGCAATGGATGCAGCACGCAGTGCAAAGCGTTTGGGTGCAGAGAAAGTTTATATCGTTTATCGACGCAGTGAGGCTGAAATGCCGGCTCGTTTGGAAGAAGTGCACCATGCAAAAAGAAGAAGGAATTATCTTTCAGTTGTTACATAATCCGGTCGCGATTCATGGTGATGAAGAGGGGCACGTAACTGCAATTGAATGTGTCAAAATGGAATTGGGAGAACCGGACGAATCAGGGCGCCGTTCTCCAATTGTCGTGGAAGGTTCCAATTTTAATTTGGATGTAGATACTGTAATTATGGCAATTGGAAATTCACCAAACCCTTTGATTTGTCAAACAACGGAGGGATTGGAAGACCGCAGAGGTTGCATTGTAGTAGATGAGCATATGAAAACTACCAGAGATGGAATATATGCAGGCGGCGATACCGTTACAGGTGCAGCAACCGTAATTTTGGCTATGGGGAGCAGGTAAGGATGCTGCCGCTGCCATTGATGAATATATAAAAAATCAAAATAGAGGTCACTTGCTTTGATACTACTGGAAAAAAATAGCATAAAAATAGGGGGGATGGCTAACTAACTTTGTTTGTTAGCCATTCTGCATATGGTTTGATTTTTTTCAATATAATTTAGAGGGTATTGTGTGAGGAGAAAAAATGAGAGAAAAATGGATGCGCTTTATTTCCCTCTTTTTAGTGGGAATACTATGTTGTTCGATTTTTGCCGGTTGTTCTTCCAATGTTTCTGAGGAAGACATTCAAGGACCGGAGGCGATATCACAAGGGAAAGTGGCTCAAGAGTCCGTTTCAATTGTACAGGAGAAAATCATTTGACCTTATTCAGTGATGAAATATTTTTGGAGGATATTGTCAATCATTTAGATGCAGTTGTCATCGATTACGGTTGGGCAACATGTAATCCGTCAAAGGTGACACAAACAGATGAACATACATTAGAGCTGTCTTTTGAAGCAGAGCCTGCATTGGAAGATATAGAAGCTGATTGCGCTGATGATATGGGGCATGTTATAGTTTCGGGGGAGAACAGCTGCAAACAGGAAAGGCAGTTTCTGCAGACTTTTCTATCAACGTCCCTGTTTTAACCAGCCATAATACAGTTGCTCGTAATGCTGAAGAACTGACGTTTGATATGATATTGGAACATGCGGAATTATCTCAGACGATAGGCACTGAAGATATCATTCTTTCCAAAGCGTTTGAGGGTATGGAGTTGACCAATGTGGAGCGAAAAAGTGATACGGAACTATCCCTTACTTTAAAAGGTGAGATGAAAAACAGAAAATGAACAACTGGTTCCTTATTTAGAAGGAGGAGTTGCGATAAAACCTGAGGCTACTACAGCAGTGGTTGCAGGTTATGGAGAAATTCCTTTTGGCTTCTGTATCAGCTTATTTGGCTGAAACTCCTGTGTTTCATGATGACAAAACGCTCACCGTGGGAGTTATGCTAGAGAATTGTCAATGGAATTCAGACGTAGATGCTTCTCAGATTACTTTGACGGGTGCGTTTGAATCTGCGGCAGTGCAAAGATTGTTCCATCTTCAGAAAATCCCCAAAAAATTAGAGGTTGTATTGTCTACGAATCAGGAAGAAGGAGATGGAGTTGGTTCTATTGTTTTTCTGATAAAGCTACCAATGCAGGACAGATGGTAGGCGTAGACGTACAATTTGATAATGCCGGATTTTATGTAGTAGACAAATCTGTAACAGAAACAAAAGACAAAGCTACGTTGGTTATTTCGGCAGATTCTCACGGAATGCAGTTCAATCGTACACTTTTGCCGGAAGATTTAATACTGTCTGATGAGTTTGCTCAAGGAACAGTGGAAAAAGTAGAACAGAATGAGGAACATAACTTACTGATTACACTATCTTTTTCTCCTGAAGTATTTGCTGCTATGGATGAGTACAAAGGAGGTACCATTACACTGCCTTCTTCCTGTGTGGAAAGTAATTTTGCCAATATAGATGATTTTCCGATTGTCATTTGCGTCAATATGTTTAAGGAAAAACAGGGTGATGCAACCGAAACGGCGGATACGGCAGATAGCACTATGATGGCAAATGCATTATCTATCCAACCATCAGCTGCGAACGCAGTATCCATGCAGCCATTAAGCAGTAGTGACACAACAAGTTTACTGTGCGACTTTGTGGGCAGCAGTTTAAAAAAGTCTTGTTACAGGTGGATTCAGCGGTGTTGGAAGTGTTATTTCCCGGAAAGCTTCTTACCTGGCTGGGAATCAGCGGTGAAGCTGAAACGATGAAAAAATTAAATGAAATTGTTGATAAACTGGATTCTCTGACCGAACAGGTGAATCGTCTGGAACAAGGTATCAATAAACTCATTGATGCTGTAGAAACTTCTGCATTTAAAGAGCAGATGCGTGATATTCAAGCCAGCGTATTAAAATTGAAAGCAAGAGTTTCCGGCTATCAAGCTTCTTTGGCGGCAATCAGTAAATTGGATTTAGGTTCTGACGAATATCAAAATGAGTTAAAGATACTCGCAGATAAAATCAATCACACCAATGGCATAGATTTTCATACGGAAACTTATGCATTAGGTGAAAAAATTCTTTCAGATGCGGCAGGAACAGCAGATGGTGCTTTGAAAGCGCATTATGACAGAATTACCACTATGAATAACTGGGAACAGCAAACTTACGACGAACGTGAACGTTTTTATCTTTATTCCGTAGGTACTTATACACACAGGCAGTTATATTAGACAGTATTGCTTTGGAATATATTATTGAAACATCCAACAGTACGGTTGAAAAAAGTGAAGCCAAAAAAGCAACTTGGAAGATTTGAAGGCTCAGGCCAGCCGAGTTTCTTCTTTCGCTGAGAAATATCAGGTAAAACGTTTTAAAAACTGGATATAATCGCAATTTGCGTACAGGAACCATTTTGTCTACAGATGTAACCGTTGGAACATATGACTCCAATCATCGTTTGGTATCCAATGATGAAGTATATCGTTTGATGAATCAAAATTGATTGATAATACAAAGCCGGGACGTTATACGCTTGGTACTGGAAAAGAAACTTTTACTCTGCCTGATTCTGTAGGATTGTTAACAGAAAAAGAGGCTATCGCTCTTATGAAATACAGCAGTAAAGATAGTTTGCTTGAAGAACTGAAAAGTGCCGGATTTATTATTCCATCCGGTTGTCCGGATACTGTGATGTTAAGAGACATATATATTGAGAAAACTTTAACATACTGGAACCAGCCCAACTCATTATTGTTTTAAAGTATATTATAAACCTTTCTTAAAAACTGCAAACAATACATATTTCTCAATATGCTTGTGTGGGATGCATCTTCGGACTTTGTAAAAAATACTCCAAAGACCGATTTTAGCAAAGTTTCTAAACTTTGGGAAAAGGATTGACTGTAAATACAATTAAGTCAGCAGTTGTAAAAGTGGTTGCAGACGATAAGGATTTATATAAGTTGTATAAAAATGGAAACGTTACTTTCTAATATTTCATAAAGTTTAAAATATTGTACAAACAAAAACAGACGAATGTTCGTCTGTCTTTTGTTTTGCAGATTCATTTTGAGATTCAGAAATGATATAGATAATAAGAACAAAACGAACTAAAAATAGAGTATTTATTTTTATTCACAAAAATTTTATTTCATCTCTAAATGATGAACACTTTATTTTAAGGAGTTTTTTGGAAGCATTTCGATTTTGTTGGCAATAGATAAAAGAAAATACGCAATACTTATACTTGTCTAAAGAATGCGGTATGAAATGGTACTTGCTGTCATATGATAGACAAGGAGGGATTGTTCATGTTCAGGAAGAGAAGAGCACCCAAGTATGGAAGAATTACAAGCACTGGAAGAAATGGACCAAAATCAAAACCAATTAGAAGAAATGAATTGATTGATGAGTCTGAGCAGCAACCATCTCAAATTGAAGAAGAGGAAACGGAAGAAACAGAGCAAGAAGAAAAAGAAAAAAGACCGTAAAGCAGGGAAAATTGCTGCGCAGCAGATTTTTAATCTCCATTCAGGTAGGGAGCATGTTTGATAATCCTGGTTGCTGCTTTGGGAATACGCTTGTTTGGCGGGTCAATTTATGAAACAGTAAAAAAGATGGTACGTAGGTTCTGTGAATGAATCTATTATGGTAAATGTAACGAAAGATGATTTACTGGAGATTTTTCAGAAAAATACATCTTCTGTTTCTGATACTGATGTAGCACAGACAGGAGCAAAACCTCAGGCTAATACATTAGCGGTTACATATGGTAAAATCAAGAAGGGCCTGTTACATTGTCTGTTTTTGTTAAAATCTCCTGTTGCCAATGGGACTATTTCATCTTCCTTTGGAGAAAGAGATGGCAAATTTCATCAAGGATTGGATATTGCTGCTGATACAGATACTCCAATTACAGCTTCCTTAACTGGGACTGTAAAAGAAGCGGGAGAAAATGACTCATATGGAAAATACGTTTTACTTGACCATGGAAGCGGTATTGAAACTCGCTATGCTCATTGTAATTCAATTTCTGTCAAGCAAAGGAGACCATGTAAATATGGGGGATGAAATTGCAAAAAGTCAGGGAGCACAGGAGATTCATCCGGGCCTCATGTGCATTTGGAATTATTAATTGACGGCACTCCGTATAATCCTCAAACAGTGTTGCAGAAGTAATGAACTTTCAAATCAAACAATGTGAAATAAAAATAGAATATTTGTTTTTTTGCCGTCATTGCATTTTTATTATTTACAGATACAACCGGAGTAGCTTTGCTGGGTATAGCCGCAACCGTACTGCATGAAGCAGGACATTTGGTTATGATGCTTTTGCTGGGTGGTTCCGTGAAAACGGTTCGTTTTCATGCATTTGGATGTGGATATTGAGGAAACCGGAAGAGGACGACGCAGTTATTTATCAGATGCATTGGTTGCCTTGGCCGGTCCCTTTGCCAATATGATTTTTTGTGTGGCATCGGCAGTATTATATTCTTTTGGCCCAACCATTTGGTTTGGGAATTTATTTTTGTTAACAGTACCATTGCTTGGTTCAATATATTGCCTGTGGAAGCTTTGGATGGAGGTCAGGCACTTTATGCGTTGCTGTGTAATAAATTCTCTCAGAAAACATCAGAAACAATTGTTGCCGTCGTTTCCTTTTTGCATTGCTTCCTGTAGCAATCATTGGATTTATGATGCTTTTACAGTCAAAACATAATTTTACTCTGTTTTTTTTATCAGTATCTATCTTATGGTTTTATTGGTATTGAAACGTGGACGTTTTTTTAGATTCTTTACATTGTTTCTCCGTAATATCATGCAGTTCCAATCTGAATTATACTCATGGCTATCACAGTTTGACAACAAGTGCAAAATCATAGATTTTAATTGTTGCCCAGAACGTTTTAACGTTTAGATGTTAAAATTGCGAAGCAATTTTTTCTATGTATTATAACAACCTCATAACAACGGAAAAATTAAAATTTTGATTGTTATGAGAACGTTTTAGACTTATTAGTTAGAAATTGCAAGCCAATTTCTATTATGCTATAATACAAGCGTATGTGATATATTTACTTTCTATAAGACCGGATGAAAGGATTGGATTCAGCTGCAATATTTGTAACTGAATAAGAAAAATTATGAATCAGAAAATTGAACGTATATTGGCAAACGTACAAAAACCGGGCAGGTATGTGGACAGTAAACTGAATGCCGTCATAAAAGATAAGGCAGATGTAGATGTACGGTTTGCATTTTGTTTTCGGACGTTTATGAAGTGGGAATGTCTCATCTGGGCATGAAAATATTATATAGTGTATTAAATGAACAGCCCGATATTTGGTGCGAACGTGTATTTGCTCCATGGGTAGATATGGAGGAAGAGATGCGTAAGCATGATATTCCACTATTTGCTTTGGAAAGCGGCGACAGTGTCGCCGAATTTGACTTTATTGGATTTACACTGCAGTATGAATTAAGTTATACCAATATTTTAAATATGCTGAATTTGGCTGGTATTCCCATAAGGGTACAGGACAGAACAGATTTATTTCATATTGTGGTTGCGGGTGGTCCTTGTGCCTGCAACCCTGAACCTCTGGCAGATTTTGTCGATTTGTTCTTTATTGGAGAAGGTGAGCAAGTAGATTTAGAAGTTATTCGTTTATATCAAGCTTGCAAAAAAGAGGGAAAAAAAGCAAAGAAGAATTTTTTACAAAAAGCCGCTCAAATTCAGGGTGTCTATGTGCCGTCTCTTTATTCGGTTACGTATCATGACGACGGTACCATAAAAAAATGATTCCTCATGCAGCAGCGCCCAAAACTGTTCGAAAACGTTTGGAATTGGATATGGATAAAGCATATTTTCCCGAAAAATTTGTAGTTCCGAGTATTGAAATTGTGCATGACAGAGCCGTTGCAGAAGTACAGCGCGGTTGTATTCGTGGGTGTAGATTTTTTTTTTGTCAGGCAGGATTTATTTATCGCCCTGTAAGGGAAAAAAATCAGTTGATATGATTAACCGTCAGTGCCGTTCTATTTGCGAGCATACAGGTTATGATGAAATTTCTCTATCCTCGTTAAGTACCAGCGACTACAGCCAAATTGAAGATTTGTTAGAGACTTTGCTTAGTTGGACAGACAACGAAAAAGTGAGCGTATCACTTCCTTCTTTGCGTGTAGACGGTTTTTCCAATGAGTTGATGGACAAACTGAAAACGGTACGCCGCAGCGGCCTGACATTTGCACCGGAAGCAGGTACCCAAAGGTTACGTGATGTCATTAATAAGAATGTAACGGAAGAAGAACTGATGAAAACGGTACAAACTGCATTTGAAGGTGGCTGGACCACGATTAAATTGTATTTTATGATTGGTCTTCCCACAGAAACAATGGAGGATGTGGCAGGCATTGCTCATTTGGGACAGCAGGTTGTGGAAGCGTATTACAGTAATCCAAAGCGAGCAAAGGGAAGAAGTGTAAAGGTAACGTGCAGTGCTTCCTCTTTTGTGCCAAAACCGTTTACTCCATTTCAGTGGGAGCCTCAGGATTCGATTGAGACATTGCATAAAAACAGGAGCATTTAATTGGTTGTGTACACAGTAAAAAATTAACATGCAACTGGCACGACGCAGATACCAGCTTTTTGGAAGGTGTGTTTGCGCGCGGTGATAGACGTTTGGGAAAAGTATTGGAACAAGCATTTGAACATGGATGCAAATTTGACGGCTGGTCCGACTTCTTTTCTTTACCGAAATGGTTGGAAGTGTTTGAGAAATGTGGTATTGATCCTACTTTCTATAATCAAAGACACAGAAGTTTTGATGAAGTATTGCCTTGGGACCATATTGATTACGGCATTAAAAAATCATTTTTAAAAAGAGAATGTGAAAAAAAGCCTATCAAAATGCTACCACCCCAAACTGTCAAGAAGCTTGTTCGGCCTGCGGTGCAGCTTGTTTTAAAGGAGGGATTTGCGTTGAAAAGTACTAGAATTTGGTTTCATAAATTTGGTACAGCAAAATATATCTCTCATTTGGATTTAAATCGCTGTGTAGCGCGTGCATTTCATAAGGCCAAACTTCCTATGTGGTATACGGAAGGGTTTAATCCTCATGCGTTTGTTACATTTGCATTGCCTCTTTCTCTGGGTGTAGAGGGAAAACATGAATCTATGGATATTCGCTTGTTGGAAGATATGCCAAAAGAAGAAATTATCCACCGTGTAAACGATGCTTTGCCCAAGGATATTCGCGTTTATGATGTAACAGAACCACAAATGAAGCCGGGCAAAATTGCTTATGCAGATTATGAAATACGTTATGCTGCAGATGAAAGAGACCCGCGCATTTTGAAAGAAGAGTTAGAGGCGCTGTTTTCTAAAGACGAAATTTTGGTAGAAAAGAAAACCAAATCAGGTATAAAAACCATCCATTTAAATGATCACTTGGATAAATATAAAATGACAGTAGAAGGTCATGAAGTGGTGTTGAATATTGTATTGCCTGCCGGAAGTACGGAGAATATAAACCCGTCCTTAATAGGAGAGGCCATTGAAACTTATTTGGGATATTCTTTGTATGCGGTTATCATACGTTCGCACTTATATGATGCAGAGTTTCACGTTTTTGCCTAAAAGTATGATTTTTTGTAAAAAGTGATTGCATCTTTGTTTTTTTGTTGTGGTATTATATATAGGCATCTTTATGCCGTCAGACCGTGACGGGGAGTTGATGCCCGGCTGAAGCCGAGACATTAAAGCTGACAGTCCTCTATCCTAAGTGATATGAATGTCTGAAAATTTAGGAGGATTTTATTCATGGATGCACTAAAATTAATTGCACAAGATTCTATGAAAGCTGAAGTACCAAATATTGAAATTGGTGACACAATTAAAATCGACGTTAACATTCGCGAGGGCGAAAGAGAAAGAATTCAGGTGTTTGAAGGCACTGTAATTGCTCGTAAAGGCAGCGGTGTTTCTGAAACTTTCACAGTTAGACGCGTTTCTTACGGTGTTGGTGTTTGAAAGAGTTTTCCCAATTCATAGCCCAAATGTAAAGGGTGTTAAATTGGTTCGTAAAGGTCATGTTCGCAGAGCAAAACTTTACTACCTACGTGACAGAGTTGGTAAAGCAGCTAAATTAAGAGAAAAAAATTAGATAATTTGAAAGGAGACATATTTTATGTCTCCTTTTTTATTTGTGTTCATAAAATCTTATTATTTTATTGTGTGTGTGTATGAAAAAATATTTGCAGGTTTATTTCATTTTTGTACGGGGCACAGAAACCTTTGTTTTAGTTGCAAACAATAACACAATATGCTAAAATTGTACTAATATTGTAATGCTTTTTTACAAATATACATTCAGAAAGTAATGGAACTTTTCTTACAAAATGTGTAAGAAAAAGCAATTTTGTTTTATTAAGCTTTTATGGGAATGATAATTCGTATGAAACAGAATCACATGAAAATAAATGATTATAGATGAAAAGGTGGAGCACATAGTGGAAAAAACTTTAAGCATATCAATTGCAGCATATAACGTAGAAGAATTTTTGAAAAATACTTTAGATTCTTTTGGTAGCCCCTGAAATTATGGATGATATTGAAGTGTTAATTATAGATGATGGCTCTAAGGATAATACTGCTGCAATTGGAAAAGAGTTTGTAGATAAATATCCAAATTCTTTTAAGGTTATTTCAAAACCAAACGGTGGTTATGGATCTACTATTAATGCGGCAATTGATGCTGCAACCGGACAATATTTCAAAAACGTTAGATGGCGATGACTGGTATGATACAGAAAATTTGGTTCGTTTTGTAAAAAGATTTAAAAAAATATGAGTGCAGATTTAATACTCACCCTTTTTTACAATGGTTTATGAGGGAACCGGTGAAAAACAAGTCATTAGCATGGAGCGCAAATATCAGGAGAAAAATATCACATTTGAACAATTACCTGAGGCATTGTATTCTAAAATTAAAATGCATTCTGTAACCTATAAAACCAGTATTCTGAAAGAAAATAATATCCGTATTGGAGAACATTGTTTTTTATACGGATATAGAATATATATCTTTTTCCTATTGTTTATGTAAATGATGTGAATTTTCTTGATTACAGTATCTATCAGTATAGAATTGGTTTAGAGGGACAAAGTGTGTAAGTGACGAAGGCTTTAGAAAACATTATAAAGACCATTTAAGAGTGGTAGATCGTATTTTAGAGTTCTATACAATTAATAAGGAAAACGGACTTTCAAAAGAAAAAGCTACTTTTTATTCAATATTTTAAAAGCACTTATCAATACACAATATGGGATATTTTTTAAATTGGATAACACAGAGCAAACAAAGCATGAATTGATAGCGTTCGATACAAAATTAAAACAAACCAATTCTATGTTATACGAGTCTGCCAAAGGCAAAAAGAGTCGTTTTGTTGCGAAAAAACTGAAATTTAAAATGTTTGGTTTGATTAAGAATTTATCTTAAAATTCGTCGTATTTTTTAAATTAGAAACTAGGTGTTTATATGGGTGGTGCTCCGACACTGAAAACGAAATCTGTTAAATTTAATTTTATGATGAATATGATTTTAACAGTTTCTTCCTTTGTTTTTCCCTTGATTACATTTCCATATGTATCAAGAGTATTGTTGGTAGAAGGAAACGGTTACGTTTCATTTGCTACCTCTGTTTTGACTTATTTTACCATGTTTGCCTCTTTGGGTATTCCTTCTTATGGTATCAGAGCATGCGCTCAGGTTAGGGATGACAGAAAAGAGCTGTCACGTGTTACACAAGAGTTATTCATTATTAATATTATTACTACAATTGTAGTATCTATCGTATTTGTAATTACGCTGTTTACCGTGCCGCAATTTAAAGAACAACAAACCTTGCTATGGATTAATGGAGCCAGTCTTATTCTGAATGCAGTTGGTGTAAACTGGTTTTATTCCGCAATGGAGCAGTATTCTTATATTACAGTACGTTCTATTATATTTAAAATAGCATCTATTATTTTAATGTTCATTTTTGTTCGACAACAAAAAAAGATTATATTATTTACGGGCAATTACCGTATTTGCTACCAGTGGTTCGAACCTTTTAAATTTTGTGAATTTACGAAAGTTTATTGATTTAAAAACCGGTAGGAAATTATCGTTTTAAAAGACATCTAAAGCCAATTCTTTTACTTCTTTGCGGCTTCAGCGGCAACCAGTGTTTATACCAACCTAGATACGGTTATGCTGGGATTTATGAATACACAAACAGAGGTCGGCTTATATTCAGCTGCTGTAAAATTAAAGACAGTACTGGTGACAGCGGTTACCTCTTTAGGCACAGTATTGCTCCCACGTCTGTCTTATTATATTGTAAACAAAATGGAAGCCCAATTTAGGGATATGATTGTAAAATCATTCAACTTTGTTCTTATTTTTTGCTGTACCTTTATGTGCCTACTTTATTTTATTTTGCAAGAGACAGCATTTTATTGCTGTCCGGGGAAGCGTTTTTGGGTGCGGTAATACCTATGCAAATTTTAATGCCTACTTTGGTGTTTTATTGGGTTTTCTAATATCACCGGAATACAAATTCTGGTTCCGGAGGGAAAAGAGAAATTTTTATTAATTTCAATTGCAGCCGGTGCATTGTTAAATTTAATTTTGAATGCAATATGGATTCCTTTATTGGGGAGCAACCGGTGCCGCTATTTCTACTACAATTGCGGAAGCACTGGTTTTGGGCATACAAGTTTGGTTTTTAAGAAAGCGTTTAAAACCTATATGGAAAAAAAAATCAGCTTCCGTCATTTATTTGTCGGCATGATACCGGCATTGGGAGCAGGCTTTGCAATTTTCTATTTGGTTGATTTACAGCCGATATTTCGTTTGCTTATTTCTGCTTTTGTATTTTTGGTTTATATTTTATTGCATTGTTCGTACAAAAAGAACCGTTTTTAACAGGTACCATTACTTCGATTAAAAATAAAGTTTTAAAAAGGAAACCTCCTGTACAAACAGAAGAACAAGAGCCTAAAGAGGAAATTTTTACGGATGAAGCATTAGAAAAAGAAACCGAACAGAAACAAATTGAGAAAATTGTAGATGAGATTGTAGAGGAAGTTGAGCATAACAAAACAGAAGAAGATAATAAAAATAATTATGCATGAAATGGCTGGAGTGTTTGATATTGCAACAAACAGGCAAAAAAATCATCATCAAACAAACGAATGGGAAAACAGATAAAACCCCCAGAATCCAAAAAAAATATCAAGACAAATTTGGCGTGTTATTATATGGATATGTATCATTTTATCAGTATGCTATGCTGTTTATTTTGTTTCCTGTAAGTTTTTTATTTCAACAGTAGAAATTACAGGACATTCAATGCAGCAAACTATTTTTGATGGTGATAAAGTGGTTCTGAATAATCAAGATTATGAACCAAAACAAGGAGATATTGTAGTAATAGCGGAAAATGGTACACAATTAGATACAGCGATTATCAAAAGAGTTATTGCAGTTGCTGGACAAACTATAGATATTGACTTTCAAACCGGAACCGTATATGTAGACGGAGTAGCTTTGGATGAATCCGAATATACCGAAAACGGCAGTACCACAAAGGATGAAGGAATGCAATTTCCACAGACTGTTCCGGACAATTGCGTATTTGTGTTAGGGGATAATCGCAATGTTTCGGAAGACAGTCGAAATCCTAAAGTGGGTATGGTTGACAAACATTTTATTTTAGGAAAAGTAACAATGGTGATTTATCCGCTTCATCATATTAAATTTTTCTAATTATAGTAAGGAGCAGAACAGTGAGCAATCCATATAAAGGCGGTAAATATGCTGCCAAAAACAAACAAAAATTCAGGAACCTGAACAAAATAATATGGAACCCCAAAAATGGCAGCATAAAAAAAGCAGCGGAACCGTTGCTTGTTTTGATTGGACCGAATCTTTTGGTCATTGCTGTAGTTGTGGTTGGTTTAATTTTTACCTTCATCTTCCGTATCGTAACAGTAAGCGGAACTTCTATGGATCCTAATTTACATAATGCGGACAGAGTAGTCATTTCCAGCTGGAGTTATAAGCCTCAGCAGTTTGATGTAGTGGTACTAAAACGTACAGTTGGATTAGACGAACCAATTGTAAAAAGAGTGATTGCTACGGAAGGTCAACGTGTATATATTGACTATGATGAAGGTGCAGTGTATGTGCACGGAGAAAAACTGGATGAAAGCGCTTATCTTTCAGAAAATGTGAAACGACAAAAAACCGTTGTCCAGTGAAAAACTGATTGAGTTCCCGGAAGAAGGGCTGGTAGTACCGGAAGGTCATATTTTGTTTTAGGGAGACAATCGAAGCGTTTCTCTGGACAGCCGTTTTGAGGCGGTAGGAATGGTAGACGAGCGGTACGTTTTAGGAAAGCTTTTATTTAAAATTTATCCGTTTAACCATATAGGTACAATCAAAAAGCTAATAGATATTAGGAAAGGATGTGACGGTGATGGGAGAAGGACAATCCATACAATGGTTTCCCGGACATATGACAAAAACAAAACGTCAAATGGAGAAAACGCTGAAGCTTGTAGATGCTGTTGCTGAGATTGTAGATGCCCGTATCCCAATTAGCAGCCGCAATCCTGTCATTGACCAAATTATACAACAGAAACCACGTGTGATTTTATTAAACAAGGCGGATATGGCAGACCCTGCACAGACGAAACGCTGGATTGCTTTTTTATCGCTCAAAAGGGATTCTGGCAATGCCGATTGACTGCAAAAGCGGAAAAGGAATCCAAAATTTTATTCCTTTGGTCAAAGAGTTGTTAAAAGACCGTATTGCTTCTTGGGAATCAAAGGGAATGGTGTGCAGGACCATTCGTGTCATGGTAGTTGGTGTTCCGAATGTAGGAAAATCGTCATTGATTAACCGAATGAGCAAACAAAGCAAAGCAAATGTGGAAGACCGTCCCGGTTACCAGGGAAAACCGTTGGTTTACCATTGGAAAAGGATTTGAACTGCTGGATACCCCCGGCGTTTTATGGCTAAGTTTGAAGATAAACAAGTTGGAGAGCACTTAGCGTTTACAGGCGCGGTAAAGATGAAGTTGTAGATATTGAACATTTGGCATGCAGATTAATTGAAACGCTGCAGGAAATTTATCCTCATGCAATTTCGCAGCGCTACCAATTGAGTCTGTAGATTTATCCCAGATGGAATCTTATGAAATTCTGGAGGCCATTGGTAAAAAGAGGTGTCAGGGGCGGCGTAGTAAATACAGAAACGATGCAGCCATTGCCGTTGTAGATGAGTTTCGAAGCGCCAAGCTGGGAAAGATAACTTTCCGGAACAAGTGAGGAATCGGTATGAATTGGTAGTACTTATGAAGCTGCTGCAAATGAAAAAAGGTTATCAGTATATATGTGGAATTGATGAAGCAGGGACGCGGCCCTTTGGCCGGTCCTGTTTTTGCCCGCAGTTATTTTTACCCCCAGGGGCTTATGATTGATGGTTTGAATGATTCCAAAAAGATGACTGAAAAAAAAAACGGGAGGAATTGTTCAAGTGATTCAGAAAGAAGCGATAGGATATTCCATTGCATTTGCTACGGAACAGGAAATAGATGAAATCAATATTTTACAAACTACCTTTTGGCAATGCGCCGTGCGTATGAAGGGTTAAACGTACCTGTGGATTATGTTTTGGTTGATGGCAATCGCATGCCTGATTTAGGAGGGTTGCCGGTGAACCTGTTGTGAAAGGTGACGCGCAGAGCGCTAATATTGCTGCGGCTTCTATTTTGGCTAAAGGTAAGCAGAGACAGGGGTTATGGCGGAGATTGATAAGTTATATCCGGAATATCAATTTGCAAAAAGCATAAAGGTTATGGTACCAAATTACATAGAACTTTTTGCAATATGGTATGTGTCCCGTACATAGAAGAAGTTTTATGAAAAAAAATATTGGGAGAAATCCATGAATAACAGTTCGGAAAGATGGGGAACGTTATGTTCTGCAAATGCTGCTGGAGCAGGGTATACGTTCATAGATGCCAACTATCACAGCCGTTTCGGTGAAATTGACATAATCGTAGCAGATGATAAGTATATTGTTTTTGTTGAAGTAAAAACAAGAGACGAAAAAAGCATTTCCACACATTGGAAGCAGTTACATTTCTAAAAAAAAAGTTGATACAAAACAGCTTTGCTGTATTTGCAGGAACATACAGATGTTCAGCATCTTCAGCCAAGATTTGATGTTGCCGGAATGATAACAACGGGGAAAAATAAAGAAATAGCAGAAGTTCATACATTACCAATGCCTTTGACGGAGGAGGATTGTTTTGAAATATTTTGATTTACATTGTGATACCATCGGTGAATGTTATTTACAAAAGCAGCCGCTGTATCGTAATCACTTGCATTTGGACCTGTCACGAGGAGCTGAGTTTTCTGCTTGGACACAATGCTTTGCTATTTGATTCGGACGAAATGCGAGGACAGCAAGCGCTGGATTATTTTAAAGCAGTTCACCAAAACCTATGTAGAGAATGTTGCCCAAAATAAAACTTTGGTCACGCCATGCATAGAAAACAACGACTTTGTTAGAGCAGAACGGTTTGGCACATGCGGAACTGTTTTGACAGTAGAAGGAGGCGCTGTTTTAGGGGAAACCTTGAGAATATTCCCTATTTGGCCTCCTGTGGGTACGAATGTTAACGCTGACATGGAACGGAACCTGTGAGTTTGGGGACGGTGCAATGGTAACACATCAAAGGGATTAACAGGGAGTTTGGCAGAAAGGCGATTCCCAAACTGGAGCAACAGCAATATTGTGGTAGATATTTCATGCCAGTGAGCACGTTATTTTTACGATATTGCAAACAAACAGGTAGTAATAGATACAGTCTACAATCATCTCCATAATTTAACAAATGAACAAGTTCAAATCATAAAACAAAGCGGGACTCATGGGGACTTAAATTTTCCTCCTTTTTAAAGAAGATGGTGCAACAATGTGCTCATGGAACATCTTTGGGTGCTCAAGACAGTTTGTGAATCAACTTTGGTGATTTTGATGGGCGGATTTACGAAATTCGCGGAATCGGAGAATCACGCTGTTTTGAACCGTTTTGCAATTGGGGTACAACGAAACGCGCTGTTAAACAAGATTACACAAATGCAAATTCTTCGTTTCTCTTTGACATTACAGTAGTTCTCATTATCAAAATAAAGGGTGAACAAATTAGAAAATTCAAATTGGAGGTCACATGATTATAAATCCTAGGGATCAAAACAGATCAAGTAACTGTACAGGAATTACAAAGACGGTGGCTATTTGTTCCGGAAACATGCAAATATGCCCATAAGATTTTGTGGAGATGCAAAACAGTATATATTGACAAACAGTCAAGTTGTCTGATTTTTTGCCTGAATTTAAAAGAGGAAATTAAAGAATGTTTCTGCTGCAAGGAAGAAGAATTCTCCGGCAGGAGGAACCCAGCTCATTTCACAATAGACATTCTGATCTAAAACAGATATATGAATATTTTAGACTATATGGCATGGTCTGGTGCGTTTAAAGATAGCATTCTGGTTTGCTGCCTCATTTATTGACTTCACTCTTTGAAAATTACAAAGTGTGACAAAGACAGCAGTTATTTTGAGTAGCAACTTCCGGAGTGACTGGAAAACAGCTTTGGAAGGTTTCAAGATGATGAGCCACCAAAATACTTGTATTATCCTGAAAATGGCGTAAGTCCCACAAAAACGTCAAATGGAGCCACAGGAAGGCAACAATGCAATGTGCATAATTGAAGGTATTTTGATGATACAGACAAAAAATTAAAACTTGACAGCTCTCAGTGCAAACTCCATTGGACAGATTGTTGCCTCAAATTATTTTTCTTATTGTGACCTTCACAACAGGTACCATCAAGAAAGAAGGAGACAAAATCAATGTATTCTTTAGTATCGGCGGCATAATATGCAAAAAATGGATCTTCAATCCTAGGGTGTTTAACCGGAGGTAAACAGGCGTATGCAAATGAGTTCCAGCCCAGCAGTTCTCGTCTATGGATATCTGATTTCCAACAACTAGACGTTGTTGTTTAGGCTATGTCGGTCATGACACAAGTAGCAGGCTATTATCAATGTGGGACGCTACCAAGTGGATGGGAGACATTAGCTACAATTCAGGAAGGTATTCCTGCATGATTATTGCTGATGATGAACCTTGAAGAAACCATTGATTTATGAATCTACTATTCTTCTCTTTCTGTAAATGCCAGTAATAAACTGAAAAACAAGGATGATACTCTATGTTGTTGTATCCACAGCCAATTTACAGATTCTTTAAACTTCAACAAGTATAGTTCTGGATGAATTACCAAAAACCAGTACTAAATTCAAATATGGACAGTTAGGCTTTCATGTTGTTGTGCGGTTCATCTTTCAACTATGGATAACTTTCGGGCTGAAGTCAGAACCAGATTTCTGGGATTTTCATTTATCTGCATCCATGGATAAATACTAATGCTGGCTAATGATGGTCTAAATGCGTCAGAGCAATTTTACAGGAAAAAGGCTTACTTCTATGAAGAGAGGAGAGAGGTATTACACATAATGTAGAGAGGATATTT
>VOFI01002111.1_pt1 | contig 25270 bp, 36 predicted proteins | sample 5384131 | NCBI WGS metagenome assembly VOFI01 (sample SAMN12384728, study PRJNA508395) | human gut metagenome | isolation source: healthy gut H | host: Homo sapiens | reverse complement strand
CGCTCCTTATCATCGGGCAAAACACCCCATTCATAATGGGTAATTCCTGCTTGACGAGCGATTTCGAAGCCGCAGACTCTTTATCACCGGTAAGCATATAAACCTCTATCTCCGTACGACTCAATTGACGTACTGCTTCTTTCGAATTTTTCCTTCAAAGCATCTTTTACTTCAAAAGCAGCTACCAATGAATCTCCTTTACCAAAATAGATAGAAAACAAATCAATAAAACACCCACATTCTCTTCCGCCAAAGCCTTGCTTCCAATCCAGAATTTCTCACCTCGGTATTCACACATCACACCTTTTCCGTAATACTTTCAAAAGCCGATATTTCGACGGCTTGACCCCTTCTGTCGCAAATACTCCGAAAGCGACACTGCCAAAGGGTGCTCCGAACGCATTTCGGCTGCCAACAATACCGGCACATACTCGAAGCCAGAGTATAATTCTCGCCGACCACCTTCGGTGTTCCTTCGGTCAGGGTTCCGGTCTTATCCAGAACAATTGCATTCACACGGCACATGTTCTCCAAAGCAAAGGCATCTTTGATGAGAATATGCTGTTGCGCCGCTTTACCGATACCTACCGTTAAAGCGGTAGGCGTAGCCAATCCCAGCGCACACGGACAAGCGATAACCAATACCGAGACTGCGGTTAATAACGCATAGGGAAACATGTTCCACCCGGCAACCGCAATCCAAATCATAAAAGTAAGTATAGATAACAAAATAACTACCGGTACAAAAACAGACGAAACCTTATCGACCACCCCCTGAACAGGAGCCTTACTCCCCTGTGCCTCCTGAACCATACGAACCATACGGGCAAGTACGGTATCGGCTCCCAAAGCCTGCACGTTCAACAAAAAGCGCCACGCTGGTTCAACGTTCCGGCCAAAACCCTATCCCCGGCTTGTTTCTTCACAGCCTCAGACTCCCCGCTGATCATACTTTCATCTACATAAGAACCACCTTCCAAAACAGTCCGTCCACCGGTATTTTCTCACCGGGGCGAACACTCACTGTATCCCCGGGGCGAAGCATAGCAATAGGTACATCTTTTTTCTTCCCCGTCCTCTCCGACCAGCCTTGCCGTCTTGGGCTGCAATCCCATTAAAGAACGGATAGAAGCCGATGTGCTCTGCTTAGCCCTCGCTTCCAATAATTTCCCCGACAAAACAAAAGCTATAATCATAGCAACCGCTTCGTAATAGACATGCGGAACAAGTCCCAAAGAAAGCCAAAAATGCGGATAAATCGTACTGAACAAGCTGAACAGAAAAGACACGGCAGTACTCAACATTACCAAAGTGTCCATATTGGCTCGTCCTCGTTTTACAGCCTTCCAACCCGATACATAGAACGAACGCCCCCAATATAACACCGGAAGAGTCAGTGCGAGCAATATCCAAGTAAGAATCTGTGAAGGAGAATGAAAAATCATCGACAATACCATCACCGGCAATCCGAAACTCCAAGCACCAATGGTTCTTCTTCGCAAATCGAGATAAAGACGATGTTCGGCAGCAATAGCATCAGCCTCCGCATTTTCCGAAATAACCAAGTCATATCCTGCGGCACTTACCGCAGCCTGCATATCCTTCAACGAAATCTTATCGGGGTCATAAACCACCTGCAATGTATTAGCCGAAAAATTCACACTTGCCTCTTCGACCCCGGCCAACTCCCGAACAGTCTTCTCGACTGTTGCCGCACAAACGGCACAACTCATTTCCAAAACGGGTATTACTCTTTTTTCCATACTATCCCTTTAATTAGAAATTAACACCCTATCCTCGATTTTGCTCACCAAATCGAAAAAAATAACAACCTTTCAGGCATCGCCTCCATCATCGAGCTGCTGCAACATGGTGCACTTTCCGTTCAACACGGCTCCGGGCTCTATCGCCAACCGTCGAGCCTGTATATCGCCCTCCAAAGAAGATGTCGCTTTCAACACCAACATCTCGGCCACCATTACATTACCGGTTATACGTCCTACCACTTCGGCATTCACAGCAACAATATCCCCCTATCACCTGACCGGTCTCCCCGATGACAACCTTACCCTGACATTCCAATCGTCCCTCCAAAGTCCCGTCTATGCGAATATCTTTTTGCGAAACTATCTTCCCGACAATCGTAGTCTCCGCTGTCAGAGCATTATGCGCCATACCCGAAAAAAGTATTATCCTTTGCCATAATATAATCTTATTTATTGACTCCAAAGATAACATAAACCAAAGGTAAAAACAAGTTTACCAGATTTTACGAGATACAGTCCATTTCCACATCTCATACAAAAATAATGAGAATAGGCCGAAATGTCATAGATTTCGGCCTATAATATTCAGAAAGAGATTTCAATTTTAAAGCTATACGACAGAAAGCTTATATAATGTAGTGTGGTGATAAGGTTTCTCAGGAAACACAACCCCTTGTGGGAATTCTGAATGATTCGGAAAAATCTGGGAAGTATTGAGTTTCAAGACAAAATCCACACATAGGAGTATACTTATACCCTTGCTTCCCGACAATCTGCGATGATAAATACCCACTAGAATAAAATAATACTCCCGGATATGTAGTAAAGACATCGAGTTTTCGCCTCGATTTAGGTTCATACACGCTTGCCGTCCATTTCATCTTCCGCTCATCATACAAGGAGAAAACATAACAATGGTTATAACCTCTGTTCCATTCGAGTTGTTGCGTTTGCTTCTCAATATCCTTACCTATATTTTTTCCATACCGAAAATCGAATTCCGTTGCCTCTACCGCGCGAATACCCCCAGAAGGAATAAACTCTGCATTTGTTTCAAGAATATAGCTCGACGGTATTGTGACTCTATGTTGTAGTATATCTCCTTTGCCAGCAAGATTGAAATAAGCATGATTGGTCAAATTAAGTACAGTAAGACGATCCGACACTCCATCGAAATCAATAGAAACCATTCCGTCAGAAGTAAAACTATAAGAGACCGTCACCTCGACATTTCCCGGATATCCACCTTCTAAATGAGCAGAAGACAAACGAAATACAATTTTTGTTTCCCTCATAACTTCCTTTTCCAAATTTTAGAATGGAAACCTGAATACTCTCCATGATTTGTATTCGCCCCATCGTTTTTCTCCAATGTATATTCATGATCCTCCAAAGAGAAAGTCGCTCCACCTATACGATTGGCAAATCTACCCACAATAGCTCCCATATAGCAATCATCTTGCAAATAATCCAACACAGTGGGGTATCCCAACAAAATATCGGAATACTTTCCGTTCCCATTAGAAACAACCCACGACAACCATCTCGCTCCCAAATTACTTACTTCAATATAAGAGCCATCAGAATGGGCAATACGAAAAACTTGTATTTGAGGTTCCCTATTCATTTCAATCAGATCAACGCGTTATACGAAACACCAGAACATCTTTCTTGGGTATACAAACCCGCACATTTTTCTTGAATTTCACCTCTTTTCCAGACCATAATTCTTTGGCCTTATAAGTAGAAGATTCCCTTAACCCGAGACGAGACAATGGCAAATCATAAGTGAGATCATAGCCCGAATAATTAAACGCAGTTAAGTAAACCTCTTTTCCCGTATCATGCATAAATAGAAATCTGCTCCGTCCATATTTCCATTTACCGGACGGAAACTTTTCCCCATTTTAGCTATCGCATTTATATCCTCATTTGTCAAAAATTTACGAGCCTTATCCTTAGCCACTTGAATCCCAGAAATATAACTCAAATCATCTCCATTCATAAAGATCCCAGTAATAACGCCTGATGTTATACGAGCTCGATTTTCCCCATCGGAAACTGGTTCTAGCAACAGATGATCTGGATCGTTATAAGTATATACTTGATTAAGCCACCACCCATAAGTCAAAGAGTTCACCGTGTCTTCTGTATCTCCTATTCCGGCCCAAGCATCGCATGCGATACGACGAGAGTGAGCATACTGCGATGGGAACAAAGGTGAAATAGCCATAGTAATATACATACCCTCCATCTGTTCAAGTAAATAGGCCATTCCTTTGTTATACGCCTGCATACCGGTTTGAACCTCTGGATCGTAATAATAATCGGCTTCGACACAACCATGCGTTAAGAAATCAATTTTAATGTATTCATATCCCAATCGTTTAAATCGCTCTGCTGTTTCACGGATACGTTCTTTAATTGCCGGATGTGTAGGATCCATAGCCAATCCACCGGCAACCATATTCTGAGTTTTACCGTTAGCATACAAATAAGCATCTTTTTACACTTATATCCTGAATAACCGTTGATATAGGCCTCGGGATCTTTCCCCAATCCGAGAAAAGGTGTAAAATATATACCAGCTTTTTGTCCATTTGCTTTACAATGTCTCGCAATATCAGCCAACTGCTCATCACTCATTTTGGCCCAACCAGCATCCATTCCGATATATACAATACCATTATTCTCAAATTATTGTTTTGCAGATTCTCCTTAAAGAAATCGGATACTTCAAAGTACTTTTCATAGGATAACCGGAACTCCATCTTAGCCCAACTATTCCAACCGAAAGGTGTTCCTAAATTCCACGGTAACGGAGGTGCTATTGTCGCACAAGCCCGTCCGAACTCTTCCATACCATCACGCCAATCTTCAAAATATCCGAAAAAGGTTTTCGGCGAACGAACAGTTTTCCCTTTTACCTTGCCATGAGGGAGCACATCTCTTGTCCCTTCTCCCGACGCTCCGGTATAAAGTTCAAGACGAGATATGATACCGGGTTCATCGGACTCTATGCGAACACCGCTCTTCCATGTATCGTGTTCCACCGATCCGATAACGATTCCCCTGCAGTATCTGCATTATAAACAGCACTTACTTCAAAGCTGTTTACCCCGCCTCTCAAATCGGAAGAACGATAGCGTACCCATTTGTCGTTATCAAACGGAACGATAAGAACACGATTATCGCCCTTTCCCAAAATATCACAACGGGTGTCGGGTTCAGTAGAAATAGGACGCAGATAATTGGTCTCAACACCTTTTTCGTCGCTCAGCGCCACATCGGTAAGGAAATAATCTTTCCCCTCATATAAGAAAAAAACGCTGTATGACAGAAGGTAAATTTTCTCCCGATCTCGTCACAGTAAAACACATTCCGTTCGAAACCGTCCGTTATTTCTTCCTGTCCAATCTCATATTCAGTATACGTTCCTGAAACACCCGTACCCACTTTATCGAACACCGTTTTACCTTGATATATGTATTCGGCACTACCCGTAGAAAGAGTATATTTCAAATGCCATTTCCCATATTTGAAATCGGCCGTATTCCCACCGGCCATAACTATCTGTCCGATAAAGACCAAAAACAATGTGACTACACAAATTTTTCTTCTCATATTCAAAAAACGATATTTTTATTTTTCAAACGGATAGGGGAAAAGGTCCGATTTCACATGAGCCTGCTTTATGAAAATTTCCATTTGCTCCACGATATCGGGGGTGCTGTTCAGACACATCGCAATCTTCATGAACATCGTTTTCAAGATTGAAAAGTTGCATAGGAGCTTGGGGATTCTTACCAAAATTTAATTTAACTCCTTTCCAATTTCCCATTCGTACAGCAACGCCCGTCACACTCACCTTTTATTTCGCGCAAATCGGCCAAAGTGGGCATAACGTCCCAAAATGCCGAGATATGGTCGCTCCTAATTTTCATGAAATTCCCAATACAGATATTCGGCATGTGGGTTTTCAGAAGAACAATACCCTCCGTACTTATAATATGGATTCTTTATGTCGTCGACACCTTCATAAGGTTTGCCTTCCTCGATTTTACCCTTATACATGGCAAGAATGGAATCTTCGGGCGACACCAATTCGGCATGTGGCAGAATATAAGGCAGATACAAAAAGAAAGGTTTCGATTGATTATCAACGATAAACTGCAACGCTTTTTCCTGTATCAAATCCTGAGCATAAGTTTCGGTTTTACTCCCCTCATTTCCGGGCAGCATCACTTTCTCTTGATTATGCCACAAATGATAAGGATAATAGTGATGAGCCTGACGTTGGCAATTATACCCGAAGAACTCATCGAATCCGAGATTGGTTGGATCACCCTCTGAACACGGATAGCCCAACCCCCATTTACCGAATGCACCGGTCGCATACCCGGCATCCTTCATCATACGAGCAAGCGTATAGGTGTTGCCCGGCAGTGGTTCTTCACCCTCAGTACCATGACTTTGATTTCCCCGAATATAGGTATGTCCCGTATGCTGCCCCGTCATTAGACAAGAGCGCGAGGGGGCACTTACCGTACAACCCGAATAATGCTGCGTGAACAACATTCCTTCCTCAGCAAGCCTGTCGATATTAGGAGTTTTTATAATCTTTTTGCCCATAACACCCCAAATCTCCGTACCCGAGGTCATCGGCAAGTATATAAATAACATTCATTTTCTGCTTTTTGCTTTTGGTCGTGCAAGAGCTGCTTATCAACACCCCCAAAAGAGCGACACTCAAAAATACTTTTTTCATATATAGTAATTAGAATATAAAACTATATAACATTTATCTCGACACTCGATGATTTCAAAGCCCGGGCTTTTCGCCTGTATCCGCAGTCTGCCGGCATTGTCGGTCGCTTGTAATATCAATAACGCTTTACCATTGAAGGTTTTTCTATGAAGCACTTTATGAGGTGCATATCCAAGACATCTCCATTTTCAACTCCAATAAGTTTATAATCGCCTTTCACCTCAAAATCCACGTCCACATTGGCATAGGGTACAAAATTCCCTTTCTTATCGGTTACATCGACGGTCACAAAAACTATCCTTACGATTGGATTTCATTGTTTTCTATCTGCCGTCAATTTCAAGGAGTAGGCTTTTCCGGCAGTCTTGTGAAAGCATGAGGCGATTACCCGCCCGTCTTTATAAGCTACTGCCTTGATGGTTCCCAGACGATACGGCACATTCCAAACAATCTGCAAAGAATCTCTATGCATATCTTTCCTCCCCAAAGATTTGCCATTATAGAACAGTTCCGCTGCATCACCGTTAGTATAGACAACCACCGGTATTTCTACTCCTTCTTTACCCGGATGTGTCCAATGAGGCAATACATGAACCATAGGCTCATCGCTCCACAAACTCTGATACAGATAATAATGATCTTTCTCAAAACCGGCAAAGGTCTATGATACCATAGTTATTGGTTCTTCCGGGCCAACCCCACGATTCTCCCAGATAATCAATCCTGTCCAGACAAATTGTCCTATAAAAAAGTCATTGTCACGAGTCTGTTTCCATTGCTCCCTTACCGATATACGGCGGGTCTGATTGTCATAACTCGAAGCATAACGAGTATCTATACCATCGAATACCTCTTCGGTCGTAAAACTCGTAAGAGGGAATACTCTGGCAGCATCATGCTCGTTCAACACCTCATCTTTATCCCACGGTTTACGAGTTCCAATCGTGCGGTACACCCCACGAGTCTGCCGAGTATGAGGGATCTCGGTTTCCCACAGCCAATTTAAGCGGTTGCTTTTTATGGAAATCCGATATATCTCCTTTACACTCGCCATTGGCATTAAATCCCAATATCGATATAAAGGTCTGTACAATAGGCCTGCGTTGTAGGACGAGTAGGATCCATATCATGGAAAATCTTATTCATCTTATACTGCAAATACATATGCCTATCATATCCCCAAACCTCATTTCCCAAACTCCACATCACCACGCTCGGGCAATTTCGGTCGCGTTTTATAAAATCGGGAAAGATCTTTTTCCCACCAATCAAGAAAGTCATTGCTGTAATCATAAGGCACTTTGTGACAACCATACCAATGGAACCAGCCGTCCCACGGTTCGTCTATCACCATAAAACCAAGTGTGTCGCACATGGCATAAAACTCGGGAGCATAGGGATAATGCGATGTACGTATGGCGTTACACCCCATTTTTTCAACTGTATTAAGCGTTTATGCCATATATCTTCTGCCAAGGCCGTTCCCACAGCACCCATATTTTGATGCAGGCACACACCTTTCATTTTGTCGGTATACCATTGAGTCTAAATCCCTTTTCGGGTATATATTCCAGTCTTCTGATACCAAAACGCGTCGTATAATTGTCTACGATCTTACCCTCTGTCTCTACAAAGCTCTCCATATAGTAGCATTCGGGGAGTATCAGGACTCCACAATCGAGGATTTTCGACACAAATCGTATCAAACAACGTCAATTGATAACAACTGATTTGCCCATTGCGTTGACTTCTACCGACTTCACGGCCTCGGCTGTCCCGAATGACAGAAATTAACTTGATAGGAACCTCACAAGCCTCTGGACTATTCACCTCGGTCTCTATACATATCCGAGCCGACTCGGTCGAAATCTCCTCGGCTCGGATGCGTTCCGAATCGAGCTATATGAACCGGATCGGTCGTCACCAAATTTACATGACGATAAATCCCTATGCCCGAATACCACCGCGCACTCGGCAATCTACTGTTATCCAATCGTACCGACAGAACATTAGTTCCTTTCACTAAATAAGGAGTGAGATCATAGGAAAATCCAAGATAACCATTAGGATAGAAACCTAGCTTATAACCGTTCAGCCAAACCGTACTGTTCATATAGGCTCCATCAAACTCGATAAATACCTTCTTACCTTCCCACAAAGGATTCCATTCGAGCTCTTTTTTTTATACCAAACGACACCGCCACCCGGCAAAAATCCGTTTTCACGGCCATTTTTCTGATCATAAGTTCCTTCGATACTGTAATCATGCGGGACATCGACTTTTCGCCAAGATAAAAAACGACTATTATCCATCTCACAACCTTGTATATCGGCTGGGTAGAAATACCAATCGAAATCTATATTCTGTATAACCCTCGCCTCTGTTGCCCTCAGGCAAAGAGGAGAAAAGGGTTAAAATCAATAATCCTAAAAGCGATAATCTTCTCATCTCCTTTTTTTTGTGTGTTTATCGGTAACTACTTTACGGTTTATTCTTTAATGAACGAAGCAACAAATCTATTCCTCGTGACGGTATCGGTAGATACCAGTATATAGCTGCCCGGGGCGAGAGGATTCACATCAATCACGTCTCCACCGAAATCGTCCAAAGAAATCAGTTTCTCCCCGGCAATAGAATACACGTCATAATCGCAGTTATTTTCGTTATTCAATTTATTTATATACAGTTCATCATGACAAGGATTGGGATAGACTTTAGTATCTTTATCTGCCACAGCCTCTTCTACCGAAGATATGGTTCCAGGAAAAATCTTAAATACTCTGGCATCGGAACGAGGCACTTTCAACGTCAATATATTTGCTGTTTTATCTGTCATTTCTTTTTTATCTGTCCAAAGTTCATGTACAGTGTAAACCACGCCTTCGGCAAGCCCCAAATCACTATATTTCAAATTAAAAACTTTTTTGAGTCGGAGACGTAGTAAAGTGATATGCGGCCACATAAAGGGTATCGGCAACTCTATGCATAAAAAAGCATCGGCTTGACCCGTTCCCCAATAATCGTTCACGATAGGACGAAACGACTTCCCTATTTTACCGATACGATTTATCTCTTCATTCTTGACAATCGACTGTGCACGAACACGCGCTTCCTCTGTACAGTTCAAGAAATCGTCCCCCAACAAACATAGTCCGTAGTTACCACCGAAGTGAACCGAGCTCGGTTTTCTCCCGGCGAATGCAATGTATAAGTTCTGCCCGACGGATATTCTCCATTACCCGTAAATTTACCGAAGACCATGTAATCGGGGTCGTTATAACAATAGAAACGATCGGTCCACCAACTATGTGTCAATGCGTTAAGCGCATATTTCGTATCGTTCATCGTTCCATATGTATCACAAGCAAAACGACGCCCATTGGCATACTACGCCGGGAAAAAGAGGTGCGATAGAAAGGTTCACGTACATCTTATCACCTATTCTGTCCGAAAGATATTTCATTCCCTGATTATAAGCCTGTATTCCCGTAGTCACCTCTGGATCATACCAAGAGTCGGCCTCGAACGTTCCGTGTGTCATAAAGTCTATTTTCAGGAACTCATAACCATCTTTAATCCATTGGTCTATATAATAATCTATACGCATCTTCGTGCCGATGTGAGTAGGATCTAATGCCCAACCTTTATTTCCACCGGGAAACTGCGCTGGTTGTCCATTGATTTTCAGTACAATATCCCCATATTTATATTTACCGTTAGTTCCTTCCACATCTTTATTCATGTTGCCTCCCCAATCAACGAAAGGAGTCCAATAAATACCCGGTCTCTGTCCACGTTCTTTACACTCCTTAATAAAACGACGGCGATTTTGAGCCGTGATATTTGTCCAATAAGAATCGAGACCGATATATACGGTACTGTCATTGGTAAATTCGGGAGCCAGTTTATCGGCAAAGAAAGCCGATACACTCGAAGCAATCGCATACGAAACATCAGACATCGCATTTCCCCAACTGTTCCAGCCGAACGGCGTTCCTTTATCCCACGCACGTTTAGGTGTCACAACGGCATTCAACTCGCCATAAACCTCCATTCCATCTCTCCAATCGTCAAAATAACCGATCATCACCTTCGGTGACTTCACAGTTGTACCTTTCACTTTGCCATGAGGCAGTTGATCTCGGGTAGTAGGGGGTCTTTCCACTGTAATTGTCGCTAATACCGCCATAAACAATAAGCGACGTAATAGAATTGGGAGTATTGACTTTCGACACGACTCCGGTTTTCCAATTATCATGTTCGATAGAGCCTAATACCAAACCATTGTTATTTTTCGTGCTATACAAGCAGCCTGCTTCATAGCTCGTGTAAGTCGCCCCTACTCTAAACACCTTAGAGTCGTAAGCTACCCAACAGTCATTGTCATAAGGAACGATCAAAAGCAACGTTCGTTCCGTTCTCGGCGGGAAGAAAAGCCGTTGGCTCAGTCGTCGTCAAAGGCGACATATAATTCGATGCTATCACATCGGGAGCCTCTACTTTCAATTCAGTCAACAAATAGTTTTGACCCGAATAGAGGTAATAAGTATGTGTAGCTTTCAGTTTAGGATTTTCATTCGTATACACAAGGTCTACACGCTTACCCAAACCAAATAAATCGGAATAATCACTAACAGTTGCTCCGGTAAATGTCAACGAGGGAGCAGAATATTCAGATTCGTCTATCTTAAATACAGCATGGTTTTTGGAAATCAACAATACTTCGTTTCTGTAAATATCCGTTTGCCCATCTGTATCCGAAATATTTAATTTCAGCATTCCTTCCTGTACTGTGATAGCCGATACAGAAAGGGGGATAACACAAAATAAAAAGGGAGGTGAGTCGATTCATATTATTGGTGTTTTTAATCGTCGGGAAAATAAAAATTTCCCCGACGACCTGATTAAGATTTTATTATACAAATTTCATGCAACAAACCATGTAAATCCTATTACATGCCTACTATTATCTTAGATACAGCTTGTTTGTTTCCAATGGTAACTTTACCAAATAAACTCCTTCGTTTACATCGAAATTCATGTTCTGACTAGCAGCCACACGATATTGTGCCAATGCCCTTCCATCTATACCCAAAATTTCAAATATGGCAACTTCGTTCGAGGAGTTTTGCAAATACACGGTTTGTCCGGCAGCATACACTTTGTAATCATTTCCGCTTAAAAACATTTTCAATGCTCGAAGTAGAACTTATTACGAAAGGACTTGCCAACCAGCCGTTATCCACAGCAGATACCGCAAATTCCACACCTTCGGTTTTAGGCATATACAAGTCATACCGATTGGTCGGAACCAACGGATATTGCGTTCCATATACTTTCAACGCACCTGTGGTTTTATCGGCAGGAAGTATGAAATTTATTTTACCATCGGGAGTCTTGACATAGATATTATATCGAATAGCCTCAGCCGGAGTCGTATCGTCAGTAGCTTTTTCCCATCTCAACTCATAGCAACCTTTGTCTTCATTGTAAATGGCCGTAAAGTTCTTAGGCGCAGCAGGTGCGGCATTGGCAATAACACCATCGTTGCCTCTATTAAATAAGATATAATCGGGCCAAGAACCCAATCCATCACCATCTGCCCCACCACCATCACGATAACCGAAGATACCCATATCAAGGAAACCGTCATTATCAATATTTACAAAAGTAGCCGATCCTCCGCGGCAACGAGCATCGTCGGGAATAAGCTCCTGCTTTGTAAATGAATTATCTCCATTATTATACATAAAGGTGGCATTAGTATTCCAACCCGTCATGAAATAATCATTCAACCCATCGTTATTCACATCGCCAATCGCCAAAGCACAGCCCCCACCGAAGAAATTGGTCTCGGCTTCCTCATGACGAGTAAATGTACCATCTTGATTATTGATATACAACTTTCCCAAAAGCGGCCCAACCATTATTCACATCACGACCGATCTCAATAATATCGGCATATCCATCATTATTTACATCGATGAAAGCAGTTTCTCCTTGTTGATGTCCCACAAAGTCGATCCCCGTAACTTCGGTAAACGTATCATTACCATTATTTTTATATAATTTCGTTATCGATTTATACTCATCATGATATCCCGTAACCAAAATATCCATCCAACCGTCATTGTTGAAATCGGCCACATCAATAGAACCACCGTTAACACCGATGAAATTTTCTGTTCCATCTACCGGATTCTTTAATAGTTCAAACGTTCCATGATTATTTTTCATAATAGCACATACACGACCTTGTCCTGTTCCTCCCGTAATTTCTTCCCCACACACCACCGGCGCTTCCGTTGATAAGCAAGTCGGTCCAACCGTCATTATTGTAATCGAAAGCGACAAGTAGCTTAGAGCCATTGTCATTCGATTCGGAACTAAGACCGGGAAAAGCCTCTATCATATCCCAGTCGGCCACGAATTTATAATCAGGAGCACCACTGTTCATAAATATGTCGGTAAACGCATCGCTACCGGATTTCCCGACAGTAATCAAATCGAGATTACCATCATTATCGATATCAATGAACACCGCAGAAGCTTGGCTTTTGGCATACAAGTCTTCCGACTCCGCAGTAACATCGGTATACGTTCCATCGGCATTGCCTTTGAACAAGCCCATACTGGGGTTAGCTTGTCCAGCAATAATAAAATAGTCCATAATACCATCGTTGTTAAAATCGACAAACAACTGACGACCGGAAGCAGTTTGCGGGAATCCGCTTTCCCCATCTACCGGATTTCGTAAAATTTCCCAATTTACCGAATTTACGGCAAAACTCGGAATTACAGCTCCTACAAGAGCCAAAGAGAATAATAATTTTTTTTCATATTCGATAAGTGTTTTTATGGCGAGGTCTATTTTTATTTCTCTATCGGCAGAACAGACCTCTTAATCCTGCCGATAGAGAATATATAATCAATTTAATTCAATCCAGGATTTTGATCACCTTGCAAATGCGGATTTTGCTTTATTTCCACCATAGGCACAGGGAATAAGCGATGTTGAGTTCCAATAGTCGGAGCCAAAGCCTGCCAACGGTTTCTCACTTTTATATACTCTTCAAAATGTCCGGTTCTCACAAGATCCATACGCCGCCAACCCTCGCAAGCGAGTTCACGCATACGCTCATCGAGTATTTTCGTGCGGAATTCTTCGGCAGACATACACGTGTCCCAAACATATTGAGCCGGAACCGTACCGCCGAAAGCACGAGAGCGAACAGTCGTATTCACCAATGTAACAGCACCAGACGTATTTCCTGTCTCGTTCATACATTCGGCCAACATCAACAACGCATCGGCATAACGGAAGTAGTACATATTTCCACCCGTATAATAAAAAAAGACTTAGTTCCATCGATACGCACATCTTCAAACTTTTTGAAATGGGGCTTCAATTGGTCTTCTCCAAAACCAGCAGATGGAACAGGCTGTTTGCCCTTATAAATAAAATCGGAGCGTATGCTGGCATCTTTTCTCAAGTCTCCCGGCTCGTATATATTCACGCAATAATCAGTCGGTAAAACAAAATCATATCCTCCATACATGCAATTGGGATCTCCGGAACAAGCACGAGTGCCTGCATACCATTGAGCCTCGTTAGAATCGGGCCATACATTATTGAAATAAAACGTGAATATTTCTTCTGTACTGGCCTGAGACGGTAAATTTCCCATTACTTTGTTGGCATCGAACAAATCGGCATAATTGTTTTCAAGAACAAATCCGCCTCTGCTTTTCAAATCTTCCAGCAAAATCTGCGCTTCACCGAAATCTCTATATCCTGACTCCACAGGAGCCGACATATATACCTTCGCCAACAACATTTTTGCGGCCCAAATCGTAGGGATACGTCCATCGGCCGCTCTTTTTCCGACAAGTAAGTAAGAGATACCTTCAAATCATCTGTAATCATCTTGTAGACTTCTTGCAATTCTTTGCGCGGCCCCAACTGATTCTGGCCGTCTACGATATTGGGCAATGGTAATTTGCCCCAATATTGAGTCAACTCAAAAAGAATACATGCCCGATAAAAAAGATATCTGTCCCAAGAACACCTTATACTGCTCGGCTTCATCGGCAGAAGCAGATTTCAACAATCGATCGATATGCCATAACCCCTCACTTGCTTGCACAGCCACCGGCCAACGAATATTCAAGCCTCTGCAATAGAAGTATTTTCAGAATCATAATATCCGTCATATTTATCGAACGCCGCCTGCATAGCATTTGTCCTTACCTGATACTCACCCTGCTGAGCCTCATCGGTTCCTAAAATCGTGTAAAAACCTTTCCGATTCACACGAGTCGCACGCCATTGATAGTACAGCCCATAAACAAAAGCTTGCACATTCTCTGGTTTTTCAAAAACCTGTTCGCTCGACAAACTGGTTTGCGGATCTTGCTTCAAAAAACCGTCTTCGCAAGACGATACAAAAATCGACAGAAGCAACGCTATAACGATATATCTATTAGTTTTCATATTCCTAACTTTTAATTTCTTAGAATGATATATTTAGACCGACAACATACATACGCGTATTGGGATACCAATCCCCGGTTTCAGGATCGAATCCTCTGTATTTCGTCGCAGTAAAGAGATTACTTCCCCGTAAAATAGATGCGAAGATTGTCAAGGTAAATCTTATTGATCAATTTACGAGGGAACGTATAAGCCAACGTAGCCGAACTTAACCGGAAGAACGAGGCATCTTGCAAACATAGGCTCGTACTGCCGTACCCAAATCCGCTAAACGCATGATAAGCTCTCGGTATCAATGTATTCGTATTCTCCGGTGTCCAACGATTCAATATATCTTTATGAGCTGCACTTCTTCCATCACTGGTAACCAATGAATTATACAAGAAACTCGTTTTCTTGGCTCCATACGAATAATTCCCGACAAGCGTCAATTCCAAACCTTTCCAACTTACAGTCGTATGGATACCACCATAGAATTTAGGGTCTTTAACCCCCACGACCGTACGGTCCTTATCATTAATAATGCCGTTATGATCTCTATCCAACGGCAAAATATCTCCGGGTTGTGCCGTTCGAGAACCCAATTCGAGAGAGTTCACATAATCCATATCCGACTCCTGTATAATCCGGTCGAACAGATACATATAAATCGTATTCAACGACTCACCCACAAACAAGTTACCCTCGGTCTGTATCTCGTTATTCGACATACCACCTAATTTATAGATTTCCTGAGCCTGCCCGTCCAATTTGATAATCTTATTGCGATCGGCAGAAATATTAAAATCCGATATTCCAATTCCAGTCCTTTGTACGAATAGGAGTGGCATTTATCGAAAATTCAATACCTCTATTCCGAAGCGTGCCTACATTGGCTAATTGATCAAGGTATCCCGAAGACGGCGACTTACTAATGGTCATCAACAAATCCTCGTTATCAATATGAAATAAATCGAGCGTAAAGCTCAAGCGATCGTTAAACATGCCATAGTCCAATCCCACATTAATTTGTTTCTGCTTTTCCCAGCGTAAATCGGGGTTACCATACCGTCCCCAGTTAATCAACGCACTCGTACCAAGAGTAGCTCTTACATCATAAAGCGTTTGGTAACCATAGTTGGGAATATTTTGATTACCAGCCAAACCATAGCCTACCCGAAGTCTTAGGTTATTAATGACATTCTGCGACTGCATGAACTCCTCTCCTGTAATATTCCACGAAGCAGATACCGAAGGGAAGAATCCCCATTTATTATTGGTTCCGAATTTAGATGAACCATCATAACGACCTGTAAACGTGACATAATAGCGACTATCGTATACATATCCCGCACGCAAGAATACAGAAGCCATAGAGTAAGTCCAAAAATCTGAATTAACGCCGAAATCCTCTTTCTTCGAAGCTCCGGCTATTGCCTTATATGAGAAAAAAGTCATTACCAAAACCCTTCACATCAAGACTATTCCAATTTTGACTGTAATAAGACATATTAGCACCCAAAACAGCCGATATCCTATGCTTCTCTTTAATTAATGTTTTGTATGAAACCGTGTTATCCCACTGCCAATTCAACATTTTATCCTTACGATGTTTAGCCTGCCCATCGGCTGACGCTTTATAGGACTGTGTCGTCTCGGTATAATAGTAGGTATAGTCTTCTTTACTCATATAATCAATAGAAAAGGTCGAACGTATATCAAGTCCTTTTATTGGATTGATATTGATAAAGTTAGAACTCATAAGACGAGCTTGATTCGCATCTCTGACCACATTCAAGTCCCTGATAGGATTATTATTGCTCTGGCTCTCTTATGTGCCATATTTCATCTACCAATATTCACCTGATATCGGTAACAGAGGATCTGCTCTAAGCGCCACAGGAAAAGTATTGTCATCTGCAACAGGATGTCCCACCTGATAAACGAAGGTTTGTATTAGTTCCTACCTTCAACCAAGGCTTTACCATCTGATCGAGATTGATTTTACCTGTGTAACGCTCATAGCTTACATTTTTCATTAAGCCCTCTTGCTGATTATAGTTAAAACTCATGAAGTAAGAACCCTTATCACCAGCTCCAGAAAAACTTACCGCATGATTTTGCTGATATGCATTTTGAGTAACCGCATCAAGCCAATTATACGTTTTTCCCGACAAGTAAGCCTCCATTTCATCTTCTGTAAAAATCGTATTAGGTGGAACCGTTGTCGATAAGAAATTATCCTTTATGTATTTTTCTCGTCGGGCAGGCGGTAAATTAGTCGTATTATTAAACTCATTGATATATGCCTCTACGCGGAGGTCATGCAATTGAGAGCCATTGATCAATGGCATCTCTTTGCTGAAACTTTGCGAGCCATACCAACCGTCATAAGTAACACGAGCCTTACCTTTTTGCCCTTTTTTAGTGGTAATTACAACAACCCCATTTGCGCCGCGAGCTCCATAAATAGCAGTCGCCGAAGCATCCTTCAATACGTCGATAGTAGCTATATCATTAGGGATTCAGCATCTCAAACCCTTGATCGACCAACAAACCGTCTATGACATAAATAGGAGAGGTTCCATATTGTATCGAGTTATTTCCCCGAATCTTAATGCTGGCAGCCTCTCCGGGTTTTGCACTATTCTGGATAAATACACCAGCAACTTTCCCTTGCAATGCAGTATTCAAATCGGCGGTAGGAATCTGTTGTAAGGTTTTATCGGTCACCCTAGCGACCGATCCTGTCAAATCGCTTTTTCTTCATGGAAGCACCTACAACGATTACCTCGTCCATCGCGATTCCCACAGGGTTCAATTCTACTTGAATTTTGGCATTTCCTTTTACCCCATACTCCTGTTTCTCATATCCGATAAAAGAAAATTCAAGCACAGAACCCTTTTGAACGGTAATAGAGAACGCACCGTCGATATTTGTCATTGCACCGATAGACGATCCTTTTACCATTACATTAACACCCGGCAATAGTTCATCTGTTTGAGAATCTCGAACCGAACCCTCAATTTTTACACTTTGTGCCATCGAACCGAACAACGGTAGGACACAAAGCAAAGTGATAAAACATAATTTCAACCTGTTCATAATGTAAAATAATTAGTGTTATTCATGATATATATTTAGTTTTATTCAGCCGTAATGCGTATCACCTTACTATCGTATTCATTATACATCGTGAAACGAAGGCCATATTTCATCAGATAGTCGCCCGAAAATACCTTTCCGTCCAACGGCGTAAACCACGAATATCCTTTGGTCTCTTTATTCAATTCCGTTACCCGATAATTTTTATCAGAGTCAAGACCTTCGAGAATCAAAGGTTGTGTATTCCCGTTGATACTTTTCTTCAAAAAGATATGTGAACAATACAGCATCATTTTGGTCTTCGGTAACATACATCATAGCCGTACGTTTATTCTCATATGGAGAAAGTAGGCGATACAAATCACCGAACTGTACAATTGAGCGGATACTGTAATAGTCTTTAATCGCATTTTTCGAGAACTCTTTATCCGCGGGGGTCATATCTTTGGGTTGCAAATCCATACCCAATTTGGCAGACATCGCCACATCGAAACGGAACTTCAAGGGAACGATACGACCTGTGATGTGATTGGGAACAACCGATACATGACTGGCTAGTGCCATAGAAGGGAAGAACTGAGTAGTCCCATTGTATAAAAAAATACGGTCGAGGGCATCGGTATTATCACTAATCCAAAACTCATCGAAATAGGGAAGAGTCCCATAATCTATACGACCGCCTCCCCCAGAGCAGCACATCATAGAAACATCTTTATATTTGGCACGTACCCTATCGAGAACCGAGAATAATCCTCTCACATAGCCGATCCAAAGATGAGACTGTTTCTCGGGGGATAAGAAATAAGACCCCGAATTCGTAACAAAGCGATTACAATCCCATTTGATATAGGCAATACCGGGATTTTCGCTCAGCGTTTTATCTATCACCCCGAAAACAAAATCTTGCACTTTGGGATTAGAAAGATCGAGAATCAACTGATTACGACTTAAATCGAGCGGTCGATTCGGTTGCCCGATTACCCAATCGGGATGCTTTTCATACAATTCACTTTTGGGATTAACCATTTCGGGTTCGAGCCATATACCGAATTTAATACCTTTTTTCTTCGACTCGTTCACCAAATAACCCAACCCATGGGGAAGTTTCTTTTTGTTATAGTTCCAGTCACCTAAACCGGCTTTATCATTATCGCGAGGATATTTATTGGCAAACCACCCGTCATCGAGCAAGAAAAAGTTCGAATCCCATGTCTGCGGCATCCTTAATAATGCCACTCAAAACCTCTTCATTAAAATCGAAGTAAGTTGCTTCCCAATTATTCAACAAAGTAGTTCTGGTCTTATCGCCCCGATATATACCATATTTTTTCGCCCATCGATGGAAACGTCTCGAAATGTCTCCTGTACCCTTAGACGAATAGGAATACAGCAAAGCCGGAGTTCTGAACACCTCCTTAGGATTAAGTATATATTGTGAAGCATAAGGATTAATTCCCGATATAATATGTAAATTCTCACGATGATCGACTTCGAATGAAAGACGATAGCTACCCGGCCATGCCAATGTTCCTCCTACGACCCTGCCTGCCTTTTCCTGTGCTTTGCCATCGAGTGAAAGATAAAAACAGGGATGCGAATGCTGGTTGGAACGCACACCCAATTTCGATTCAAGATTTTTCACCCCTCTCGATAATTGAGTCTCGACCATGTTCATCTCCATTGCCCACTCACCACAGAATTGAGTGAGATAATAAGACGGTTCGTTGAAAAACAAGTGTGATGAAGCATAGTTATAAAGTGTCACCGGCTTTTTCTCGGTATGACTGATTTCGCTCCATTGCTCTATCACATCATTTTGAGCATAAGATTTGAAACAAAGTTTCACCGTGAACGGGAAACAACCATCTTTAAGCGTAATAATCGTTTGGGTTATATCATCGCTCAATTTATTTTGCTCCACACCCTCGAAATAGAGTTCGGTAGAAGTATTTCCGTCACCATGCACCGCACGTAAAGCCGCTTCATTGACATAAGAGGTTCCGAAGGTAGGATAAGCATCGGCTTTCGTAACCTGTGTTGCCTCGGCCTCTTTCGCATCTAAAAAAGATCCGAAATAGACTTGTCTCAGTTTTTTATCCTTATCTACTTTATAAATTAACGAGGTATTATCCGTATCTATGGATATCGTCTCCTCGGCATAAGTTGTTACTGCGAAACAAAGCAGCAAATAACACAGCATTTGTCTTCCAAGTGTTTTCATGTCTATTTGATTTATCGTTTCTATTTAACTAATTCTTTTTCAAGATCTTCAAGTGATTTACCCTTTGTTTCGGGAATATATTTGAGTGTAAAGAGGAATCCCAATAGGCAAATAAAGGTGTAAAGCAGGAATGTTCCTCCTGTTCCTAATCCCGAATTGAGGAATGGGAAGGTGTAGGTCAACAAGAAACTGGCTACCCACCGATAAAACGCGATATGACAAAAATCACAAAATAATCCGCCATGCCGGTACTTAGCGAAGAAAAAAGAATACCAAAGCCGCAACTATCAACAGACGTTTCCGTCCATATTTATCGGCCAGTACCCCTGCTATCATAGCTCCTACAAGACACCCCCAGCAGAGCCACACTCATCGCCACGGCCCGCATCGTGTTATCATCGGTAATTCCAAAATACGGTTCATAAACGGCTTCGCCCCGCCTATTACTACCCAGTCGTAACCGAATAACAATCCGCCCATTGCGGATACAAGGCATATAAAATAGACAAAACCTTTCTTATATTGTGCATTCATGTGTATAAATTTTAAGAGTCAGTTTCTTTCACAGCACATTCAATCCTTGATGGTTGATATCGAGCTCTCTCACTTTTCCGAGAAATCTTTCTGCTGTCTTTCTATCGTTCAAGCCCAAATATCCAAGCCCCATCACCAAATTACAATGTATCTGGTTGCGCAGATTGAGATCGTCCTCCCAAATCAACAAATCGGGTAGAGAAACAGCAAAGTAATCGATTTTCACATGGTCGAAGAGATGCTGTTCCCCATGATTGATAAGTTTATTGAAAACGGCTTCGAGCTTTTTTTCGTCACCCAACTTACGCCAAGCAAGTCCTTGATAATATATCTTGTCAGGTTGTTGGTCGTTATAGAAGAATGCAATCGCAGGTTCGGCTGAACCGACCGTAGCCTTTCTAAAATAAAGTTCGGCATTTTCCTTATCACCCAATCCTTCATAGGCACAACCCATAAAATAATGTATATCGTTTCTTCGGCTCCCGCGAGTTTTCCTTCTCAAGATTGAAAGGATAGTATTCTGTCTCTTTAAGTAAAGAGATAGCATCTTGATAACGTTTTTTCGGCAATTGCCTTTTTCGCCAATTCAATGCGGCAGATTATATACTGTCCAGAAATCTTACCCTCTCCGCCTTCCCACGGATGGAATTTTCTCGAAGCAATCAAAGATTTGGCTTTTTCATACTCGCCCAATTGATTATATAAGGTAACACGCTCTACACTAAGGTCGTCGCGTCTCTCCACCAAATCGAGATGCTTTTCAAGGAATGCCAAACGTTCTTTATGCGGACGACGCAACTTCTTATAGAGTTGATCCAATTCCATCAAAATGCGATCGTCGTTCGTATCGAGAGCAAACGCTTTTTCAAGACAAGCCAACGCATCTTCTTTCCTGTTGCGTTTGTTGTAATATCCCAATGCAAGATTACGCAAAACAGTAGGGAATTGATCGTCAAGTTCTACCGAACGTTCCCAACAAGCGATAGCTTCATCGTGCTGACGAGCTCCATACCAAAAGTTTCCAAGATAATACCATGCTTTGGAATCATTCGGTTGCAATCTATTTGCATCTTGCAACATAAGAACTTCTTCCAATTTATTAGGGAAACAATAGTCGGGAGCCATCTGAGACGCTTTCTTGTAATAATCGATAGCTTTAAGCACATCGTCCGATTTCGATGCAAAGTAAACCAAGTGCATAATAAACCATCGGATATACTATTCCATCGTTTTTGTTTACCCACAAAAGGAGAAGTCGCTCAGCTTCCGCATAAAGTCCGGCATTGGCAAAATCCAACGCATACTCGATATAAGAATGTACCGATGTCGTCTCATTCATCAAAGCCATCATCTCGTCGAGAGCTTGTTGCGCAGATTCCCCACCAAGCAAATAAAGCTCGAGTCGGCATCCTATATTAAACTTATCTATCGAGAGAGACTCTGCTATGAGCGTAGCCGCAGCTTCTTTTTTACCCAATTTGCGAAGAATACTTGCTTTCAACTGACGTGCTTTATGATTGTGCCAGTTACGCACCAATGAACGATCGATATGTTCGAGAGCTTTCTCGAAATCATTTCGAATACAATCAATTTGGGCAAGAGCGTAATATGCGGAATCTTGTTGGGCAGCACTCCAAGTCGCTTTAAAAAAAGCATCATAAGCTTCGTCAAACTTACCTTGCATTTTAAGACTCCAACCCAAATTGTAATGAGGTTCTCCGTCAATCGGGTTGGGATTGCGTTCTATCAATGTGGCGATGGCAGCCTCAAAATAAGGTTGAGCTTTTGCGAACTGGCCTCTACGCATCCAGAACAACCCCATGGCATTATTACAACGCACATCACCCGGTTCACGAGACAAAGCCTCCATATAGTAATCAGTAGGATTATACGTAGCATGACGATACTGTTCCAAATGTAACCCGGTCAGATACAATTGTTCTATGCTTGCGATATCTTTGGGATCTTTGGCTGCTTTCGCAGGATCGGGGATAGGTTTGATTTCCTTTTTTTCGGCCTCATATTCTACCAACACCTTATGCCATTATTATCGTATACGCATAACTTTAAAGAATCAAATTCGACACCATTTAAAAGCGAACGATTCTTTTTTACCGGTTCGGCAGGAGACATGTCGTGAATACTATCCAAATAGACTTCCACCACATGTCACCAGAATTCTCACACTTTTTATATACACTTGTCGTGTAGAGGATTACTTCTCCTTTATCCTCATTCTTTTTTAGTGTAACAATCGCCTCTTTTGTCGCATTTTTCACCATACCGACAGCACTGTAAGGCATGAAATATTGCTTCCACTCTTTCTCCTCATACGGTTGCAACCATGTAAAATCGGGCTGATTATCACAATACATACCCGTCATAAGTTCTATATAAGGGCCATCTTCATCGGTCAAGTTTCTATCCCAGGCCTGTCCGAAATCCCCACACCCCCATGTCCATTGCTTCTTACCCGCATTGACATGATGATCGGCCACATGCAACAGTCCGGCCTCTACGTTTTCCTCGTATCCTCCCACAAAATCATACTTGGAATTGATTGCCATATAAGAGGTAGGAACCGGAATATTTTTATACTTCGAAATATCCACACCCGAAGAATAATCCTGTTTATAGTAAACTCCGGTAGCAATAGGGAAACTCGATACCGCACGTTTACCATGGTCAAACACGGCATTCACATCGGGCGGAAACACCGAATAATAATCCTTATGGACTACAACCGCAGGATTCGCCCACCACAAGAACGTTTGCGGTAACGAGGTGCGATTATATACTTTCGCTTTTATTTCAAGATATGCTTTTCCCGGATACAGGGTAAACCCAGCCATTCCTTTTGTGCGAAACATTCGTTCCACCTCAGAACACCACACCGTAACACTTCCATCAGGAAATTCCTCTATCGTACATTCCGTTGGCAAATATGTCGAAGGACGGTGATGTTGAGGCCAGTTAAATTCGATACCACCCGAAATCCACGGACCAGTCAACCCCACGAGTGCCGGCTTGATTACTTGATTATAATATACGAAATGACGTTGTTTAATTTTATCGTACGCCATTTGAACCCGACCACCAAGCTCGGGAAGAATCATTATTTTCAGATATTCGTTTTCCAAGAAAACAGCACGATAAGCTTTCTCCTTCTTTTCATCACATATTTTTTCCACTACCGGATAGGGATATACCACTCCCGAACTGCCTTTGATAAACTCTCTTTTCTATAAAAACCGGATTTTTTCTCCTCTTTACCGATCTCATAAGTCGGCAACATAACGGTTTCTTCCCAAGCCTTTACTTCGCTTTTCTTTACAGTACTTTTGATAAGATATTTTGTGATATTTTCCATGATATAAACATATCTTTTTGAATATTCTTTTAATATTACAAATATATGGCAAAATATAAACTTTTATTCCATCTGAAAAAGGGAGATTATCAAATTGGGGAAAAAATGTATGTAATATTTTTGAAAATATGTATATTATATTCTTATATTTAGCCATATAATACTCTAATAGGACGAAGAGACCGAGGAGCCTGCCGAGGGCACCAGCAAGAAGAACAAGGTGGTCAACATCAACGCCACCACTCAGCTCAAGGTGGTGCTGGTCAAGCCTGAGCGGTTTTGAGGATGCCAGTACCATTGCTGACCACCTCAACGACAAGCGCACCGTCGTGCTCAATCTCGAGTCGACCAATAAGGACGTGTCCCCGCCGTCTGGTGGACTTTTTGTCCGGCGTGGCCTATGCCAACAATGGCCAGATCAAGCGCGTCGCCAACAGCACCTTTTTATCATTACCCCGTACAACGTGGATATGGCATTTATATTGGGCGACCTGCTGGACGAGCTGAGAACAATGGCGCGTTCTATTGATCCGGCAGCTGCTGGCCACCCCAGCCCTGGCGGTCCGGTCGGAGACGGGATATGCGGTTTTATACCGGATTGCCCCCTGCCGTAGCCCAGTTCTTCCAGCCATTACAGGAAGCCTGCACGGACAGCGGCATCACCATGGAGGTAGCGGCCGTCCGGGTGGAGGGAGACACTGCCCAGGCGTACATCCTCTCCGCAGGTCCTGTGGACGCCACCACAGACCTGGGTTTGACAGTTGGTCCTTCCACCTGCCCTTTGACCAGACCGGCCGCTGCGAGCGGGTGGCCCGGGGACAGGCCACCGGACAGTCACTTTTCTCTGCACTGTGAAAACCATGGGATTTGCCCCCCCATTCCCACCGGCGGCAAGATGACCTTCTCCGTCCGGCAGCTGCTGACAGGCAAGAAGGCGATGGAGGCGTGACGGTGGACCTGAAGCTGACGAACTATGCCCAAGAGGCGGAGACCGCCCTCACCTAGCAATACGTAACTGAACGAAGCACAAA